>Ga0308165_1002411_pt1 | contig 22392 bp, 13 predicted proteins | sample PhyWR2_FD_201032 | JGI IMG/M metagenome (GOLD analysis project Ga0308165, IMG submission 201032) | Phyllosphere microbial communities from UC Gill Tract Community Farm, Albany, California, United States - DLSLW.R2 | ecosystem: Host-associated > Plants > Phyllosphere > Unclassified | place: USA... | reverse complement strand
ATAGCTTTTATGGTTATCTCGATCAATCTCATGCACACGATTATTATACCAACCGCCTGTATGAAATTGTTGGAGGCAAAACTGTAGAAGTACCAGTTGATACCACAAAATATACTGAAGACCTGATTGTAAATAAAGCAGTTGATTTTATTAATGCAAATAAAGATCAGCCGTTCTTTTTGTATATGCCTTTAACCGTTCCTCATGCGGAATTGAAAGTGCCTGCAGAATTATTGAAGAAGTTTCAAAATGCAGATGGTTCGAGTAAATTCCCTCCCGAAACGCCATTCGAGAAAAAAGGGAATTATGATAGTCAGGCACAGCCACATGCTGCTTTTGCGGCCATGGTAAATAAACTAGATGCTGATGTGGGTACCATTGTGGCTTTGATTAAAAAGTTAGGACTGGATAACGACACCTATATTTTCTTCACCAGCGATAACGGACCACACAAAGAAGGCGGTGCCGACCCTGTGTTTTTTAACAGCAGTGGTGAGTTTAGAGGCGTGAAAAGAGATTTATATGAAGGGGGCATCCGTGTGCCGCTCATTGTAAGGGCGCCTGGTAAAATTGCTTCCGGGCAGGTTAATCCTTCGCCATGGGCATTTTGGGATGTATTGCCAACATTAGGGGATTTAACGGGAACTGCATCACCAAAAAATATAGATGGTTTATCTTTCTCTCCGTTGTTAAGTGGAAAAAAGGCAGCTAAAGAACATGATTATTTCTACTGGCAGTTTAACGAAAGTGGTTTAAAAGAAGCTTTAACTAAAGGCGACTGGAAACTGATCCGTTTTAAAGATAAAGGTACCGTCGAAAAGTTGGAACTATATAACTTAAAAACTGATATAGGGGAAAAGAACAATATTGCCGCCAAAAATCCTGATACAGTAAAAGCACTTTATGCTTTGATGAAACAGGCCAAAATACCTGCCGAAAATCCACGTTTTGATTGGTCGGAAATTGAAAAATAGATGAAAGTGATTAAGCCAGCTTTGGTTTTATGCTGTGCGCTTTACTTTGGCTGTAAAAGTGATAATGCGCGGCAGAATACTAAAATCGTGAAATATAAGCCAGCAGCTTGTTGTTCGTCTAATCTGCCATCAAGGTTTGGTTTGAAAAAAATAACCGCTGATGTGGGGTCTTTTGGCAATCACCAGCTTTAAAGGCGAGATAGAGCAGTCAAGTTTTAAAACTTGACTGCTCTTTAAAATAATTTTGTCATTCTGAATGCAATGAAGAATCTTTTCTGCTTATTCTGTTTTTTTTGTCTGGGTGTATAAACCATATTGGAATTAATATCCATTTAACCATATGAGAAATATAAGGTCATATAAGCTTACATATCCCTTAAATGTTATATGGAGAAACTTTCCTTAGATTCCACTATATCCTCGGTCTGTCTCCCCAATAATATTGAAAGGATAATTTTATTTGATCAGGAAATGAGCGCGCAGTAGTTTTTGGCGGTTTGTAGCCCTGCCATTCGCTTTATCCAGATGAAAAATCTGGATGTTCGCTGCTGTCAGGTTTACGAACAAGGGTTGTGCATACTTATACCTCGGTCTGTGTCCTCACAGATCGAAATAATATTGAAAGGATGATTTTATTGATTAGGAAATGAGCGCGCAGTAGTTCTTGGTGGTTTGTAGCCCTGCCATTCGCTTTATCCAGATGAAAAATCTGGATGTTCGCTGCTGTCAGGTTTATGAACAAGGGTTGTGCATACTTATACCTCGGTCTGTGTCCTCACAGATCGAAATAATATTGAAAGGATGATTTTATTTGATCAGGAAATGAGCGCGCAGTAGTTTTTGGTGGTTTTAGGAACAAGGGTTTGTACGCCCTGCAATCCTCCAAATGAAATATTGCTCTGGCCACATAGCCCCGGTTGAAGTGTTACCCTGCAGCGACGAGGTACGAGGAAGCGAAGCGTAAAAGCGAAAAACTGGAAGAAACGCATTGCATTGTTACAGGCACTGCGCTCCGCATCCGAATCAGCTTTTTGTTATGGTTTCGCTGCAAAATATTTTTGCCATATAAGGCATTTGAGGGCTTATAAGTTTTTATGCTCATTATCTTAAATTAAATGATCCATAGCTTGCGCTCGTTTCCCTAACGAGTGCCTCAATAGCTGAACGATTTTATCGTTGTAAACGACAAACTATCCAACGCTCGTTAGAAACGATCATTAGCATAAAATCCAGAATAACATTCCCTTAATCTTCAAACAAATAACCACTATAGGCCAACCCCTTAGCTACACTTTTAAAATTATCGCCCGAATTTAATGGAATGTGCGGAAATTTGCGTTTAAACAGGTTTTGTACGGCTGAAACCATTGATGTTCCGCCGGTTAAAAACAAACAGTCGATATCTTGCGGATTGATTTTATAAGTTTCCATAAACTGATCAAGGTAAGCATCGATTTTATTGATGTCTTTTTCGATAATCGAATTGTATTGTTCGAGCGAAATATTTTCATCGATCTCGATTTCCATGTTGTTGTAACCGAATGTAGAAAGCGTCTGGTCGGAAAGTTCGATTTTTGTTTTCTCGATTGATCTGAATAAGGAATAACCCAGGTTATTTTCGATCAATGTGATCAGGTTTTTGAATTTAGGATCGTTTCCAGAGTAATAATAGTATTCTTCAATCTCTTTCTGGATTTTTAAACCATTAAAGAAATTCATTTTATCCCAGGTGCAGATATTGGCGAAAAGTGATTTCGGTACATTCAAAACTTTTCCGGGGGTAGCTTCATACATCGTGTTTTTGCCAAAATATGGCGTACCCTTGTCCCACATAAAAGCAGAATCCAAGCTATCGCCACCAATATAAATACCACCGGAGGCAATCATATCATTTTTTCTGTCTTTACTGCCCACTTTATCCGGATCAAGAATCAGGTAGGTAAAATCTGTTGTACCACCACCTAAATCGGCTACCAGCACACGTTCTTTCTTCGTAATTGTTTTCTCGTAGGCAAATGCCGCTCCAATAGGTTCGAACTGAAAGCGAACATCTGTAAAACCTGCACTTTCTGCTGCTTTTTTTAACCGTGTTTGTGCAAGGGTATCTTTTTGGGTATTATCATCATCAAAAAAAACCGGTCGGCCAATAATGGCTTTATGGCAATCTTCGCCAGTAATCAGATCGGCTTTTTCCTTTAAGTCTTTAAGGATCAGGGTAACCAGATCTGATGCTGTATACCGTTTGTTGTGGATACGGGTTTCGGTAAAGGTTGTTCTAGAAAGAATCTGTTTAATGGATTTGATAAAGCGACCTTTCATGCCGTCGCTCAGGTAAGCATCTATTGCCTTTTCGCCTACAATATGGTTTTCGCCATCAATCATGCTTTTCACCTCTGTGAAATAGATCAAAGAAGGGATAGAAATCGTATCTACAATTTCTTTCTTTTCTTCATCATAGATAGAAAGGGCCGAGTTGGTTGTTCCAAAATCGATTCCGTATAAAAACTTACTCATGGGCTTGGTGTGTTGTGCTTGTGGCTACTAAAATGGGGTTGCGAAAGTATTAAAAAAAAGCGAGGCATGAAAGCTTTTTAAGCTAAAAATATCCCTCATAAATAAAACCATATTTACTATATTTAAAAAACATTCATGCTTTAAAATTTAATCGCACTTGAAAACCGCTAAACTTTTTTTACTGGGCTTAATTTTTCAGTTTTTATGCCTAAACGCAGTTTCTTTTGCACAGAAAAATACACCAGATACCGTAAAAACAGGAATTTATGTAACCAGTATTCATGATATTAATTTCAAAGACAAAGAATACACCGTAAACTTTTGGTTATGGCTAAAGTATAAAAATAAAGATTTCAAATTTGCCGATAATCTTGAAGTTCCGCAGGCCAAAACGGTAACAAAATCATTTTCGACCATCGATACGAGTGGAAGTGAAGTATATATGCTCATGAAATTGCAGTGTGTAATGAAAGATTCGTGGACGATCAATAATTTTCCTTTCGACCATCAATTGCTACGGCTCTCTATCGAAAATTCTCAATTTGATTCCGCATCTCTGGTATTTGTGCCCGATACTTTGGGCAAGCAGTATGATCCGCGTTTTACCTTACGTGGATGGAATATCGACAGTTTAAAAACGACTTCGGCAAATAAAATCTATGAAACGGCATTTGGCGATCCGAGTATTAAAGTACCAAGGACAGAATACAGTAGTTATAAAGTGAGGATCGGAATCAGTAGAGATGCTTTTGGTCTTTTTTGGAAGATGTTTTTAGGTATGTATGTGGCTTTTTTAATTGCTTACATGTGTTTTTATATTCACGCTGATAGCATCGATTCGCGATTTGGATTAAGTGTAGGTTCTCTTTTTGCTGTAATCGGTAATAAATATATTATTGATGGCTCATTACCCGAATCTACCACTTTCACACTGGTAGATACCCTGCATGGAATTACCCTGATATTTATTTTGATCGTGATTATTTCAACAGCATTCTCACTCAAAATGATCAAAAGAGGAGAGGAAAAGAAAGCCCAAAAATTTGATAGGTTTTTCTCTATTGTACTTTTGGCCGTGTACATTATCTTAAATGTGTTCTTTATCTTAAAAGCAATCAATACTTAATTTATTGGCTTGATTTGTTAGTTTAAACTATGCACTTTCAGCGCAGACTTTCAATTTTTATACATTCTTATCTTTTTGCCACAGATTAGAAGATTGTTTTAATCTGTGAATCTGTGGCTTTTTTAACAACGAATTTATTTCGTTGTTTAAAATAGCTCACTTGTACCCAAATGGGCATTTACTATACGGGTAATCTGTTGGCCAAGTTCTTTTGCATTTCCAATGCCCACACTTTTAAGTGCAGCAAGTTGATCGGTTGTTCTGGGCATCCGTTCGGCTATAGAAAGCAGTGCTAAATCAGATAATACTGCATAATCTTGTGTTCCGCGTTGCATGGCGATGGTTTTACGCCATTCCACCAGGTTTTTATATACCTGCGGATTCGAAATTTCTTTGGGTTTAATGCTCGATTTTACAGGCTTTTTTGCGGGTTGCTTATTGCTTGCCGCATGTAAGGTGCTAATATAATCTTTGATGGAAAAAGGGTTCCAGGAAATCTTGAATAAAGATAATTTGATCTGGAGGGCATCTTTGCAATCGTTTAATGTGGTAAGCAGCTTATCAGAATGGGTGTCGTTGTAAAAGTTGATGGCCACAATTCTAGTCATGAGGGTCGTTACCTGTTCCAGTTTCGGTACGAAATAATCAGAAGCTTTCTGCAAACGTTCCATAAAAGCAGTTTCGTTTGCTGGGTTTTCATTTGTGCTTATTTTCGAAAACTCCTTCGTAATGAAGTTTCTGGCCACTTTGAAGATTTCATTTTGGAGGATCTGGTTTCCTTCCTCATAAATTGATAGAAAAGCATTCTTTTCATCTTTATCAATAAGTTTAGAACGGCCAAGTTTTTCCCAGTCTTTGGCAACAAGTGAAAAATCCAACAACTCATGGATCAATCCCCATGCATATTGCTGGCTGTAACGTTCTAGTAGCGCTGGAGTGGGTTTATCCTGGTGACTGGCTTTTGTGAAACCAATTACTTTAGTATCCGTAATAATATTTTCGGCAACTACAGGCGATTTTAAAATCAAGCCTTCCAAACTTCTGCAACGGCTGAGTGCCACATAGGCCTGTCCGTGGGTAAAGGCAGTGCTTACATCCACTATCGCCTGATCGAAGGTTAATCCCTGGCTTTTATGTACGGTAATGGCCCAGGCCAACTTAAAAGGGTATTGAGAAAATGATCCTGTACTGGTTTCGTCGATTTTATTTTCTTCATCGCTAAGGCTATATTTAACATTCTGCCAGATTTCTTTTTCCACTTCAATTTCTCTGCCATCGCTTGTAAAACTCACCTTTATCGATTCTTTATCAATCGAGGTAATTTTTGCAGCTTTACCGTTATAAAATTGCTTTTTACCAGATGAATCATTTTTAATGAAAATTACCTGGGCACCCAATTTTAACTGTAATTTTTCATCGGTAGGATAGGCATCTTTTGGAAAATCGCCACTTACTGTAGCATTAAATTCGAAAATTTCTCCAGGTAATTTTTCCAGACAGCCCTGGTTAATTTCGTTAACCAATTGGTTATGGGTAGTAAGCGTAATATAATCATCTTTCCATTCTTGATCTAGTGATGGATCGTAACGCTCATTCAGTTTTTCAAGGAGATTGGTATCGAGGCTGTTTTCTCTCATGCCGTTTAAGATATCCAGAAATACAGGATCCGACTGGCGGTAAACTTTATCCAACATAAAAGTAAGCATTGGCGTAGAGCGGAAAATCAAACTATCAAAAAAGTATGGACTGGCATAATAAGCGCCTAAAATGTGCCATGCATCATGAAAGATAGGGGAGAGTTGGTAAAGATCGCCAATCATTAATACCTGTACGCCACCGAACGGACGGTTAGATCCTTTAACCCGTTTTAAAGTACGATCAATAAAATCGATAATATCTACCCTTACCATACTGATCTCGTCTATAATTAAGAGATCAAGGCAACGTAATAACCTGGTTTTTTCGTCAGAATATTTAAAATTAGTTTCAGCGTTTTCATCAACAACGGGAACCAATGGGCCGAAAGGAATCTGAAAAAACGAATGTAGTGTAACTCCGCCAGCATTAATTGCGGCAACGGCGGTTGGGGCCACAATTGCAAAATTCTTTTTGGTGGTATCTCTAATTTTGCGCAGTAGGGTAGTTTTTCCAGTTCCAGCTTTACCGGTTAAAAAAACAGGCTGGTTAGTAGTGGCTAAAAAATCTAAAAGGAGTTGGTTGTCCGGATCGGGGATATTCATATCTAGTACAAAAATAACCTATTCGCAATTTATTTTAGGATAGATTGATGGCTGTTTTATCCACAATTGTAATTGAACCTAGGATTCGTTTTCTGATATACCTGTAAAACTGTAAATATGATTATGTTTGAGTGTATGCTTAATAAACAAAAATTGATTCTAATCTATTTCCATGCCAATTGAATTTCTAATTTAATTTAAAGGTTTATGAATTTATCGAACATTCAATCTCCAGGGGTTTACATCAATGAGATTAATGCATTTCCCAATTCGGTAGTACCAGTTGCAACTGCTGTGCCTGCATTTATTGGTTACACTCCCCAGCCGATGTACGAAGGGAAATCTGTTACAAATGTAGCGCAGAAAATTACTTCGTTTTCTGAGTTTCAGGCTATTTATTGTTATCCAAACCATCTGGCACCAGCAATTTTGGCAAAACAGTATAGCCCCGAATATCATCTGGTACAACAGCAATCTAAGCCAACAGATCCCAATTATATGGTTATTGATGGCCATTATTATTCAATTCTTCCTGATCCTAATACCATTTATTACCTGTATAACTGTGTTAAAATGTTTTATGATAATGGAGGCGGTGATGCCTATATCGTTTCGGTGGGTACTTATGGCGCGCCGTCTAAAAGTCCAATGGCATTGGGAACGCAGTTGGTTAATCCTAATGTGAAACTAGATGATTTAATAGGCGGTTTGCAACTATTAGTTAATGAACCAGAACCTACGATGTACATTTGTTCTGAAGCAACTTTATTATCGGTAGCAGACAACGGCATTTTAATGCAGAACATGTTGCAGCAATGTACCGAAATGCAAACCGCTATAGCCTTGTTTGATGTTATCGGAGGTAGAAACCCAGATCCTATTTTGTATACCAGAGATATCCAAACATTTAGAGGCAATACCGGTGTTACTGGGCTGAATTATGGCACAGCTTATTACCCTTTTATTGGTACCACTACCATGCAAACAACAGATATCGATTATACCAACCTATTTGGTGGCGATACAAAACAACTTGCGCCGCTTTTAAATCCTGCCAATAATCCAAATCCGGTTGCAGCTGAGATTTTAGCCAATATTGCCACCCCATCTGGTACGCCATTAACAGTGGCACAATATCATAATGCCTTAATAAATTCAAGTAAAACGTATAGTACCATCATCAATCAGGTTTTAGCAACTGCCAATATTTTGCCACCAAGTGGTGTCATGGCCGGGATAATTACCACTACGGATAACCAGGTTGGTCCGTGGCAGGCACCTGCCAATGTAAGCATAGTGGGTGCATCGTCGCTTCCGATCAGTTTAACAGATAGCCAGCAAGGCAATTTAAATGTGGATGTTGTTTCGGGTAAATCCATCAATACGATCCGCTTTTTTAATGGTATTGGTATTTTAGTTTGGGGCGCACGTACATTAGATGGAAACAGTCAGGATTGGAAGTACATTCAAGTACGTAGAACGATGACTTTTTTGGAGCAATCGTGTAAGTTAGCCTGTCATCCCTATGTTTTTCAACCTAATGATAAAAATACATGGGAAGCGGTAAAATCAATAATCAGCAGTTTTTTAACCTCGGTTTGGAAGGAAGGTGGATTAATGGGGGCAACACCTGCTGATGCTTTTTCTGTAGCATGTGGTTTAGGCACCACCATGACAGGAGATGATGTACTGAACGGTATTATGACGGTTGTGGTTAGAGTGGCATTAATCCATCCAGCAGAGTTTATGGTATTAACGTTTCAGCAACAAATGGCAGTATCGGGTTAATTATTATTAAAAAAATCGTTTAACTAAAATATAAGAAACTTTTTGATTTTATGAGTGTCGCGGATAGTTGAGTCTAAAAGGGTATTTATTTCAATTTTTTTCTAAAGAACTGACTTCTTAGGGTAATCTTAATTAATTATTCTTGATTTCAAAACTACTAAAAGATCCCATTTGCGAAGAGTTTCCTTTCACCACAATTCCGGCCCGGTATCCCATTCCCCAAGGGGCATATTTGGCAGCTGAAAAGGCCATACTGTGGAAGCTCAACCATGCTTCACTTGCTTTTTTATAGAAAAATTCTATCTGTTTTCCATTGTAACTAATCTGCATTTTCAATTGCACTGGTTCTGATAAACTTTCTTTTACTTCCTTAAGTACAGTATACTTGCCTTCAAAATTATCAAAAACAACAAAACCGTTCTTTGAGGTGGTAATGCCTACTCCTCCAAGTTCTCCAGGCCATTTGCTTTTAAAAATTGCACCGCCCAGGCAAATTCCCGTTTTTGCATCGCCCGGATTTACTTTTGCTTCAATATTAAAGTTTACTGTTTTAATGTATTGGCCCAAAAAAGTACCAAGGGCATGGTTTTCTTCAGATGCGCTAAGTTGTAATCCTTTAGAAAAAGACATAATCGGTTTTTGTGATTTTGATGGCCATTGCCAAACAAGGTTTAATTTTTTATCATTTTCAAAGTTATCAGTAAAATTAAGATCAGATTTTGGCCGGTTCGGAACGGTTGCATTATGTAGCAAAGGCCAGCCGTCTGCACCAACCACCAATTCTTCTATTACACCCTCTCGTCCTACAAAAACATCATATTCTTTATTAAAAGCATGATAGAGCATAAATAATCTGTCATCAGCAGATTTTACTACGGTTCCGTGGCCAGGGCAATTCCATTTGTCGTTACTCACCATTATCGGATTGTTGTGATATTTCTCCCACACTCCATTAGATAGGTCTTTAGTTCTGGCAATGCCTGTTTTATAGTTGCAGTTAGCATCACAGCATCCGCCTACAGAATAAAGGCTGTAAATATATTCTCCTAAAGTAAAAAAACAGGCACCTTCAACAAGTCCGGTTTCCCATGGCTGGCTGTTGGTAAACACCTTACTTTTTTGTCCCAGTAATTTTGTGCGGGTATCATTAATTTCCTGTTTCCATATCCAACTTTCTTTACCACAGCCGTTACCATCATTTTTCCAGAAAGCATAAATTTTACCGTCATGCTGTAGCTCAAAAGCATCTATTGCGCCACATTCATCTTCAATAATTACAGGTCCGTTGTCTGTAAATTTACCTGTTTCAATTTTATCTGCATCTATCCAGGCCGTACCGCACTGTAAACCCGGGTTACCTTTGGTTTCTTTATTATGTGCGGTATAGTAAGCATAAATCCTGTTCTGCTTTAAGTCATATACCAGTTCAGAAGCCCAGAAATTATTTTCGCCCCATTGGTTTTTCATGTCCTTAAAACCATCGGGAAAAACATGGTTAACGAGTTTCCAGTTTTTAAGGTCGGTAGATTTATAGATGGTAAAATAAGGTGCCCACTCATTTGTGGTAGAGGTGGCGTAATATACTTTTCCAACCCTAATAATAGAAGGATCTGGATTATCGCCTGGTAGAGCTGGATTTAGCATCTGAATGCCTGGAGTTGGGTGATCAATAACTGCCGATTGCTTTTTTTTTATACCGCAAGAGGTTAACGTTATGTAGATTATGAAGTAAAATACACTGTTTTTTAAATTATGGATAGAAAGGAAATTGAACCTTTGCAAAGGTTTATGCTGTAGCAGATGTGCTAATAAAACTTTTGTTTTTTCTTGTATCTGAGCGTAATTTGAAGATTTTTTTAAAAATTTAAAAGACTTAGACAGCGAAAAATTAATCATGTATTTCAGGGTAAAAAATGTTATGGCTACTTGGTTATTTTTTCGAAAGTAAGGAATTCTAAACACGATAAAAGTAATACTATACCTAAATTGATATTTGTAACCAAGCTCTTTGATGCACATTATAGAATGATGGTTTTCCTTTTTTTATAAATTTTAATATTATATATTATGTTGTAAGTGTCTGTTTGTTAATTTTTTATATGTTACGTTTTTGAATATTTTTGTTTTTGAATTATTTATCAATTAACTAATTGAAACCCCTTAAGTTTCGTTTTTTATTGAGGTAAACTGATACAAATCGACAATAACTTGAACATATTTTACAATACTACAAACGGCGCCTAGCCATAACAAACCTCTTTATTCTCAGCAATGCTGATGATATTATTGGCAATATTCCTGAATTTACTTTCTCGTTTTTGCAAGTTTAGATGTACAGTTATCAAAGCAGTTCAATCCACCACTTTGCCAATCCAAATCAGACGCTGTAATCAAGGTTGCAGAATGACGGGTTAAGCAATATGGTTTTGCTTTATTCGAATTGTTTTATTTGTTGATTAACAGTGGATTAGTTTTTTTAGATAGCGTTTGTTTGAGACGTATCGACAAAAAGATGAACAAATTTTATAAGTATCAATCCTTTTCTTTGATTTGCAATTAACCAAATTAATAAACCTTACTGCAATTTCCTCTACAAGCAATATCATGCTTTTGCAGTTTATTATCTACTTATGAGAAACAAATTATTGATTAATCTGACTACCATTGTGGCGGTTTTAACGGCTTCTTGCCAGAAAGGCCCCTCAACAGATTTCGCTGATGATGTAACCGAAATCCAAAAGCTTGCAGCAGTAGGTATAGTTGCTGCGGCACCCACTTTAGGTACCTTAATTGATGGGGCTACTTACCGCATCCGTGGGATGGCTTCTCTACCCAATGGACCTGTTGTTGAAGTTACAGGGAATTCTACTGTAGAAAATGCAGCAATCCAGCAATGGTCTTGGTTTCCAAATAATGGGCAAAAATGGAAGCTCGTAAAAATTGATGCTACTTATTATAAACTGGTAAATGTAACGAGCAATAAGTGCCTAAAATCGCCATCCACAACATCGGGCGATATTTTGCAACAGGGTACAGATGATGGCAGCGATGCCCAACAATGGGCCATTGATTATACGGGCAGTAATAACGTGTACACTGTTACCAATAAAGCTACCGGTATGAAAATGGCTGTTGATCCTGAAAGTAATACTCCGGGGACTAAAATAAGGCAAAAAACTACAGTAACAGGTACTCAGGGAATGTTTAATTTTCATGATACCAATTTCCAAAACCCACTGATTAATGCAAGCAGGGCTGATCCTTTCGTAGCACAAAAAGATGGCTATTATTATTTTATGTATACCCGTGGCAATAACATCGGACTTCGAAAAACGAAGTCGATGTCCTTATTGTCTACTGCTGTAGAAACTGTAGTGTGGACACCTCCCGCAGGTGCTGCTTATTCTTCTAATATATGGGCACCCGAATTACATTTCCTTTCTGGCAAATGGTACCTGTACTTCGCTGCAAATGATGGGGGAGATGTAAGTCACCGGATGTTCGTACTCGAAAATTCGAATACCGATCCTACTACCGGAACATGGACATTTAAAGGGAAAATTACTGATCCAAGCGATCAATGGGCAATTGATGGTTCTATTTTGACTATAGGTACAGACAATTACTTTATCTGGTCGGGATGGGAAAATGTAGCCACAAAATTTAAGCAATACATTTACATTGCACCGATGTCTGACCCTTGGACGATAAGTGGCGACCGGATAAAAATATCATCGCCAACCAATAATTGGGAAAAATATGAACCAAGCGGTTCATTGGGCGCTGGTGTTAACGAAGGCCCGATTATGCTCAGGAAGGATGCTAACAGTCCGGTATTTATTATTTATTCTGCCAGCAGGTATAGCAGCGATAATTACTGCCTTGCGCAAATTCAATTAAAAACTGGTGGCAATCCTTTGTTACCTGCCGATTGGATCAATAAAAAACAGGTTTTTGTTAAGAGTGATGCAAACGGGGTTTATGGGCCTGGTCATAATGGCTTTTTTACCAGTAGCTATACCGATCCGAATGGTGCGCTACACAGTGAGAACTGGTTTATATACCATGCGCGTAGTGTAGCCAATACCGGTAATGGATCAAGAACGCCTAGGATGCAAAAATTAAACTGGAACGCTGATGGCTCACCAAATTTTGGAACTGCCATGGCAACAGGTATTAATATTCCGGTTCCGGTAGGCGAATAATAACACTTAACCAAAAAGCAATCACCAGTGGTTGCTTTTTGGCTGTTAATCTAATAAAATGATCTTTTAAGCATTCAGATCGGCCAATCCATAATTAAATGATAAGACTTTACTTTTGTATACTTACCTTAACTTTTTTAACCGCTTTTTTTAGCAATTTATACGCACAATCTAAACCTGGTACTTACAATTGGGAACCTGATTTTGCGAATCTTTTAAAGCACAGTCACAATATGGCATTACCATCTTGGGGGCCATATTCTGACCAATATAATGGAATATCTCATGTTCCTGCACAAAACAATGGGATCCGCTTTGATGTGCTTGTACAGCCCTCCTTATATCTTCGCAACCTTACACCACTGGCAAATGTTAAAAGGGAAACCGGGTACCATGCCTGGCAAGCCTCAGCAGATCTTTCATACTTTTCTTATCGGTTCGAACTGGAGTGGAAAGATAGGGTATTCTGTGATGTTTCTTTTAGTAAAATAGATGAACAGAGCCGACTGATTAAAGCCGAATTTGTAAATAATACTGCTAGCAACCGAAGTATGGCCGTGAATATTTTTAACACAATCAGCTTCCCTTACCATAAACGGATTAAACCAATTTTACCTGATTCTGCAAAGTGGTATAATGCCGCCGATTATACTGATTTTTTAGACTCGGTACCCAATTGGCAACACCATCTTGTGTACGATGGACAACTAAGGGGGCAGTCGAATGATGATCTTGCTGCGAGTAATACCGCTGTAACATTGGGTAAAAATGCTGGCGAAAAGGTAGTGTATAATGTATTGAACAATAGAGGCATCAGTAGTGGCGTAATCATGGTCAGATATAAAACCATATCTGCAGGCAATGCTTCGTTACAGCTAAAAATGAATGGTGAATTTATGAGTAATATAAATTTGCCTGCCAAGAAAGAATATTCGTTGGTGGAATTACAGTTTAAAAATTTAGGTAAAGGAACAATAACATTTTCATTGCAGATACTAAACAAAGCCGAGATAAAATTAGATGGATTTACAATACTTAAAAAAAAAGAAGTACCGGCAGTACAATTTATAGAAGATAACATCAACCACGTTCCCAAACAACTGTTTACAGGACTGCCAAACGCAGTTATATTAAAATACGATGATATAGATGAATTTTATGGTATGGTTTGGAGTGATATAACGGCAGATAAAAAAGAACTGTTTGATGATCAGCCAGACCAGGTATTGGCAATATTTAACAACCTCACTAAGTCTGATCGCGGAGCTAAAGAAACAATTAAGATTAATGGAAACAATAAAGGTTGGTTTAAGGATATATTTTCTGCACCGATTATTCTTTGGCCAAAACAAAAAACAGCGCGTTATGCTTACGTGGTTTATGGTAAAAATGAAAAAGAAGTTATCGAAAAAATAAAGCTATTTAACACTACGTGGAGCAATGTTGCAAACATTGTTCAAAATCAGCAATCACAAGCTAATCAAGGCCAATATAACAAGGCTGGTAACCCATATGCGTTTAGCCAGCAACTTATGCGTGCCACAACATTAACCAATTTAATGTATCCGGCCTTTGCGGTAAACCAGTATATAAAACATACCACGCCCGGTAAAAGATGGAGCTCGTTGTACACCTGGGATTCTGGATTTATAGGCTTGGGTTACTCGGCGTTAAATACTGACCGGGCACTGGAAAGCTTAAATGCTTACACTATGAATGCTGAGGAACAATCGGCATTTTTAGAACATGGAACGCCATTGCCTGTACAGGCTTATTTATTTAATGCGTTGTGGAACAATACGCAAAACTTGGAATATTTAAAATATTATTATCCGCGATTAAAGCGTTATTACGATTTTATTGGTGGAGCAGAAAATTCGCCCACGCGTAAGCTAAAATCAAATTTGATTAAAACATGGGATATTTTCTACAATTCTGGTGGATGGGACGATTACGCTGCGCAAGTATTTGTTCATCAAAAAAAAATAGAAAATTCAGTCGCTCCAGTCATCAATACCGCACATCAAATACGTTTTGCCAAATTATTGAAAATGGCCGCCTGGCAACTTGGTTACTCAAAAGATATAGACCAATATAATGCTGATATTAATATGTACAGCGAAGCCTTGCAAACACATTCATGGGATGAAGCTTCGGGCTATTATGCTTATGTGAGGCATAATGAAAAGGGAGATGCTACGGGGCTGCTTCAATACCCATCGGGAGTAAATTTTAATATGGGACTGGATGGTTGTAGTCCGTTAATTGCGGGTATATGCACCCAAAACCAAAGCGAGAAAATTATTAAACACCTGTTTACAAAAGGCCAGCTTTGGACAGATCAGGGGATTACAACCATTGATCAAACCGCACCTTATTATAACAAAGATGGCTATTGGAACGGTCGGGTTTGGATGGCGCATCAATGGTTTGTTTGGAAAGCCTTGTTTGATTTAAATGAACCTGAAAAGGCAATTCAGATCGCGCAAACAGCTTTAAACGTTTGGAAACGTGAAACCGACGATACCTATAATTGCTGGGAAAATTTTAGTGTCGAAACTGGCAATGGCGGCGGCTGGCATCAGTTTGGCGCATTATCATCGCCGGTGCTAAATTGGTATAGTGCAATGTTCGAAGCCGGAACTATAACCCATGGTTTTAACGTATGGCCAATTGCTCAGAAATTTAATAATAACAAAGATGGGTTTAAGGGCGTGTTTAAGCTCTTTGCAGATCAATCTTCAAAAACGACCACATTACTACTATGCTTAAATGATAAAAATAGCTATAAGGCAACATGTAATGGCAAAGAAATCGCCATGCACAAGGTATTGAATGGTTTGTACTATATTAAAGTTAAACTAGGCACTCTTACAACTGATGTTTTTAGTATTGATATAACAAAGACGGTAAAAACAGTTAAAAAATAATATTATAGCGAAGCTTTAAGCCAACTCAAATATTCAAAATTGTAACCTTATTGACATCGAAAACTGGTTAATTAAGGTTAAAAATTAGCCAATGTTAAAAGAAATCATGACCTAATTCCTAGTTGATGAAAAATATAGGCTAGTAACATTAAAATCAGTTGGAAAGATACAGCTCCGAGAATACAACATATTATAGCTTTAACATAATTAATTATTCTTTTTTCGCCAAAGAATTGTCCAATAGACCAAAAAATGTAAAAATATGATGCGAAAACTCCGATAGATGCTATTGATTTAGTTTTAAAGATTATTGAAACTAGAGTAAATAAACTAATGATTAAAAGTCCCTGACCAACTGAATAACATAATAAAATTGTGATTTCGTAAACATTATATTTATGCTTTTTAAAAAACAATGTAGTCCATAGTGCGATGAAAAACCCGATAATAAGTGAAGAATAACCTATGTGATTATTTGTCCAATCACTAATCGCTTTCTTTTCTAAAAATCCGTCAATGTTTCCAATTTTCTGATCAAATGAAAAAAAGACATATTCGATATGAAAGAAGTGAAAAATTAGCGTAAAAATTGTACCCGAGAATATTAAAAAAATTAAAGGTTTCGTAACCTTACTTCTGTCATCCAAAATAAAATTTCTAACCAATTTTCCTGGTCTGATAAAAAGTTGTTTTACTGTGTATAAAAAACCACTTTCAATATGTAAAAGATGTTGTATTTCGTAAATAATATAAGATGAATTAATTCGCTTCGGCATTTTGTTTTCCTCTAAATTGTCAACTTCTTTCATTTTAATTTCAGTCTTTGTTTTGTTGGTTCATAACCTAAATCGCTAGATAATGCTTTATAATTTAGAAAACCATGGTTAACAAGTTCTCAATCATCAGCTATGTTGCAAATATATCACATGTATGTGATATTTATTATTCCCTTTAATTTTTTGTTAATATAAACCGCAGAGATAGTTATGCAGCGTAAAAAAGAGTGCCACTTTTGCCAAAATCACAGTGAATAGTTTTTTTCATAATCGAACAAACTATTCGGTTTCAAACTTCGCATTAAAATCCAGGCTCAAGACCTTCCAATGTGCTTGGCTTTGATTTTGAGATTGTTGTTTAAGGCTAAAACCAAATGCACCCGGCAGTTTGCAAACGGAGTAGCTGAATTGAATTGCTTAATGGAAAGATAATAACTTGTTTATACAGGTTTAAGATTGGGGAATACTGATTAATCCAGATCGAAAATGCCCCAGATCTAGCATACCGATAAAAATTAATGAGTTGAAAATGAGTTTGCATTTATTTTTTAATGAAAATTTGCGAAAAACATTTTCGAAAATTCAATTCAATTTTGTAACATTGCACTCGCAAAAAAGGAATACCTTTTTTCCGGGCCTATAGCTCAGCTGGTTAGAGTAGAAGACTCATAATCTTTTGGTCCCTGGTTCGAGCCCAGGTGGGCCCACTTACAAAAAGTCGCCTCTCAGGATACCCTGAGGGGCTTTTTTGTGCTTTTTAAACGCCGTTTTTGAGCTAATTTTCATTGTCTTTTCTCATTTTAGCGGTTAGGTTAAACTGCTTTTTTGAATAATTTAGTGTATAAAGCTTAAGGATTTTAACGAAGACTTAAGGAAAGCTACAGAAAAAAGAGTCCTATTGTATTGACTTGTATTTTTTTGTGCTTAATATCTTTAACACGGGAAAAGTATAAATTTGGTGTATCATCAAGTATTTTTAATTTCTTTATAACTATGTCCACGAGCGCAATCTTTTTGTCCATTATTATTTTTATGGGTATGGGCTATAGTATCCTTGCAAATAAGCTGACCGTTCTGGCTTCCTTTACAGGTGGGTTTCTGGCATCTCTTATATACCTGGGTTCCGGTTTTACTGGAGTTGCGATGATGAGTGTGTTCTTTATTTTAGGTTCTTCCGCCACTTCATGGCACAGGTATAAGAAGCGGACATCCGTGATTGTGGAGGAAGGAAAAATGGCGCGTAATGCATTACAGGTTTTGGCCAATGCAGGTGTTCCTGCAATTGCAGGTCTGGTGATTATATTTTATCCCGGCCTGCGTAATTTAATGTTGCTTGTAATGGCCGGGGCTTTTGCTTCAGCTACGGCCGATACGCTTTCCTCTGAGCTGGGAATGATTTATGGACGGAGGTTCTTTAATGTTGTCACGTTTAGTCGAGATAGCTGCGGGATGGACGGGGTGGTCAGTCTGGAAGGCACGCTGATCGGTTTTGCCGGCAGTTGTATCATAGCCTTGATTTATGCGCTGAGTTTTGGATTGGATATGGATTTTATTTTTATTGTTCTTGCGGGTATAGTAGGTAATCTTACTGATTCTGTTTTGGGGGCTCTGTTCGAAAGAAAAGGCTTGATCGGCAATGATATGGTAAATTTGTTAAACACTTTGATGGCAGGACTGCTGGCAATTCTATTAAAAGTTTTGTTTTAGTTTGGATTGGTATCTGGAATTTTAGGCAAATCTGACCTCGGAGTTTATGCTGCTTTTTAAATATTTGTCATATGTTTACTCTTTTAAGATCATGAAGAAAATCATTTTTGTGTTATTACTGGCAATTGCCTGGTTTTCAGGTTATGCACAGACCTACAATGCTATTACAAGTAAAAATAAAATCTATTTGGCAACGCTCAAAGGGGTGAGTTATACTTATAAAAACGGTATAGTCATCTTAAAAAATAATGGACAGTATGATCTGGGTACCGTGAGTATTATTGCTTCGTCAAAGGTTGACAGCACATTGTTTGGGATCGCTTTGTTTGAAGAAGGTCTAGAAAAAGGGGCAACGGTTAAGGCTGAAGTTTATTTTACTTCTGGTAGCGGTAATGGAGTACATGATGTTTTGTTAAAAGATATTGATCAAAAGAATTTGGTGCTGTCTTTTGATAAGGCGACCAGGGCTGTAAAGTGATGTTGAACGTGGCGGGCTTTGGTCCTGTTAAAAAAATAGTAAATAAGCGTAGGTTTTGCTTATAAGTAGAGGGGCTTAGGTGCATTATTACCTAAAGGAAAATTTTGAAATTTCCCAGGCTTTAATTGTACTTCTCTGAAACAAAGTATCAACAACTTCGCAGAAAAATACCTTTATTTGAGCACTGAATTTAATAGCAGTTGTGAGGTGAAATAATTTGATGTTAAAATCAGATTTTTAAATTTAGCTTGAAAACATAAAATACAAAATTCCTGTTATTGCAGTTTAATGCATTGATTTCCTGTATTAATATCATGGTTTAAAATCAGTAGGCAACTTTTCAGATGCGGGAAAATGAATTCTGACATCTTTTAATAGCTCAATACGGTTAGCTTTCCACTGTTTTATCTCGCCAGAAGTTCCGGGCAGTTCTTCAAAAAACATTTGGTAGTTATAAGATGCGGCGTTTTCGATAAACGTGCTTTTAGTCAACAAGATCCTAACCATATAACCCAAAGCCCGATTTTCCATCATAATAAAGTCATCCGACCAGGCAGATAATTCCCTGTCTTTTTTGTTATAGCTAAAATTCAGCACTTCACTGTTTAATATTTTGGATCTTCGACCATATTTAGAATTCCCTATAAGCCACTTTACCAAGGTTTTATAGTTCCGCGTCCAGTCTTTTGGGGTTTGGACAGTTACTTCGTGTAGGATGGTAACATATGGTTTGAGACTGATATTTATTTGAGCAGCATTGGTACCTATCGATACTGTCTGGCTAAATTTTTCAAAACCAATCATGGTCACTATTAGGAGATATTTGTCAGGTTTTAAACCCTTGAGTGTAAAAGTGCCGTCGTTATTGGTGACGACTCCATAAGTTGTTCCTGAAACAAATACACTGGCTTTTGCTAAAGAAGCATGGGTTTCTGCATTAACAATTTTGCCAGTGATGGTTCCGCTTTGGGCGAAGGTTAACAGAGGAGCTAAAAGAGAGATGATAACAAATGGCAAACGCATCTTACTAAGTTAGAAATTTTCTAGTATTAACTAGATTTAACTAAATATTAAGGGAAACAGCGGGATATGCTTCTTTTTTCTGCATTTATCCGAGCAGTATTTAACTTCATCCCAAACCTTATCCCATTTTTTTCGCCAGCTAAAACTGCGCCCACAGACCATGCAGGTTTTGTCAGGTAGATGCTGCTTTTTAACTCCTTTCATCTTTCCACTGCTTTTTTAAGATAGCATAGTTGTCATTTTCTTCGGAAAGTTTCCACATATCATAAAATATTAAGCCGATACCGCTTTTTACTCTTTGGCCCTTGAAATGCACAAATGCCCTGACTTTTTCTCCGCTTTCTTAAAAGGAAACGGCATGTTTAAGTTTAAATTGAAAATCATGATCATCGGTATTTGGGCCGAAACGGATATCTTTGATGATGGTCTGCTTGGCCTTGCTCTTAATCTCTTTCTGTTTTTTTGCTGTTCGTAGAGAAATTTGCTGTAGCCGCTGACGTAAATTCTGTTGTTTTTTTAGCTTGCTGAAACTTCAGGAATTACCTTACCCTCGATTTTTAATGCTTCAAAGGTGATGAGCATAAAACCGGATATAAGAAGCACTACTGCCAAAAATTGCAATACATTTTCTGTGCCTTTGGTGTTAACCATTCTATCTGAGCAGGTAAACTCACTGATTCCAATTAGTTTTCGCCGTTTGTTTCTCCGCCAGATTGCGAAAATGAAGATAAAGGTGCCGAAAATTAAAGCTAAGATGCCGCTAACCAACGGAATTGTGGTAAAATTAAAGGTTTCCTGTGTTTCTATCATATAAAATAGACCAATAGGATGCGAAAAAGTTTAAAATATATTTTTTTTATCATTTATACCGTAGGTTTGTTTGAATCTTCGTGGCAGTTTGAAAATGCTTTATTTTGTACTAACGGGAAGAGGTTCAGGAACGGGCTCATGATTTATTTCTTATTGAAATAAAAAGTCATTTTCGCCGTGGCATAGGCATTCTTGTATGGACCTTAAAGCGACCTCTTAAGTGCATTTTTGTAATTCACGATTAAGAAGATACCTCTATAGTTGTTCTTTGATTTGTTGATGAGAACTTTTCTGTGCCGGTCATGTTTATAATATTTACTGATCTGAATGAGCGTATATAATAATCTGGTCTATCACGGTTACACCTTATGAATCAAGTTTATTATAATCGTCAAAGTAACAACAATCATAAAAATGAAGAAAAGAGGCCTGGTTTGGTTTAAGAATGATCTTAGACTGCACGATAATGAGACGTTAATTAGGGCGCATGAAGAATGTAGTGACCTGGTTTTCTGCTACTGCATTGAAAAAAAGGACTTTGAGAAGCTGGATCTTGGTTTTAGAAGGGCTGATGTCATCAGATTTAAGTTCCTGGAGCAGTCCATTCTTAATTTAAGGAAGAACCTGGAATCTATTGGTGCTCATTTGATTGTTGGCGATGTTTCAGCACTCATTACCTTGCCTGAGCTAATTGAAACGCACGGAATAACGGATATATATGCTGAAAAGGACTATGCAGATTATGAGATTGCTTTGGTTGACCGGCTTGTCAAAGCCTTACCGGAAACCAAATTTCATTTTTTCTGGGGAAAAACCCTATACCATATAGACGATATTCCATTTGAAATTTCCAAGATTCCGCTTACGAGCAAGGCTTATAGAATTCCTGCCGCGAAAGAGGCTGAGCCCAGGAATACATTTTACCGACCTGATGAATTGAATGCTGTACGAAAAATAAAAAGTAACAGGTTCCCTCCTTATGGCATTTATGGGTTCAGTGAGGAGGAATATAAAAATTCGATCCCTATGCTTGAGGGTGGCGAAGATGCGGCACTGGAGAGACTCGAATATTATACCTTTAAGTCAAAGCTTTTAACAGGGTACCGGTGGAGCCGGAACAGATCAGATGGACTGGACTATAGTTCAAAATTCTCACCATACTTGGCACTAGGCTGCATATCTGCAAGGGAAATTTATGAAAAAGTAAAGGATTACGAAAATAAAATCAAAAAAAACCAGAGTACCTGGTGGCTTGTTTTTGAACTGGTTTGGCGGGATTATTTTACGTTCAAGGCAATGCGGTTTGGTTCTTCTATATTTCATACCAAAGGTTATAAGAATAAAGAGATACCCTGGGAGAATGATCCAGATAAATTCGTCAGATGGTGCCAGGGTTGTACAGGAGTTCCTTTTGTAGATGCGCATATGCGGCAGTTGAACCAGACGGGTTACATGAGTAACCGGGGCAGGGTAAACTGTGCGAGTTATCTGGTACATGATTTACAGATTGACTGGAGCTGGGGGGCAGCATATTTTGAATCGAAATTGATAGATTATGATGTAAGTTCAAACTGGATGAACTGGCATATGCAGGCCTTTGAGATCTGGTATACCAATCCAGTGCATCAAGCCAACAAGTATAAGGCGCAGGATTTTATCCGGAAGTGGATTCCTGAACTTTCTGGCAGAAATGATACCGAGGTCTTGATTCCATGGACATCCGACATCCCGGATTATCCAAAACCGATAGCAGTGTATAAAAAGTGGAACAGGGCTATTAACCTGATTGAAAAACAGCAACAGAAGTCTTGAAGCCAGGAT
>Ga0308165_1002410_pt1 | contig 22405 bp, 23 predicted proteins | sample PhyWR2_FD_201032 | JGI IMG/M metagenome (GOLD analysis project Ga0308165, IMG submission 201032) | Phyllosphere microbial communities from UC Gill Tract Community Farm, Albany, California, United States - DLSLW.R2 | ecosystem: Host-associated > Plants > Phyllosphere > Unclassified | place: USA... | reverse complement strand
CTGGCGCCTGCTGCGTGAAGGCGGCGTGTCGGTGCTGGATGCGGCGGCGTTTGGCGAACCGGCGCAAGGCTTTGTACGGCTTTCGTTCACCCTGGGTGAAGAGCGGCTGAGCGAGGCCTGCCGGCGCATTCGTGATTTCGTTCGGGTGCTGCACGGCGAAGCGCCGCGACCTGCACTCGCGTCTGTCACTTGCAACGCGATGGCCGCCGAACCGGTGGTGGCCAAGACCATGATCGAGGTCGATCAACTGCACAAACGCTTTGGCAATATCGAGGTGCTCAAAGGCGTCTCGCTGACCGCCCGCGAAGGCGATGTGATTTCGCTGATCGGCGCCAGCGGCTCCGGCAAGAGTACCTTGCTGCGCTGCATCAACATGCTCGAAGTGCCAGATCAGGGACGCATCCTCGTGGACGGTGAAAGCATCCAGCTCAACCACTCCCGCCCCGGCGCGCCGCTGGTGTCGGACACCAAACAACTGGTGCGCATCCGTTCCAGCCTGGGCATGGTCTTCCAGAACTTCAACCTCTGGCCCCATCGCACGGTGCTGGAAAACCTCATCGAGGCGCCTACCCAGGTGCTGCGCGAAAGCCGTGCCGAAGCGACTGAGCGCGCCGAAGCCCTGCTGGAGCGCGTGGGGCTGGCGGCCAAGCGCAACGAGTACCCGGCGTTCCTGTCGGGTGGGCAGCAGCAACGGGTGGCCATCGCACGCGCCCTGGCCATGCGACCCAAGGTCATGCTGTTCGATGAACCCACCTCGGCACTCGACCCGGAACTGGTCGGCGAAGTGCTGCGGGTGATCCGCTCCCTCGCCGAAGAAGGCCGGACCATGATCCTGGTGACCCATGAAATGGCTTTCGCCCGCGATGTGTCGACCAAGATCGCCTACCTGCACCAGGGGCTGATCGAGGAATCCGGTTCGCCGGATGAAGTGTTCGTACACCCACGCAGTGAACGTTGCCGGCAGTTCGTCAACGCTCACCAGACTCGCTAACGCATCATAAAAAGACGGGAAAACATCATGGGAAATCGACGTTTGGCAAACTGGTTGACCGGCGTGGCCTGCGTAATGCTGGCCGGTATGAGTGCGGCGCAGGCCCAGCCGATCAGGTTCGCGGTGGCCGCCGAACCCTATCCGCCGTACACCGAAAAGCAGGCCAATGGTGAGTGGAAAGGTTTTGAAGTGGACCTGATCCACAAGCTGTGCAGCGAGATGAAAGCCGAGTGCGAGATCAAGGAAGTGGCGTGGGACGGGATCATTCCTTCGTTGCTGGCGAAGAAGATCGACGTGATTTTCTCCTCGATGTCGGTGACCGAGGAACGCGAAAAACAGATCGCCTTCAGCAAGGCGTACTACGACTCGGTGGTTGCCTTGGTCGGTCCGAAAGACGTGTCGGTGAAGAAGTATCCCGATGACCTCAAAGGCAAGACCATCGGCGTGCAGAACTCGACGGTGAGCGCCAGTTACCTGAAGACCTACTACGAGAAAATTGCCGACGTTAAATACTACGACACCCAGGACTCGGCCAACGCCGACCTGATCGCCGGGCGCATCGACCTGATGATGGCCGACGGCACCGCCATGGCGGCCTTCGTCAAGACCCCGGATGCCAAGGATCTGGCCTACCTCGGTGCCGTCCCGTACGACCCGATTTTCGGCAAGGGCGTGGGCGCCGGACTGCGCAAGGACGATGCCGAGCTCAAGGCCAAACTCGACAAGGCGATCACCTCGCTGCTGGCCAGCAAGGACTATGACGACCTGTCCGAGCATTACTTCGGCACCAGCGTAAAACCCACGTTCTGATGTTGCTATTCCTGTAGGAGCGAGCTTGCTCGCGATCGCGGTCTGTCATTGAAATTGATGTCGGCTGACACACCTCATCGCGAGCAAGCTCGCTCCTACAGGGATCCAACCGGAGACCGAAATGTTCGAGTTGATCAGTTTCAGTGAAACCGGCTGGGGCGGGGCGTTGTTGCGGGGGTTGTGGATGACTCTGCAGATCTCCGCCGGGGCGTTCGCGCTCGGGTTGTTGATCGGGCTGGTGGTCGCCTGCCTCAAGCTCAACGGCCCCCGGCCGATTGCCGCGCTGATGCGTGGCTACACCACCTTGTTCCGTGCCGTACCGGAGTTGCTGCTGATCCTGCTGCTGTATTACGTCGGCTCGATGCTGATCAACTCGATGATGGCTGAGCTGGGTTATGGCGTCATGAACGTGAGCGGCCCATTAGCCGCCATCGTCGTGCTGGGGCTGGTGCAGGGCGCCTATGCCTCGGAGATCTTCCGCGCGGCGATCCAGGCGATTCCCTATGGCCAGATTGAAGCGGCCAAAGCCTTCGGCCTTCACGGCTTCGCCTTGTTCCGGCGCGTCACGCTGCCGATCATGGCGCCCTATGCCATGGCGGGCATGGCCAACCTGTGGATCAACCTGATCAAGGACAGTGCCCTGATCAGCGTGGTGGGCACCAACGAGCTGTTGTACACCGCCAAGCAAGGCGCGGGTTCGACGCGTCATTACCTGTTGTTCTACCTCACGGCCGCCGCGATGTATTACGCGGTGACGCTGGTGTCCAACTACCTGTCGGGACGGCTTGAGCGACGCATTCGTCGCTGGATGCCCTTGGTTGAGTGATCGAAATGATTCCAGCGTGGATAATCGAATACGCGGCGCTGTTGGGTCGTGGCCTGCAAACCACCGTGAGCTTGTTGCTGCTGTCCAGTGTGTTCGGTTTCCTGCTGGCCATCCTGGTGGCCCTGGCGCGGATCTCGAAATACAAAATAATCGCAAGAGCCAGCCTGTTCTACACCAGCGTCTTCCGTGGCACACCGCTGCTGATCCAGATCTACATCTTCTATTACGGGCTCGGCAGTCTGTTCGCTCAATTCCCGCTGATTCGCGGCAGCTTCCTCTGGCCCTATCTGCGTGATGGCTACTGGTACATCGTCTTCGCCCTGGTGGTGTCCATGGGCGCCTATGTCGGCGAGGTGATTCGCGGTGGCCTGCTCGCCGTGCCCAAAGGTGAAATGGAAGCGGCCTCGGCCTTTGGCATGACGTCACGTCAATCGCTGTTGCGAGTACGGCTGCCGCGTGCCATGCGGTTGCTGTTGCCCACCCTGGCCGGTGAGACGGTGATGCTGCTCAAGTCCACGGCGCTGGCCTCGACCATTGCCGTGATCGACCTGCTCGGCGCCGCCAACGTGGTGCGCGCGCAAACCCTGCAAGTGTACGAACCCTTGTTGCTGGTGGCCGGCGTGTACGTGTGCCTGACGTTCCTGATCGAAGCGCTGTTCGGTTTCATCGAGCGCAGCGGCACGCCCGTGCGCAGGTCGGCTTGATGCAAGCGACCGTTCGCGTTGACCGCTCGTTGCAAGGCATCGGCCTGTGCACGCTGGGTTACGCCTTTCTCGCTCTGCAAGACGCCGGCATCAAGTGGCTGGTGGCCGATTACTCGGTGGTCACCATCCTGTTCTGGCGCAGCGTCGTGGTGGTGCTGGCCTGCCTGTTGATCGGACGCGTGACCATGGTGCGGCGCGCCTGGCGTTCACCGAGCCGGCGGCTGCTGATCATCCGTGGCTTGTTGTCGCTGGTGGCGTGGGTGCTGTACTACACGGCGGCCCGCGACCTGACGCTGGCAGAGATGACCACCCTGTATTTTTCCGCGCCGATCATTGTCACGGTGCTGGCGACATTGATCCTCAAGGAGCGGGCCAGCGGCTGGCAGTGGTTGAGCCTGGTGATCGGTTTCGTTGGCGTGATCATCGCCTGTCGTCCGAGCCAGATGGCTGATCCATTGCCCGTCGTGCTGACGTTGCTGGCAGCGCTCTGCTGGGCGTTCACCTATATCCAGTTGCGTCAGGTCGATGAGCAGACGTCGGTACTCGAGCAGTTGCTGATTACCAATGTGGTGTTCGTGGTGTGCATGACCCTCGCTTTGCCCTGGACGCACACGCCAACACCCACCCCGGCCTGGCTGGGCATGATCGGCGCGGGACTGGTGGGCGGCATCGGTCAGTTCCTGGTGTTCGCCAGTTTCCAGCGCGCCACGGCCACGGTGCTCGCACCGTTCGAATACACCGGGCTGATCTGGGCTTTCCTGCTGTCGAGCCTGATCTGGGGCACGCTGATGGATGTGTCGCTGATCATCGGTGCCGGGCTGATCGCGGTCAGCGGCACCCTGGCGATGATCTTTGGCCGCCACCCGTCACAGGACGTCGTCGGTGCTGAATGCTCCGTGACGCAACCCCTTTACCCAACAACGACTGATGTGCAGGCCGTTGGCGGGGCTGAAGGTGTCAGGGTTCAGGCACCACTCGAGCCAGAGTCCGTCGAGCATCGCCGATAGACCGATGGCGGCCAGGCGGGTGTCGTGGATCACGAAGCCTTCACTGGCGGCCAGGTCGTCGAGCAAGGTGCGCAGCAGGTCGAGGTAGGCGCGGTAACTTTTTTCGTGGGACTGGCTGACGTCGTCCGAATGGCGGATCAGGCTCCAGAACACCACCCACACGCCCAGCAGTTTGGGGTCCATGACCCTGGGGGAAAAAGAGCCGACGAGAAAGGTGTCCATTTTCTGCGCGGGCGTACCGGCCTGCTGGATTTCCTGGTGCAGGGCAGTGGTCAGCTCGCTGGCGAGTTTGTGGTAGGTGTCGGCGATCAACGCGTCGATGCTGCCGAAATGATGATTGAGCAGGCCGACGGACACCCCGGCCTCGGTGGCGATGCGGCGCACGGAGATGCCCGCGTGACCGTCACGGGCGAGGCAGCGCAAGGTGGCGGCCACCAGCAGTTCACGGCGTTCGTCGGGTTCAACGCGACGGTATTTGGGGGAGTCGGTAGTCACATCGAAATCCTTGGTTACGTTGTTTCGAAGCTTAGTTGAGCGTCTGTTCAATAGCCAGCGTTCGCAGCAGTGGTTGGCACGGGTTTCAAGGGGAGGGCAAGGAAATGGTTCAGGATGTCTCGTTCGAAGTTCACAACAATAACGGCGATCCGGTGCGTGTCGGTGCCTGGCGCTTCAGCGGCAATGGCAGCGGCCCCATCGTGCATTTGCAGGCAGGGGTGCATGCCGATGAAATCGCCGGCATGCTTGTGCTGCACCTGCTGATGCAACGCCTGCAAGTCGCCCAGGAGCAGGGCCGGCTCAATGGCCAGGTGACGGTGGTGCCCCAGGCCAATCCACTGGGTATCGGCCAGTTTCGCCAAGGGCGCATTCTCGGTCGTTTTCATGACGCCACCGGGCACAATTTCAATCGCGGGTTCGACCAGTCGACCGCCATGGCCCAGCCATCGACCAATGTGCAGCACTGGCAAAAAAGCCTGGTGCAACTGGCCGCCAGCGCGCAGGTGGTGCTGGACCTGCACACGGATGACGAAGCCTTGCCATACCTCTACGTTCATCGTCGTTTTGCGTCGCAGGGCCGCGAACTGGCGGCGGCGATGAAGATGGACCTGGCGATCATCTGGGATGACGGTGGCGACGGCTCTTTCGAGGAAACCGTGATAGCGCCCTGGCTGCGCGATGGCGTCAGCGACCGGCACATGGCCGCGACCCTCGAGCTGCGCGGGCAGGGCGACGTCAACGACCATTTCGCCGAACAGGACGCCCAGGGTCTCTACACCTGGCTTTGCCGTTGCGGGGTTATCGACGAACCGTCGACGCTCGCGGACTGGCCTGTCGAGGTGAGGGACATGGAGCAGATGGAAACCCTGCTCGCGCCGAAGCCGGGCGTGCTGATCTTTGAAAAGGAGCTCGGGGATTTTGTTGAAGAGGGCCAGCGCTTCGCTCGTATCCTCGGCCGTCCGGGTGATCCGTCTTCCGAAGTGGTGCTCTGCGCCGAACAGGCTGGACGGATGGTGACGCGTTACCGCGATCGCCTGGTGTCCCAGGGCATGGTGGTGGCCAAGTTCACCGGCAGCCGCATTTCGCGCAACTGGAAGGGTGGGCTGCTCGACCCCAATTGAGGTCGAGCAAGCCGGGTGCTAGAACGAGCAGACTGCGCCCTGGAACTCCACACGACCAAATTGCGCATTGTCGTCCAATGGCGTGATGGCAAGCAGTTGATCGAGACGGATCTCCTGCTGGCCGTCGGCGTTTTCAACGCAGAAAAACTCTTCCTTGTCGCTGGACGTGCGCGTGGTCAACCCCCGGGCCGTAAGGCTCGCGCCATCGATCAACTCGATGTGTAACTGGTAACCACGCAGGCAGGCGATTTCCAGGTAGTCGTGTAGATCACAATCCAGGGGCTGATACTCATTCATGGCGTTACTCCGGGCAACCTTGCAGTTTGATGATGCATCGAAGTGTAGACAACTGCAGTCTCTGGTGCGTCCGCTGGGCCCGCTGGAGACCGAGCTGATCTGTCGGGTTACCCGAAACAACATCAGGCCAGTCCGCGCAACTTGTCCGATCAGGATCTCATGATGTCTGTTAGGGATCTTATGATCACCGGGCAATCTCGCTAGTATCGCCTCGTGCAAAACAACCGGTGACGGCTTTGGCAGTGTCGAAAAACGATACTTCGCCAAACGTGCAGTTGCGCCTTGAAAAAGGCCGCCGGGTTTTGCCTGACCGTCTCGCTCATGAATAAAAATAAAAGAGAGTCCCTATGCGAAATTGCACGCTGGTCAATGCCTCGGCTGTTGGCGCTTCTTTCAATCTATTGCTCTTGAGCGCCTCGCTCATTCCCCCTTCGGCGTCTGCCGAGGGGTTCATCGAAGATGCGCACGTGAGCGCCAACTTGAGAAACTACTACATCAATCGCAACTTCACCGAGAGCGCCTACCCTCAGGCCAAGGCGCAGGAGTGGACCCAGAGTGTGATCATGGACGCCCGCTCCGGATTCACCCCGGGTATCGTCGGTTTCGGTGTCGATGCACTGGGCCTCTACTCGCAGAAGCTCGACGGGGGCAAGGGCACGACCAATACCCAACTGCTGCCGGTGCACGGTGACGGACGGCCTGCGGATGACTTCGGTCGCCTGGCGGTTGCGGCCAAAATACGCTTTGCCAAGACCCAGGCGCGTATCGGCGAGTGGGTGGTGACGCTGCCGGTCATTCGTTCTGACGACGGGCGCTCGCTTCCACAAACTATCCGTGGCGCGCAGATCACCTCCAAAGATCTGGACGACTTCACGTTTTATGGCGGTCAGTTTCGCGGCAACAGTCCGCGCAATGACGCGAGCATGGAAAGGATGTCGATGTTCAATCGACCGGGCGTGACCTCGGATCGCTTCAATTTTTCCGGGGTGGAATACGCCTTCAATGACAAGCAGACCCAAGTCGGTGCCTGGTACGCGCAGTTGGAAGATATCTACCATCAGCGCTATTTCAACTTGACGCACTCCCAACCTTTGGGGCAATGGGTGTTGGGCGCAAATCTGGGCTACTTCAGCGGCGAGGACGACGGGAAGAAACTGGCCGGCGATCTCGACAACAAGACTTGGTCAACCTAGTTGTCCGCGCGTTATCAGGCCAGCACGTTTTACCTGGGGTTGCAGAAGGTGGAGGGTGATAACTGGATGCGCCTCAATGGCACCAGTGGCGCGACGCTGGCGAACGACAGCTTCAGCAACAGTTACGATTTTGCCAACGAGCGATCCTGGCAGGTGCGCCATGACTTTGATTTCGCCGCACTGGGTGTTCCGGGGCTGACCGTGATGAACCGCTACATCAACGGTTCGGATGTGCATTCCGCGGGTGTCACTGATGGCAAGGAGTGGGGGCGCGAAACGGAATTTACCTATGTGGTACAGAGTGGAGCGCTCAGGAACCTGTCCCTTCGCTGGCGCAATTCGGTGATCAAGCGTGATTTCAGCCTGGCGGACTTCAACGAAAACCGCCTCATCGTCAGCTACCCGCTGTCCATCCTCTGAGCTTGATACGTTGATGGTCGACTGCGTCGACCATCAACTTCACCCCTGGCGGTAGTCTTTCGTGGTTTTGCCGGTCCAGCGCTTGAACGCTCGACGGAAGTTGGTCGGCTCGGAAAAACCCAGCAGCAGCGCAATATCGTCGGTGCTCATGATGGTGGTCTTCAGGTACTCGATCGCCAGCGAGCAACGCACGTCATCGGTAATCGCCACAAATGAAGTGCCTTCGTCCTGCAATTTGCGACGCAGGCTGCGGGTGGTCATGTGCAACTTCTCGGCCACCGTTTCCATGTCCGGAAATGCCCCGGGGGTTTGCATCATCATCTGGTACACCTCGCCCGAAATCCCCGACGACACCTTTGCCTGGCCGATCAGACGGTCGCAGGTTTCCTGTAGAACGGTGGCCGTCAGACGGTGGGCCAGGTGGGGTTTGTGATCCAGGATCGAGCTGTCGTAATGCAATTCGCATTGGGGGTGATCGAAAATGCACGGGCAGCCCAGGTATTGCTCGTAGATATCGGCGTGGGGTGGCGCCGGATAGGCAAAGCACGCCTTGGTGGGCGGACAGGTCTGGCCAAACACGTCCTGCAGGTGTGTGACGTGCTGGGTAAATTGTTGCTCGATCAGGAACCGCTTGATCTCCATCGAAGGCACCGGATTGGACGCGTCAGGGAAGGTCCAGACGGCCTCGCTTTCATATTCGTGCCATTCAATCGTCAGCGTTGGGGTGGCAAGCGAGTGGTATTTCACGCCGAGCCTGAAGTAGTCGCGCAATGACAGGCAGGACATCAAAGCGTACCCGTACATGCCATAGGCCGACAGATGCAGGCGCGAGCCGGTCTTGAACGGGGTGGCGGGGTCCTTGGACAGTGTCACCGCATTGCTGCAGACCGCTGCGTATTGCCTGACCGAAGTGAGCGCCGTTGCGTCGTAGATCGCTTCTTCGTCCACACCGCTGCCCTTGAGGCTGTCCGCCGGTGCGATGCCTTGTTCACTCAAGACTTCCACCAGTGCCGCGATCTTGTAGGGCGCGTAGATACGTTCGTTGAACAGCGGCGTTTTCGGCGGCATGGGCCGGCTCCTGAAGGTGTCCCTTAGGGATTCATTGATGTCCGTTAAGGATCTTACTAAGCCGTGGGAAATTCAATAAGCTCGTTTGCAAATGCAGTGGCGACAGTTCGGGCCTGTTCCCGGCGCACCTGCCCAACCAATAACAAGATCGGGTTACCCATGAGTTCAGTCAGCCGCAAAGTCATCATTTCCTGCGCGATCACCGGTGCGACGCATACACCGTCGATGTCCGAGTATCTGCCGCTCACTCCGGCGGACATCGAACGCCAGTCGATCGAGGCGGCCGAGGCCGGTGCGGCGGTGCTGCACTTGCATGCCCGCGACCCTCTGGACGGTCGTCCGACCCCGGACCCGGCGGTGTTCAGCCAGTTCGTGCCGGCCATTGCGCAAGCCACCGACGCCATCATCAACATCACCACCGGCGGCAGCACCCGTATGACGCTGGCGCAACGGCTCGCGTACCCGTTGCTCGCCAAGCCGGAGCTGTGCTCGTTGAACATGGGGTCGATGAACTTTTCGATCCATCCCATCGCCGGCAAGATTTCCAGTTGGCGGCACAGCTGGGAAAAGGAACACATCGAAGGCATGGAAGACGTTGTGTTCAAGAACACCTTCAAGGACATCCGCAACATCATGCTGGAGCTTGGCGAGTACGGCACCCGGTTCGAATTCGAGTGCTATGACGTCGGCCACCTGTACAACCTGGCGTATTTCGTGGAGCAGGGCCTGGTCAAGCCGCCGTTCTTCATTCAGTCGTGCTTCGGCATTCTCGGCGGCCTGGGCGCCGACCCGGAAAACATGAGCATCATGCGTGCCACTGCGGACCGCCTGTTCGGTCGGGAAAACTACCAGTTCTCCATCCTCGGTGCCGGTCGCCATCAGCTGTCGTTCGTGACCATGGGTGCGATCATGGGCGGCCACGTGCGGGTGGGGCTGGAAGACAGTATCTATCTGGCCAAAGGGGTGAAAGCCCGAACCAACGCCGAACAGGTGCGCAAGGTTCGCCACATTCTTGAAGAGCTGTCGTTCGAGATCGCAACGCCGGCAGAGGCGCGAGAGATGCTCGGTCTCAAGGGCAAAGACAAGGTCCAGCTGTAAACACGGCGTTTGAACCGTTAAAACAATAACAAGAAGAGGCTTCTCCATGACAATCATGCCAAGCACCAATGATTTGCATTGGCTTGCCACCCGGCGAGCAATGGCGCGACTCATCCCATTGATGTGTGCCATTTACTTCATGTCGTACCTGGACCGTACCAATGTCGCACTGGCAAAGGCTGCGTTGAACGCCGACCTCGGCATCAGTGCCGCTGCCTACGGTCTGGGTGCAGGGATTTTCTTCCTCGGGTATGCCCTGTTGGAGGTGCCCAGCAATTTGCTCGCGCATCGCATCGGGCCACGTCGCTGGATTGCCCGGATTGCGGTGACCTGGGGCACGCTGTCCTCGGCCATGATGTTTGTGCAGGGTGAATGGTCGTTCTACTTGTTGCGGGTCCTGCTGGGCATTGCCGAGGCCGGCCTGTTTCCTGCGCTGATGTACATGGTCACGCTGTGGTTCGCGCCCAAGGATCGCGCCATTGCCATCGGCTGGATCTACCTTGCCCCGGCGCTGGCCCTGGTCATCGGCAACCCGATTGGTGGCGCACTGATGAAAATGGACGGCATCGGTGGCCTGCATGGCTGGCAGTGGATGTTTTTGCTGGAAGGTCTGCCCAGCATCATTGTGGGGGTGATCCTGTGGTTCAAGCTGCCGGAGCGTCCACGGGACGCCCGCTGGCTGACGCCGGCACAAGCGCAATCGCTGGAAACCCATGCGTTGCTGCCCGGCCATGCGAATTCGCACGAATATTCCGGCCATTGGGTCAAGGCGCTCAAGCGTCCGACTACCATCCTGATCGGTTTGATTTATTTCTTGAACCAAGTAGCGTTTGTCGGGCTGGTGTTTTTCACGCCGTCGATCATTCAACAGATGCAAATTACGTCACCGCTGACCGTAGGGTTGCTGTCCAGCAGCGTCGGTTTCGGATTCCTCGCCGGGGTGCTGGTGTTGCCGCGAATCCACCGCAGGATCGCCCGGGACTGCTATTGCCTGGGGCTGTTCACCGTTGGCCTGATTGCCAGTTCGGTGGCGTTTACGCTCGTTGCTGATGCACCGGTTCGCATCGCGTTGTTTACCGCTACGGCATTCTTTGCCGGTGGGGTATTGCCGATCTACTGGGCCATCGCCATGAAACGCCTTCAAGGGATCCAGGCGGCCGCCGGCCTCGCGTTCATCAACACCATCGGTTTGCTGGGCGGTTTTGCCGGGCCGTACCTGTCCGGGATCGCCGAGAAAGCCACGGGGCTGAGTTCATCGGGTTTTTATGTGATTGTTGGCGCTGCGGTGCTGGGCTTGATCCTGGTGCCACTGCTGGCTAAAGCCATCGACAACGAAACAACGCCGGTTGCCGCCGAACTGGCCATTCAATAAGAGAGTTGCCATGAAAATTGTTGATTTGCTGACGCCGCCCGCCAACCTGAAAGTGATCATTACCGGTGGGGCGGCAGGCATTGGCGCGGTCATCGCCAGGGCCTTCCATGAAGTGGGTGCGCACGTCTATGTGTGCGATATCAATGCCGGTGCGGTCGAACGCATGAAAGTCGAGTTTCCCGGCATGCACGGCGGCGTCGTGGATGTCGGCATCAAGCAGCACGTTGACCGTGTGATGGATGAGGCAATCACGCTGCTCGGTGGTCTTGATGTGCTGGTGAACAACGCCGGAATCGCCGGCCCTACGGGTAACATCGAGTCGCTGGACAGCGATGCCTGGGAGCAGACGGTCGCGACCAACCTGAACAGTCAGTATTTCTTCCTGAGCAAAGCGGTGCCTTGGCTGAAAAAGTCTGGCCAGAACCCGCACATCATCGCAATGTCGTCCGTGGCAGGACGGCTGGGGTATCCCTTCAGGACGCCTTACGCGTCAACCAAGTGGGCAGTGGTCGGGCTGATGAAGTCGCTGGCCAGCGAGCTGGGGCCGGACAACATTCGGGTCAATGCAATCTTGCCAGGCGTCGTGGAAGGGGAGCGCATGGATCGGGTGATCGATGCCAGGGCGCAGACGCTTGGCATCAGCTTTGAGGCGATGCGCGATCAGTACCTGGAGAAAATCTCCCTGCGCCGGATGGTCACAATGGAAGACGTTGCCGCGCTGGCGCTGTTCCTGTCCTCACGCGCGGCGGTGAACGTTACCGGGCAGGCGATCAGCGTTGATGGCAACGTCGAGTACCTGTGACCGTAAAGCGATTGTTCCCGCGCAGCCTGTAAGCGCGGGTATCAACTCCCCCAACCCTCCCGTACCGCCCGGCGAATCGCCTCCAGCAGCATCGCGAACGCCGGGTTGTCATTGTTCTCCCGCCAGATCAGGTGCAGCTCGCTTTGCACCCCTTCGCCCAGGTCGATGTCGCGAAACACCACATTCCTGAACACCACACTGCTGGCGCAGCGCGGCACCAGGGCAAGGCCCATGCCGGCGTTGACCAGGGCCAGGATGGTCAGCGACGAGCCAAGCCATTGCACGTACTCCGGCGCCACCCGGGCGGAGCGGAGCATGCCGGTCAGCAGTTCGTTGAAGGGCGGGTAGGCGGCGTGGGAGTACATGAGAAACGGCTGCCCATCCAGGTCGCTGACCGACACCGTGTCGGCGCGGGCCAGGCGATGCTCACTGGGCACCGCCAGCACGAACGGCTCGCGGACCAGGCATTCGGTGGCGTAACCGGGCTCCAGCAACGGTGCGCGGACGATGCCCAGGTCGATGCGCCGTGCGCGTAACGCCTCGTGCTGCTGATAAGTGTTCATCTCCGCCAGGTCGATTTTCACCTGAGGCTGTTTGAGCCGGGCTTCGGCGATCACCTTGGGCAAAAATTCGTAGACGGCGCTGCCGACGAAACTGATGTTCACCGAGCCGATGTCGCCCTCGGCGAAACGGCGGGCGGTGACGGCAGCCTGTTGCGCACGCTCCAGCAGGTTCTGCGCTTCGATGAAAAACGCCCGGCCCGCCGCGGTCAGCGCGACGCTGCGGGTGCTGCGGGTGAACAGTTCGACGCCCAGGTGATGCTCCAGCAACTGAATCTGCCGGCTCAGCGGCGGCTGGGTCATGTTCAACCGTTCAGCGGCCCGGCGGAAGTTGAGTTCGGTGGCCACCGTGGTGAAGCAGCGTAGTTGGGTCAGTTCGAACATTGATCTAATCCAGGTATCAATCAAGTGCCAAGTTAGATTAGACGGGATCAATGTCGGCGTCCATGATCGAACCGTCCCTAAAAAAACAATGAATGGGAGTCGCCCCTTGAATACCCTCCAGCCCGACCCGAACGTGCTCGCCCGCGCGGCGGCCAAGGTGAAACGCCACGTGCTGCCGCTCTTCGTGGTCATGTTCATCGTCAACTACATCGACCGGGTCAACATCGGCTTCGTGCGCAGTCACCTGGAAACCGACCTGGGCATCGGCGCTGCGGCCTATGGCCTGGGTGCCGGTCTGTTCTTCATCGGTTACGCCATCTTCGAAGTCCCGTCCAACATGCTGCTGCAACGCTACGGCGCCCGCGCCTGGCTCACGCGCATCATGTTCACCTGGGGCGCGGCCGCCATGGCCATGGCCTTCGTGCGTGGCGAGACCAGCTTCTACGTGCTGCGCTTCATTCTGGGCGCGGCCGAGGCCGGGTTCTTCCCCGGCATCATCTACTACTTCACCCAATGGCTGCCGGCCACCGAGCGCGGCAAGGCCATGGCGATTTTCCTCAGTGGTTCGGCCATTGCCTCGGTGATTTCCGGCCCGGTCTCCGGCGCCTTGCTGCACGTGAGCGGGTTGAGCCTGCACGGCTGGCAGTGGATGTTCCTGATCGAGGGTTTCGCCTCGATCGTGCTCTGCGGCTTCGTCTGGTTCTGGTTGCAGTCCCATCCACGCCAGGCCAACTGGTTGAGCACTGAAGAAAAAGACGCGCTGATCGACGCCATTGCCCTGGAACAGCAGGCCCGTGAAGCCACCCAAACGGTCAAGCCGTCGATGTTCAAGCTACTGGCGGACAGGCAAATCGCGCTGTTCTGTTTCATCTACTTTTCCATCGCCCTGACCATATACGGCGCCACATTCTGGTTGCCGAGCATGATCAAGAAGATGGGCAACCTCGGCGACTTCCAGGTCGGCCTGTTCAACTCGATTCCCTGGATCATCTCCATCGTCGCCATGTACGGCTTCGCGGCCATGGCCTCCAAGTGGAAATACCAACAGGCCTGGGTCGCGCTGACGCTGGTGATTGCCGCCACAGGCATGTTCATGTCCACCACGGGCGGGCCGGTGTTTGCCTTCGTTGCCATCTGTTTTGCCGCGATCGGCTTCAAGGCGGCCTCAGCCCTGTTCTGGCCCATTCCCCAAGGCTACCTGGATGCGCGCATCGCCGCGGCGGTGATCGCCCTGATCAACTCCATCGGCAACCTCGGCGGCTTCGTGGCCCCGGCGACCTTCGGTTTCCTGGAGCAGAAAACCGGTTCCATCGAAGGTGGCCTCTATGGTCTGGCCGCTACATCGCTGGTGGCGGCGGTGGTGATTTTCTTCGCCCGCACGTCGCCACACACCTCTTTTCGTCACCCCGCCTTGAAACCTGAGCCAAAGGGAGCAGCCTCTTGAAAATCACCCGAGTCACCGTCACCCCCATTGCTTTCCGTGATCCGCCGCTGCTCAATGCCAGCGGGATTCACGAGCCCTTTGCACTGCGGTCGATCATCGAGATCGAGAGCGACAACGGCTACATCGGTCTGGGGGAAAGCTACGGCGACGCACCCGCGCTGGCGATCCAGCAGCAATTGCAGTCGCAATTGATCGGCCTGGACCCATTCAACCTCAATGAGCTGCGGCGCATCGTCCAGGCCACCGTGGCGGCGAACAAGCCCGCGAGCCTGGCCGGCGCCGAGCTGGCACCGGGCTCCCACGCCAGCAAAGCGGTGAGCAACGCCTATTCGGCGTTTGAAGTGGCGTTCCTGGATTTGCAGGCGCATTCGTTGAACGTGCCATTGGTGGACTTGTTGGGCGGGGCGATTCGTGACGAGATTCCGTTCAGCGCCTACCTTTTTTTCAAGTACGCCGAACATGTGAACTCACCCTACAAACCGGATAACTGGGGTGAGGCGCTGAACGAAGAACAGATCGTCGCGCAGGCCCGTCGGATGATCGAGGCCTACGGCTTCAAGAGCATCAAACTCAAGGCCGGCACGCTGCCGCCGGAGCACGAAGTGTCGTGCATCAAGGCATTGAAAAAGGCGTTCCCCGGTTATCCCTTGCGCATCGACCCGAACGGCAACTGGTCCCTGGAAACCTCCATCCGCATGGCCGAATTGCTGGGCGACGATCTGCAATATTACGAAGATCCTACCCCGGGCCTGGACGGGATGGCCGAGCTGCACAAACGCACAGGCCTGCCATTGGCGACCAACATGGTGGTCACCGATTTCGACGAGTTCCGCCGTAGCATCGCCTTGAACAGCGTGCAGATCGTCCTCGCCGACCATCATTACTGGGGCGGCCTGCGCGACACCCAGGCGTTGGCGAAAATGTGCGAGACCTTTGGCCTGGGCGTCTCGATGCATTCCAACTCGCACCTGGGCATCAGCCTGATGGCGATGGCGCACGTGGCCGCGTCGGTGCCCAATCTGGACTACGCCTGCGACACCCATTACCCGTGGCAGGAACCGGACGAAGAAGTGATCAAGGGTGGCAAGTTGCCGATTGTTGATGGCTGCGTGAAGATCACCCGTGCGCCGGGCCTGGGCCTGGAGCTGGATCACGATCAACTCGGCAAGCTGCATGACCAGTACCTGACCTGCGGCATTCGCCAGCGCGACGACGTCAAACAGATGCAGCGCTACAAACCGGAGTGGAAAGCGCTCAAGCCGCGCTTCTGAGTGCGGCGAGCAAACGCTCGATCTGGGCCAGCTCCCAGGTACTGAGCAGGCTCACCGGATCGGTGCGCAGCCAGAGGTCGTGCCCGGCTTCGCGACCATCCGGGCTGCGGCAATGTTGGCAGTGGCGCAGATGTGTGCCGTCGACCTCGAGGGTCAGGTGCCAACCCTCGATGTCGACGGTCACCACGCTGGACTCGTCGGGTGCGCTCACCCGCCGCATCGGCCGAACCTCAAGCGCTGCATCGCGCAGCAATTGGTAAATCTCACGGGTGCCAAGTGACATAAAAATCCTGGTTTGCTGTAGGAGCGAGCTTGCTCGCGATAGCCGTGTGTTATTCGATATGGGTGTTGACTGATACGCCGTTATCGCTAGCAAGCTCGCTCCTGCAGATAATTTATATTCTTATTGGGAATAACCAAATAATAATTAAGAATTATTTTGTATATCAAATTTCATGCACTATCGCTGCGACCATTTTTCTGACCTCACAGCGAGTATCTCATGGCAACCCCTAACAAGACCCTTCTGGCCATAACGCTTGCAGCGGCGGTTGCGCTGCTGACCCCCGGTGCCCAGGCGGAGGGCAAGATCAGCATTGCCCAGCAATTCGGCATCGGTTACCTGATCCTGGACGTGGTGCGCGACCAGCAGCTGATCGAGAAACACGGCAAGGAACAGGGCCTGGACATCAAGGTCGATTGGAACAGCATCTCCGGTGCTACGGCGATGAACGAAGCGCTGCTCGCTGGCGCCCTGGACGTGGTGTCGGCTGGCGTGCCGCCGATGTTGACCATCTGGGACCGCACCAAGGGCAAGCAGAACGTCAAGGCGATTGCCTCGCTGGGTTCGATGCCCAATTACCTGCTGACCAACAACCCGAATGTCAAAACCCTGAAGGATTTCTCCGACAAGGACCGCATTGCCGTGCCGGCTGCCGGGGTCGGGTTCCAGTCCCGCACCTTGCAGATCGAAACGGCCAAGCAGTTCGGCAACGAGCACTACAAGAAATTCGACGACATTTCGATCAGCCTGGCCCACCCCGATGCAACGGCTGCACTGATTGCCGGTGGCTCGGAGATCAATTCGCACTTTTCCAGCCCGCCGTTCCAGTATCAGGAATTGCAGAACCCCAATGTGCACAAAGTGTTGAGTTCCTACGACGTGCTGGGTGGTCAGGCAACCTTCAACGTGTTGTACACCACGGAAAAATTCCACGACGAAAACCCGAAGACCTACAAGGCCTTCTACGACGCACTGGCTGAAGCGGAGAAGATCATCAAGGCCGACAAGTCCGCCGCCGCCAAGACCTACATCCGCGTCGAGCAGTCGAAGCTGCCGCTCGAACTGGTCGAGAAGATCGTCAATGACCCGGAAATCAACTTCACCGTCGTGCCGCAGCGCACGGGTGTCTACGCCGAGAAGCTGCAGGAGCTGGGCGTGCTGAAAAACAAGGCTGAAAGCTGGAAGGACTACTTCTTCGAAGAAGCCCACGGTGGTGCTGGCAGCTAATACGCCAGACTTCATCACTACCACCGAAGAGGGATGGCTGTTTGCCTCACGTGTGGTTATGCTCGGCAGGTTTTGCGTTTGCCAATCATTAACAACAAAGTGATGACATGAGCCCAATAGAGACGCGTGCGACGGCGCTGGCGCTGTATCCGGAAGACTCCCGCGAGGCCGCGGCTCTGCTCAAACAAGCTGTTCCCCTGATGGTGAAACACAACATCCCGCCCAATCCGGTGCATTACGCGCTGTGGTACACCTACAGCAAGGGCGAGGACACCGAGCTCAATCGTCACCTGGATCGCGTGGTCAGGGACTTCGACGGCTTTCCGCCGGAGTCGGCCACGCGGTTGTTTCGCGATTACATCATCCGTGATGAGCTGGAAGAGGCGCGCGCCGGGCAGCAACAGGCGATCAACCTGGTGGACGACATGCACCGCGACGTGTCCCGCAGCGTCGAGGGCAGTCTGGATTTCCAGAGCAGCCTGGGGCGTTGTATCGAGATGCTCGAGTCGCCGGCCAACGAACGCTTGCCGGACATCCTCAGCGAGCTGCAACACAGCACCCAACTCATGCAGACTCAACAGGAACGATTCCTGTCGCAACTGAGCACCGCGCAAAACGAGATCAAGAGCCTGCGGGACAAGCTCGAACGCGCACAACTGGCCGCGACCCTCGATGGCCTGACCGAGTTGCTCAATCGCAGCGCGTTCGCCCGCCTGCTGGATGAGGCGTTAGGTCACGGCGTTCCGGGTGTTGCGCTGGTGATGCTCGACATCGACCACTTCAAACAATTCAACGATCAATACGGCCATCCGTTGGGTGACCGCGTACTCAAGCATGTCGCGCAGGTGTTGCGCAGTTCGCTGCCGGTCCACGCCACGGCAGCGCGTTACGGCGGCGAGGAGTTCTGCGTGATTCTGGAGCACTGCCCGGACCTGGAAACGGCTGTCGTATTCGCCGAGCAGATACGCACGAAGGTGCAGTCCTTGCGCATCAAGGCCCGTGGCGACGGCAAGGTGCTCGATACCATCACCGCGTCCTTCGGCGTGGCCTTCGCGCAACCGGGCGAGCAACCGGACAACCTGCTGACCCGGGCCGATGACGCCCTGTACCAGGCCAAGCGCACAGGGCGTAATCGCGTCCATCGCTGAATACCTGACTACTGTAGGAGCGAGCATGCTCGCGATGGTCGTTAACGATAACGCTGGCTACCAGATACCCTGCGGTGCCGGTGACACCATCGCGAGCATGCTCGCTCCTACAGGAGATCTGTGTCGCTTCTTATTATGAGAAAAACTCGCGATCATCGCGATTAAAATGAGTTTGTCTCACTGCATGCCTACTACCGACAATGTGCCCATCAAACACATTGGAGTTATTTGTCATGGCTTTGGCCCATTCCCTTGGATTTCCGCGCATTGGCCGCGACCGCGAATTGAAGAAAGCACAGGAAGCCTTCTGGAAGGGTGAGCTGAGCGAAGAGGGCCTGCGCGCCGTTGGCCGTGAGCTGCGCGAGAGCCATTGGGATCTGCAGAAAAACGCCGGCATCGAGCTGCTGCCGGTCGGCGATTTCGCCTGGTACGACCAGGTCCTGACCCATTCCCTGATGTTCGGGGTGATCCCTGAGCGCTTCCGCCCAGCCAATGGCCAGGCTTCATTGCAGACCCTGTTCGGCATGGCGCGTGGTGTCAGTGACAGCTGCTGCGGTGGCGCACATGCCCAGGAAATGACCAAGTGGTTCGACACCAACTATCACTACCTGGTCCCTGAGTTCACCGCCGACCAACCATTCCATCTGGGCTGGGAGCAGTTGTTCGAAGAAGTCGAAGAAGCCCGCGCGCTGGGTCACAACGTCAAGCCCGTGGTGATCGGCCCGCTGACTTACCTGTGGCTGGGCAAGACCAAGGGCAGTGATTTCGACAAGCTTGACCTGCTGGACCGCCTGCTGCCGCTTTACGGCCAGATCTTCCAGCGCCTGGCCGCGCAGGGCGTCGAGTGGGTTCAGATCGACGAGCCCATCCTGGTACTCGACTTGCCACAAGCGTGGAAGAACGCCTTTGAACGCGCCTACAACCTGATTCAACGCGACCCGCTGAAAAAACTCGTCGCCACCTACTTCGGCGGTCTGGAAGAAAACCTCGGCCTGGCGGCGAACCTGCCGGTCGATGGCCTGCACATCGATCTGGTCCGCGCTCCAGAGCAATACCCGACCATTCTCGATCGCCTGCCGGCCTATAAGGTGTTGTCGCTGGGTGTGGTCAACGGCCGTAACGTGTGGCGCTGCGACTTGGAAAAAGCGCTGGCCACCCTGCAACACGCCAACGAGCGTCTGGGTGATCGCCTGTGGGTGGCGCCGTCCTGCTCGCTGCTGCACAGCCCCGTGGACCTGGGGCGTGAAGACAAGCTCGATGCCGAACTGAAAAGCTGGCTGGCGTTTGCCGTACAGAAGTGTGAAGAAGTGGCGGTCCTCGCCCAGGCCGTCAACGAACCGCAGGCGCCACACGTGCTGCGTGCCTTGACCAACAGCCGATCCGTCCAGGCCAGCCGTGCCGCTTCGCCGCGTATCCACAAACCCGAGGTGCAGGCCCGTGTGGCGGCGATCACCGCCAACGATAGCCAGCGTCACTCGTCCTTCGACGGCCGTATCGGCAAACAACGCGTGCGCCTGAACCTGCCATTGTTCCCGACGACTTCCATCGGCTCGTTCCCGCAAACCTCGGCCATTCGTCTGGCTCGCCAGTCGTTCAAGCAAGGCAAGCTGACGGCAGCCGAATACACCGAAGCGATGCACAGCGAAATCCGGCATGCGGTGCAGGTGCAGGAACGCCTGGGTCTTGACGTCCTCGTGCACGGCGAAGCCGAGCGTAACGACATGGTCGAATACTTCGCCGAGCAGATCGACGGATACATGTTCACCCGCTTTGGCTGGGTGCAGAGCTACGGTTCGCGCTGCGTGAAACCGGCGGTGATCTTCGGCGACCTCAGCCGTCCGCAAGCCATGACCGTGGAGTGGATCCGTTACGCCCAGGGCCTGACCGACAAGGTCATGAAAGGCATGCTGACGGGCCCCGTGACCATGCTGATGTGGTCGTTCCCCCGCGAAGACGTGTCTCGCAAGGTCCAGGCGCAACAACTGGCACTGGCCCTGCGTGACGAAGTGGTGGACCTGGAAACGGCCGGCATCAAAGTCGTGCAGATCGACGAAGCCGCCTTCCGCGAAGGCTTGCCGCTGCGTCGTGCGCAATGGCAGGACTACCTGGACTGGGCCGTGGAAGCGTTCCGCCTCACCGCCAGTGGTGTACGCGACGAAACGCAGATCCACACCCACATGTGCTACAGCGAGTTCAACGACGTGATCAAGTCAATCGCGGCCATGGACGCCGACGTGATCACCATCGAAACCTCGCGTTCGGACATGGAACTGCTCGACGCCTTCGAAGCGTTCGACTACCCGAACGACATCGGTCCGGGCGTCTACGACATTCACTCGCCACGGGTCCCAGATGCCTCGGAAATGGCCAACCTGCTGCGCAAGGCTGCCCAGCGTATTCCCGCCGAGCGCTTGTGGGTCAACCCGGATTGCGGCTTGAAAACTCGCGGCTGGCCGGAAACCGAAGCGGCGCTGGTGCACATGGTCACGGCGGCGCGCCAACTGCGTAAAGAATTGGCCTGACGTTCGTAAGCACGTCCGAAACCGGAGCGCTGCATGGCGCTCCGGTTTTTTTATGGGAGTAAGGCAATTTGCTGGCCCCCAACGCCCGAAGTTACATAGAGAATCACTTTACTTTCAGGTGGTTAGGGCCAACTTTAAATGCGCAATCTATGGATTCCACTGATTTCCCTGGGCCTGGCGGGTTTCGCCGTCCAGGCCCAGGCAAGGGAGCTGCAAGCCAATGACCGCTACATGTGCAGTTGGGGCGCGGGCACCGCAGCCAAGGCTCAGGAGCTGAAGCTGGCGGGTGTTTCGTTGTATGCCGCGCGCAAAAAGCTACAAACCTACAAGTTCAGCAAACCGTGGATGCGCATGATGGCCATGGGCATTACCGAACAGACTTACGACAGCCCGACCCGCATGAAACCCGAAGCCTTGCGCCGCAGCTTCAATGAGGACTGCCTGCGCTACAAGGTGGCGCGCAAGTGATCTACAGCGCCTGGTCGATCAGCTCAAGGTAAGCGGGGCTGGCGGAGATCGAGTTGTGTCCCACGCCCGGTATCACCTTCAGCACCGCCACCCCTTGGGCGAAGTGCCGATAGAGCGCTTCTGTGCTGGAGCGGGGGATGATGTCGTCCTGTTCTGCGGCCAGCAGCAGGGTCGGGATCGAGATATGCGCGGCGTATTTCCAGGAGTCGAAGCGGTCCTTGAGCAGCCACTTCACCGGAAAGATCGGGTACTGGCGCACGGCGAGTTCTTCCAGGCTGTTGTAGGGCGTGATCAGGATCAGCCGCGCCGCCGGGCGCTGGCTGGCCAGGCGCACCGCCACCCCTGAACCGAGGCTGCGGCCGACCACTGCGACTTGCGTATGGCTGCTGTATACCCTGTCGAACAGGGTCAGGGCGTCGCGGGCAATCGCTTCTTCCGAGGGCTTGCCCGTGCTGCCGCCAAAACCGCGATAGTGCATTAAATAAAGGGCGTGGTCAGGAAACGCCTGGGAGAATTCCTCCAGGTTGCGCGATACGTCCTCTGCATTGCCACCAAAATAAATGAGCGCTTTTGGCCCATCGTGTGGTCTGACGGTCACTTGCACCTGCGCGTCGTCCACCTCCAGAGTGAGCCTCGGTGCTTCGATCGTGGCGGGCTGCGGGAAGTAGATCAGCGCACGCTGGAACACCAGCAGCGCGACACAGAGTGCCAGGTACAAACCCGCGAGGATGGCGACGAGAATTATCAGGGTGCGTGACATTCGGCTAACGTTAGTGCGTGGCATTGATTGCTCGGGGTTCTGAAATACGAATTGCCGGTACCTGTCCCTGTCCCTGTAGGAGCAGCCGGTCGACGCTCGAATGCTCGCGATGGTCGTCAACGATGACGCTGGCT
>Ga0308165_1002409_pt1 | contig 22411 bp, 24 predicted proteins | sample PhyWR2_FD_201032 | JGI IMG/M metagenome (GOLD analysis project Ga0308165, IMG submission 201032) | Phyllosphere microbial communities from UC Gill Tract Community Farm, Albany, California, United States - DLSLW.R2 | ecosystem: Host-associated > Plants > Phyllosphere > Unclassified | place: USA... | reverse complement strand
TGATGTACCTGCCGCGCCTGTGCGAGCACTGCCTGAACCCGGCGTGCGCGGCATCGTGCCCGAGCGGTGCGATCTACAAGCGTGAAGAAGACGGCATCGTTCTGATCGACCAGGAAAAGTGCCGCGGCTGGCGGATGTGCATCAGCGGTTGCCCGTACAAGAAGATTTACTTCAACTGGAAAAGCGGTAAATCCGAGAAGTGCATCTTCTGCTACCCACGGATCGAAGCTGGCATGCCGACCGTCTGCGCCGAAACTTGCGTAGGGCGTATCCGTTACCTGGGCGTGTTGCTGTATGACGCCGACCGTATCAGCGAAGTGGCGAGCACCGCCAACGAGCAGGACCTGTACGAGAAACAACTGGAGATTTTCCTCGATCCAAACGACCCGGCGGTCATTCGCCAGGCCCTGGCCGACGGCGTTCCGCAATCGGTGATCGACTCCGCCCAGCGCTCGCCGGTCTACAAAATGGCCGTGGACTGGAAACTCGCACTGCCGCTGCACCCGGAATACCGCACCTTGCCAATGGTTTGGTACGTACCACCGCTCTCGCCGATTCAAAACGCTGCCGAGGCTGGCACCGTTGGCATGAATGGGGTGATCCCGGACGTCGACAGCCTGCGTATTCCGCTGCGCTACCTGGCTAACCTGCTGACCGCTGGCGACGAAAAACCGGTCAAGCGTGCGCTCAAGCGCCTGCTGGCCATGCGAGCCTACAAACGTAGCGAGCAGGTCGATGGCGTCAAGGACATGCAAGTGCTGGCGGATGTCGGCCTGAGCGTGAACCAGGTCGAGGAGATGTATCGCTACCTGGCCATCGCCAACTACGAAGATCGTTTCGTGGTGCCGAGCGCCCACCGTGAAGACGCCATGAGCGACGCGTTCGCCGAGCGTTCCGGTTGCGGCTTCAGCTTCGGCAGCGGTTGCAGCGGTAGCTCCGACACCAACATGTTCGGGGCGAAGAAGGCCAACCGTCGCGACATCCTCAAAACCGTCCAGTTGTGGGAGGACTGAGCATGCAAATCCTCAAAGTGATTTCGTTGTTGCTCGATTACCCGACCGAAACCCTGGTCAGCGGCCGTGATGAGCTCGAGCAGGCGATTCACCAGTCCCGGGAAATCAGCCCGAAACAGCGTGGTGCCTTGTTCGAGTTGTTGGAGCTGATCTGCGGCAATGACCTGATGGACGGACAGGAGCACTACGGTGCCCTGTTCGGCCGGGGCCGCTCGCTGTCGCTGCTGCTGTTCGAACACGTGCACGGCGAGTCCCGCGACCGTGGCCAGGCCATGGTCGACATGATGGCGCAGTACGAAGAAGCCGGGTTTGCCATCGGCGTCAAGGAGCTGCCGGACTACATCCCGCTGTACCTGGAGTATCTGTCCACCCGTGAAGATGGCGAGGCCCGCGAGGGCCTGGCGGATGTCGCGCACTTGCTGGCCTTGCTCGCGGCGCGCCTGGAGGAGCGTGAAAGCGCCTACGCCAGTTGCTTCCGTGCGCTGCTGCAGATTGCCGGCACCGAGCCGCACCAGGCCGTGGCCGACCTGCGTGAGCAGGTCGCCGCCGAGAAACGCGACGACTCCCTCGAAGCCCTGGACAAAGTCTGGGAAGAGGAGGCCGTGGACTTCCTCAAGGCCGAGCAGCAGGAGCGCTGCGGCTCGATGCCAAGCGCACCGGGCAAGGCCCGGGAAGAAAGCGCAGTGCCGTTGCACTGGGTGGATTTTCAGCATGAAGGGCAGGCCGCCGTGCCTGCCAAGGAGGCACGCAATGTCTAAATGGAATCTGTTGGTGTTCGGGATCTATCCCTACGTGGCGTTGGCGATTTGCCTGATTGGCAGTTGGGCACGTTTCGACCTGTCGCAATACACCTGGAAGGCGGGCTCCAGCCAGATGCTCAACGGACGCGGCATGCGCGTGGCGAGCAACTTCTTCCACGTAGGCGTGCTGTTCGTGCTGGCGGGCCACTTTGTCGGCCTGCTGACCCCGGCGTCGATCTATCACCATGTGATCAGCACCGAGCACAAGCAATTGCTGGCGATGGTGTCCGGCGGCTTCTTTGGCCTGTTGTGTCTGATCGGCTTGCTGATGCTGATCAAACGTCGCCTGACCGACCCACGGGTGCGCGCCACTTCCAGCACGTCGGACATCCTGATCCTGTTCGTGCTCCTGGCTCAATTGCTGCTGGGCCTGCTGACGATCGTTGCCTCTACTGCGCATATGGACGGTTCGGTGATGGTGATGCTCGCCGACTGGGCGCAGAACACCGTGATGCTGCGCCCGATCGAGGCGGCAGAGTCCATCGCTCCGGTTGGCCTGACCTACAAACTGCACGTGTTCCTGGGCCTGACCCTGTTCGTGCTGTTCCCGTTCACCCGTCTGGTGCACATCGTCAGCGCGCCGGTCTGGTATCTGGGACGTCGTTATCAAATCGTTCGGCAGAAATTCTGAGGAGGTCATCATGTCAGGTTGTGGATGTGGCGGCGGTGGTGCGGGCGGCGGTGGCTGCGGTTCTTCAAGACCCGTTGAGGAGGTGCTCGATGCGGCGCCGGCGGCACTGTTCGAAGAGCTGGCAGTGGAACCGGCGGCAGTCGAAGAAACGCCTGCCCAGTTGATCGCCAGCAGTGAACAGGAATGGCCGATCATCAGCGTCAACGAGGTGGTGATCACCCCGGAGGCGATGGCGCAGGAGTTGCAATATCACCCGGCGGAAAGTCGCGAGGAGGCGGTGTACCTCGCCGCCAAGGCGCTGGTGATCCGTGAGTTGTTGCAGCAGCGCATTGCCGAACTCGGGCTGTCGCTCGAAGTCGGTGCCGGCGAGAACGAAGAGGAGGCTGCCACACGCTTGTTGCTCGAGCGTGAGGTGAAAGTGCCTGAGCTGGATGAAGAAACCAGCCTTCGCTACTACGAAAGCAACCGTGCGCGGTTTCACAGCGCGCCGTTGCTGGCAGTGCGGCACATTCTGCTCGAATGCGCACCGGACGACGCCGAGGCCCGGGGCATTGCCTTCGACCAGGCCGAAGTGCTGCTGCAACGACTCAACGACTTGCCCGGCAGTTTCGCCGAGCTGGCCCAGAAGTACTCGGCCTGCCCTTCGAAGGAGCAGGGCGGTTCGCTGGGGCAGATCAGCAAGGGCCAGACGGTGCCGGAGCTGGAGCGTCAATTGTTCACGCTGCAAGCCGGGCTGGCCAGCAAACCGCTGGAAAGCCGCTACGGCTGGCATGTGATCAGCGTTGATCAGCGCATCGAAGGCCAGCAATTGCCTTATGAAGCGGTGGCGACAGCGATCCGCACGCAGTTGCAACAAGGTGTCTGGCAAAAAGCCCTGGTGCAGTACCTGCAAACCCTGATCGGTGCGGCGGATGTTCGCGGCATTCATTTGCAGGGCGCCGATTCACCACTGGTGCAGTAGGCATCGAGGCAAACCGGGAGACGTGATGAACTTGCAAGACGGCTTTGGACGGCAGATCGATTATCTGCGGATGTCGGTGACGGACCGGTGTGATTTTCGCTGTGTGTATTGCATGGCGAAAACCATGACCTTCCTGCCGCGTCAGCAGGTGCTCACGCTGGAGGAATTGCAGCGCCTGGCCACGTTGTTCGTGGGCATGGGTGTGCGCAAGATCCGCCTCACCGGCGGCGAGCCGTTGATCCGCCCAGGCATCGTCGACCTGTGCCGCAACATCGCCGCGCTGCCCGGTTTGCGCGAACTGGTGATGACCAGCAATGGCTCGCAACTGGGCCGACTGGCGCGGCCATTGGTGGAGGCCGGTGTGAAACGCATGAACATCAGCCTCGACAGCCTGGACCCGCACAAATTTCGCGCCATCACCCGCATCGGCGACCTCGATCAGGTGCTCAACGGTATCGAGGCGGCGCGGGATGCCGGGTTCGAGCGGATCAAGCTCAATTGCGTGGTGATGAAGGGGCGCAACTTCGATGAAGTGCCGGCGTTGGTGCAGTACGCCATCGACCAGCGTATCGACATCAGTTTCATTGAGGAAATGCCCTTGGGCGATGTCGGGCGGTCCCGTGGCGAGTCGTTCTGTTCGAGCGAAGAGGTGCGGACAGAAATTGGCCGACACCATCGGTTGCTCGACAGCACGGAAAACAGCGGCGGGCCGGCACGCTATGTGCGCCTGGAGCAACATCCCGAGACGCGCATCGGTTTCATCTCACCCAACAGCCACAACTTCTGCGGCACCTGCAACCGGGTGCGCATGACCGTTGAAGGCAAGCTATTGCTGTGCCTCGGGCAGGACGACGCCCTGGATCTGCGCGGGTTACTGCGTCGTTATCCGCTGGATGACCAGCCGGTGATCAACGCGGTGCAAAAGGCCTTGCGCGGCAAACCGCTACGACATGACTTCACCCCGCAAGGCGATGTGCAGATTGTGCGGTTCATGAATATGAGTGGGGGGTGACATAACCCATTACACACCAACACCCCTGTAGGAGCGAGCTTGCTCGCGATGGCGGAGCGTCAGGCGACATCACCAGTGGCTGATCCACCGCATCGTGAGCAAGCTCGCTCCTACAGGGGCGTGGTAGATGGCTTTAATCCTCGCAATGTTTCCCTTTCCTCGCCGCTTTCGAGCGGCTTTTTTTTCCCCGACCAAACTTGATATCGATCAATTGCACAGCCCCATTTAGTCCGTAGTCTTCACATCATCTTGTGTTTTTGAATTTCTAAAAATCAATATGTAGTGTTTGGAGGCCGAATGCAGAGCACGCTGATCTCAGTGGGAAGTAACCGCTTGCACAAGCGCAATGGCGACCTGGTTGCCTTCGATGCCAACAAGATTCGTCAGGCATTGATCGCCGCCGGCAAGGCGACTGGGGAGTACACGGACGTCGAAGTCGAAGGCTTGCTCGAGGCAGTGCTTGCCCGCCTGGACGGCATGCCGAGGTTGCATGTCGAGCAGGTCCAGGATCGGGTCGAGCGGGTCCTGATGGACGCCGGTTACTTCTTCGCGATGCGGGCCTACATCGTCTACCGCGAACAGCACGGCCGTCTGCGACGCGACCGCCGAACCATGGTCGAAGTCGCGACCTCGATGAACGAATACCTCGACCGGGAAGACTGGCGCGTACAGGCCAACGCCAACCAGGGTTACTCCCTGGGCGGGCTGGTACTGAACGTGTCGGGCAAGGTCACCGCCAATTACTGGCTGGATGAGGTGTACAGCGAAGCCATCGGCCAGGCGCACCGGGAGGCTGACCTGCATGTGCACGACCTCGACATGCTCGCCGGCTACTGCGCCGGCTGGTCGTTGCGAACCCTGTTGCACGAAGGCCTAAACGGCGTACCGGGGAGGGTGGAAGCCGGCCCGCCGCAGCACTTGAGCAGCGCCCTGGGCCAGATGGTCAACTTCCTCGGCACCCTGCAAAACGAATGGGCCGGCGCCCAGGCGTTCAGCTCTTTCGACACTTACCTGGCGCCTTACGTGCGCAAGGACCAACTGAGCTTCGATGAGGTTCGCCAGGCGATCCAGGAGTTCATCTACAACCTCAACGTGCCGTCGCGCTGGGGCACCCAGACCCCGTTCACCAACCTGACGTTCGACTGGGTGTGCCCGCAGGACCTCAAAGAGCAGATCCCAGTGATCGGCGGCCAGGAAATGCCGTTTGCCTACGGCGACCTGCAAGTGGAAATGGACCTGCTCAACCGCGCCTACATCGAAGTGATGCAGGCGGGCGACTCGAAAGGGCGAGTGTTCACCTTCCCGATCCCGACCTACAACATCACCCATGACTTTCCCTGGGACAGCGAAAACGCCGACCGCCTGTTTGAAATGACCGCGCGCTACGGCTTGCCGTACTTCCAGAACTTCCTCAACTCCGACATGCAGCCCAACCAGGTGCGCTCGATGTGCTGCCGTCTGCAACTGGACGTGCGCGAGCTGCTCAAGCGCGGTGGCGGCCTGTTCGGGTCGGCGGAACAGACCGGTTCGCTGGGGGTGGTCACCCTCAACTGCGCGCGCCTGGGTTATGTGTTCAAGGGCAATACCAGTGGCTTGTTGCAGCGTCTGGACACGCTGATGGAACTGGCGATGGAAAGCCTGGAGGTCAAGCGCAAAGTGATCCAACGGCATATGGATGCCGGTTTGTATCCCTACACCAAGCGTTATCTGGGCACCTTGCGTAATCACTTTTCGACCATCGGTGTGAATGGGCTGCACGAAATGCTGCGCAATTTCACCGGCGACGAGGAGGGCATGCATACCGAGAAGGGCCGTCAGTTCGCGCTGAACGTGCTCGACCATGTGCGCGCCACGCTCCTGCGTTTCCAGGAGGAAACCGGCCACCTCTACAACCTCGAAGCAACGCCCGCGGAAGGCACCACCTACCGTTTCGCCAAGGAAGACCTCAAGCGCTTTCCGGACATTCTCCAGGCTGGCAGCGCGCAGGCGCCGTATTACACCAACTCTTCGCAGTTGCCGGTGGGTTACACCGAAGATCCGTTCGAAGCCCTGGAGCTGCAAGACGAACTGCAATGCAAATACACCGGCGGCACCGTGTTGCACTTGTACATGGCCGAGCGGATTTCCTCGACCCAGGCCTGCAAGCAACTGGTGCGCAAGGCCTTGGGGCGCTTCCGCCTGCCGTACCTGACCGTGACGCCGACCTTCTCGATCTGCCCGGTGCACGGCTACCTCGATGGCGAGCACGAATTCTGCCCGAAATGCGACGAGGCCTTGCTGCTCAAGGAGCAGAAAGCCGCCACCGCTCTATGACACCGCTCAATGATTTGATCCACTCAACCGCAAGGAGCTTCACCATGACTGCATCGCAAACCCTGCCACAGGCTCAACGTCAACGCTGCGAAGTCTGGACCCGCGTGATGGGTTACCACCGTCCGGTGTCGGCGTTCAACCCCGGCAAACAGTCCGAGCACCGCGAGCGCGTCCATTTCACCGAGTGCTCGGCTGCGGCCGGGCGTCAATGAGTCGAGTGATCCGGGTCGGGGGCATGGTGCCCCTGACCACCATCGACTATCCGGGGCAACTCGCCTGCGTGCTGTTCTGCCAGGGGTGCGCTTGGCGTTGTCGGTACTGCCATAACCCGCAACTGATCCCGCCTCGGGGCACCGAGGAAGTGGATTGGCGGCGGGTCATCGCGTTTCTGCAACGCCGTCAGGATCTGCTCGATGCCGTGGTGTTCAGTGGGGGCGAGCCGACGTTGCAGGATTGCCTGCTCGGGGCCATGGATGAAGTGCGGGCCATGGGTTTTCGCATCGGCCTGCACAGTGCCGGGATCAAGCCGGCGGCCTTTGCCAAGGCACTGGAAGGGGCGGATTGGGTGGGGTTCGACGTCAAGGCGTTGCCCGAGGACACCCAGGCGATCACCCGGGTCGAGGGCAGCGGCACCGCCAACTGGCGCAGCCTCCAATACCTGCTGGCCAGTGGCGTGGACTATGAATGTCGCACCACCGTGCACTGGCATCTGTTCGAGCCCGAACGCCTGCTGGTGCTTGCCCAGCGCCTGAGTGCCCTGGGCGTCAAACGGTTCGCTGTCCAACTGGTGCGCACCGAACGGATGTTCGACCCCTTGTTGTCGAGCGTTTCGGCACAGGCCTTGCTACCCGATCTTTGGGACGCGATGCGCGAGCTGTTTCCGGTCTTCGTTTTGCGGGGGTGACCGGGACGGCACAGCCCAACCATGATGTTCAAATGCGCTGCCTTCGGGCAGGTATCAAACGGGGAGCATTTGATATGGCTAAATTATCCACGGCACAACGTATCGTGATCGGCTTTGCAATTGCACCGCTGGCACTGATGGGGATTGCGTTTTACGCGTTGAATGACCTGGCGACGCTCAAGCAGCAGTCGGAGGTCATCGTCAAACAGGACTGGCCGAAAATCGAGCCGATGATGGTGATCGCCACCGGCGTTCGCGACAACGCCAGAAACACGCGGGATCTGTTGATCAGCAAAGATAACCTGCAAGCTCAACAGTCGATCGATTCCACTAAAAAACGCATCACCCAGGCCTTCGAAACCCTTGCGCCGTTGTTCGACCTGCCCGAGGGAAAGGCAGCCTATACGGCATTGAAAAAGAACCGCGAAGCGTACGTTGCCGCGTTCACGCAGGTGCAGTTATTGATCGGGCAAGGCGCGACCGATGACGCCATGGCCCAACTCAAGCAAAAGGTCATCCCGGCTGAGCTTGAGGTGTACCGCAGCCTGGATGAGTTGATGGCGCTACAGGGACGCATTTTCTCCGACCGTGAGCAGTCGGCGCAGCAGTTGTACAGCGAGGCGCGGCGCAACATGCTCGGCCTGTTTGTGTTTTGTGTCGCCCTGGTCATCGGCGCTGCGATCATTGTCACCCGCAGCGTGACTAGGCCCCTGGGCGGTGAACCGAATGATGCCGCGCGGGTTCTGAGCCAGATCGCGGAGGGTGACCTGACGACTGAGGTGCCGGTGAGTTCCAGCAGCGCCGGTAGCGTGATGATGAACATGCGCCAGATGCAGCAGAACCTCAACACCATGGTCAAGCACATCGCAGGCTCGGTGGATCGGGTCGCGAGCTCTTCCGAGGAACTCAGCGCCGTCAGCAGCCAGACCGCCAGCAACCTGCAATTGCAGGGGCAGGAGATCGAGCAGGCTGCGGCTGCCGTCAACCAGATGACCGCCGCCGTGGATGAAGTGGCGCGCAATGCGGTCAGCACTTCCGAGGCCTCGCGGCAATCCGAGCAAACCGCCCATCGGGGACGTGAACAGGTCCAGGAAACGGTCGCCTCGATTGGCGTCCTGGCGGATGGCGTCATCGAGACCTCCCAACGGATTGAGCAACTGGCTGGCCGGGTCCAGGACATCAGCAAGGTGCTGGACGTGATTCGCGGCATTGCAGGCCAGACCAATCTGCTGGCTCTCAATGCGGCGATCGAGGCGGCGCGGGCCGGGGAAGCCGGGCGCGGCTTTGCGGTGGTGGCCGATGAAGTGCGGGCGCTGGCGCAGCGCACCCAGGAATCGACCCAGGAAATCGAACAGATGATCGACAATGTTCGCCAGGACAGCGGCCTTGCGGTGACCGCCATGCAGGGCAGCAGCGATTTGGTCCAGTCCACCCTGGAAGTCGCCCGGCGTTCCGGTGAGGCGCTGGATCAGATCACTCGGTCCATCTCACAGATCAATGAGCGCAACATGATGATTGCCAGCGCCACCGAGCAGCAGGCGCTGGTGGCCCGGGAAGTGGACCGCAACCTGGTGAGCATCCGCAGCTTATCCGAGCAGGTCCTGCTCGGTGCCCAACACACTGACAGCGCTGGCCAGGAGCTGGCACAAATGGCCGGCGACCTGCATCAGACGGTGGCGCGGTTCAAAGTCTAGATCGCGTTTTTCTCTGACACCCCAATCCCCCTGTAGGAGCGAGCATGCTCGCGATGGAGGTCAACGATAACGCGGGCTGCCTGGATGCCCGTGTTGTCCCTGCCTCCATCGCGAGCATGCTCGCTCCTACAGGGAATGGAGGAAGTCATCAGGCCCAACCCCAAAACTGCAACCACCAGCCGTACCCGATCAATCCACTGGCCATCATCAGGCAGGTGCAGGCAGCCAGTCGCCTTGGCACGGGCAGTCGTTGCCGGTTCAGGCGCTTGTACCCCAGCAGCACACTCCAACCCACCGCCGCGATCAGCAAGCAGGCCCTGGCCGGTTGCACCCACTCCAGCGACAACCCTTCATAACGCAGTAATTTCACGGTGGTCGCCGATAGCCCGAGAAACAGTCCCGCACCACCGAGGGGCGTGAGGGTCAGCGCCAGGGGCCAATACAGTGCGCGATCACCGGCCAGCCGGGCGGCCAGGCGCATGATAGTCAGCAATGCCGCGCCGTGTACCAGCGAACTCACCCCCAGGTAAGCCATGATGCTGAACCCGTCGAGCCAGCTGAAACTGTCATTGAGCTGCGGGTAATGGGTGAGCAGCCACCAGGGCGCATTATCGTTCAGCGCCCACAGTTGATCATGCTCCACCAGCCATTGCGCAAGGCTTTGCTTGAGGGCGATGAACCACGGGCTGACCGTCCACTGGAAGGCGCCCATCGCCAGGCCGATCACGCCGAACAGCAACAGGCGCACGTCCCAGGCAGAAACGCTTTGTGTCGTCGAGTCGAGGATTTCCTGATTGCTCGAGCGGGCGATCAATTGCACTGCGCCACGCTGGCCGCTGCAACGCCCGCAGGCATGGCAGTCGCTGGCGCCGCGCAGGCGGCGAATGTCCAGCAGCGGCGCACAGTTGGGCGGTGGCTGGCGGGGGGCGGCGTTTTCCACCCAGCGTTGTTCATCGACGTGAAAGTGCACCGGTGCAAGGCGGGCGAGCAGGGCGAACACGCCGCTGACCGGGCACAGGTAACGGCACCAGATGCGCTTGCCCCGGGCGAACAGCAAGCCGACGACCACTGCCGCCACAGTCGAGCCGCCCAGGATCAACAGCGCCGCTTGCGCGTAGTCATAGACGCTGATCAGTTGGCCATAGAGGGTGGTCAGGCAGAACGCCAGGGTCGGCCAACCGCCCCAGCGGACCCAGCGTGGCACGCCCATGCCTTTGCCGTACTGGCTGGCCCATTCGCTGAGCGAACCTTCCGGACACAACACGCCACACCACACTCGGCCGAACAGCACGATCGACAGCAGCACGAACGGCCACCAGAGACCCCAGAACAGAAACTGCGCGAACAGGGTCAGGTTATCCAGCATCCGCGCCTGGCTGTCCGGCAGTGGCAGCAGCGCCGGGATCACCAGCAGCAAGGCATAGAACAGCACGACAAACCACTGCACCGCCCGAATGACGGGGGCGTGATGACGCATCCCGTCTCCCAGGCGCTGCAACCAGCGGTTGCGCCAGGTCAGTTCAGGCATGGGACTTTGTCCGCGGTTCGCAGCCGTAGCCAGCCACCGACCAGCAACCAATAACCCAGCCATGCGAGCACGGCAAGGGCGCTGGGCGTGGCCCGGTAACCGGTGAAACTGGCAAGAAAACCACCCATGCCATGGCTGTCGCTGAGCAAGGCGTTGCTGTCCCACAGCGCATCACCGGCAAGGCTGTAGACCCACTCCGGCACGTCCATGGCGAGCAGTTGGCCGCCCACCCGCTCGATGCCGCTGACCAGCAACGCCGCGCCGAGCAGTAGCAGGATCGTCTCGCTGATGGCAAAGAATCGTTGCCACGAGATAAACCGGCGACTGCCATGCAGCACGACGATGGTCAGCGCTGACAGCACCAGGCCGAGCGCGCCACCGATGGCGAACAGACCCAACTGCGGGCCACGCAATTGCGCCCCGGCGCCATACAGGAACACCACGGTTTCACTGCCTTCGCGGCTCACCGCGAGCAGCGCCAACAGCAACAGGCCCCAGCCACCTTGCCGGGACATCTTGCTGTCGGCATCGCGCAGCAGGTCCTGCTTGAGCGTGCGTCCATGGCGGTGCATCCAGCTGACCATTTGCACGATCAACAGGCTGGCGATCAAGGCGAGCGCAGCCTGGAACCATTCACTGGCCGGTCCGCTCATGGCGCTGCCCGCCAACAGGATCAGCCCGGCCAGCAGGCCGGAAAACAACAGCCCCAGCACCACCCCGGCCCAAAGAAACTCGACCAGTCGGCTGCCCTGGCTCTGTTGGCTGATCCAGGCCTGGAGAATGCCGATGACCAGCAGCGCCTCGACACTTTCCCGCCAGACGATGAACATTGATTGATTCATGAGAACTCCGTACGGGTTATTTCGCGAGAATGCTGCCTTCGGGCAATTGCGTATTGAACTCGTCGAAGAACGGGTATTGGCCAGGTTTAAGCGGATGGATGACCACGAATGTGGTCACCCCGGGCGAGAGCACCTTTTCCACTCGCAGCGGTGTGCTCTCGAACTCGGCAGGCCCCTGGCCGATGTTTTTCAAGATGATCTTGAAGCGCTGTCCCGCCTGCACCTCGAGCACGGCGGGGGTGAAATGACCATCGTTGAGGCTCAGTTCATAGGTCGGCAGCTCGGCCTGGGCGGCCAGCGGTGCCAGGGTTGCGGCCAGCAGCAGGGCCAGCGGCAGGCGCTTCATCTCAGTAACCGCCTTTTTTACCGATGCCGGCGTAGACGAACTCGTAGTTCAGCTCGCACTTGTCGAACCATGGGGCGACGCCGGTTTCCTTGTCGGTGTGACGACCCAGTGCAGCATGGCCGCTCGGTGGCAGGACGGTGAAGGTCAGTTGGTATTTGCCAGGGCCGAGCAATTTGACGTTATCGCCGTAGTGGGGGCCGTCGTTGGCCACCATGGCGTGGAAATCGCCCTTGAGCTCCTGCTCGCCGCCGACCTTTTTCAGCTTGAACGAGACGTTGAGGTACGGCACGAAACTGCCTTCCTGGAAGCCGTTACGGTTGTCCGCAGTGGCACGGATGTCGGCTTCCAGGTGCACGTCGGAATCCGCAGTGGCGCGCATCATGCCGGCGGGTTCCATTTCAATCGGCTGCAAGTACACCGCCCCGACCTCCAGCCCGGCGCACATCTGCGGCGATCCGATCGGGTATTCCTTCGCATGGGCCAATGGTGCGAGCAGGAGCAGGGCGAGTGACAGCGAGAACGGGGTACGCATGGTGACTTCCTGGGGACTTTGGAAATAGGAACCCGAGTCTAGGAAGCTTCACTGCGAACAATAATGATTGTTATCAAGTTTTGAGCATTTAAACCTCAATTTCCTCCCGTCGACGGAAACGTTCGGCGCGCTCAACGCTGTGGGTCATGTGGTCCGCCGCGTGAATAGTCAGCGGGTGTTGCGTGAAACCGGATCGTGGGGAAATGAAATCGGCCATTTCCCGGGCTATCGCCCGTTGGCGCTCCGAGCCTTCGGCCAGCAGGGCGATGACCAGGTTTTCCAGGGCAATCACCCTGACCCGCAGGTGCACCAACTCCGCATTGGTCAAGGCGGGTGGGGCCGTGAAGGCTTCGTGCCCGGCGACGTCTTGATCGTCCCATGTGGACAGTGGCGGCGGATTCTGGGTGGCAGGATTCTTGTTAAGCATCGCGACTCTCCGGTCTGTATCAGGCGAGACAAGCTTAGCCCGAGGAATGTGAAGCGTGTGAGGGTGTTGGGTGTCCGTTCTTGACGTGAGTCAAGGCTGGCGGCGGTTCGAGGTTGTAGGGTGGGAATACGCCCCTTGAAGACCGGAGAACGGCATGGCCAAGAATTTCCCCGTCAATCCCAGTCACCCTGAACGCATCTGCTGGGGGTGTGATCGGTATTGTCCGGCGAAGTCCCTGGCCTGCGGTAACGGCGCCGATCGCACCATGCACCCGGTGGAAATGTTCGGCGAGGATTGGGCCGAGCCCAATGACTGGGGGATCGACGCGGTGATTGCGACGGACCGGCCGGCGGGGGAGCGAGTAAAGGACGATTCGACCGCCTGAACCTGTTCGGCCCCTTCCTGCAGATCAAACAGAATGCCGCTCATTGAGCGGCATTTTTGTGTCTGACGACTGCCTTTTTTGATGTGCGACGATCCCAGTCTCGCCAAGTCCCATTCTCCCGGCACGAACGACGAAAACGGTTGTCTGCTTTACGCGGGCGATGCTTTTGTACAGGTTTTTAAGGCGTGTGGGTTACACTCGGTAAAACACTCGTCGCAAACGCGTTCCACCAGCGCAACAGGCTATTTTGGCACCCGGTGAAGATCAGTGGAGGGATCAGCGTTGAATCAGCTTAAACGTCTTGAAAGTGGGATCGAAGGCCTCGATACCCTGTTGAAGGGAGGCCTGATCGCCGGCGCGTCCTACATCATTCAAGGACGGCCAGGATCGGGCAAGACCATCCTGGCGAACCAGATCGGTTTCAACCACATCAAGCGTGATGGTCACGTTCTTTTTGCGACCCTGCTCGCGGAACCCCATGACCGGCTCTTCCAGTTCCTCTCTACCCTGAGCTTCTACGATAAGGCCGAAGTCAATCAAAGGATTCAGTTCGTCAGCGCGTTCGACACGCTGGAAAACGACGGTCTGGATGCGGTGGTCAAGCTGCTGCGTCGAGAGATCAGTCGGCAGAAATCCAGCCTGTTGATTCTGGACGGGTTGCTCAATGCACGCTCCAAGGCCGAGTCGCCGCTGGACACCAAGCAGTTCATCTCCGAGTTGCAGGGGCACGCAGCCTTTGCCGGTTGCACCGTGCTGTTCCTGACCAGCTCGCAGCTTGATGACGGCAGCCCGGAGCATACGATGGTGGACGGCGTCATCGAGATGGGCGAGGAGTCGGTGGCCTCGAAGGCGGTCCGCCGGATCAGGTTGCGCAAAACCCGTGGCAGTGGCGCCATTGCAGGTCCGCACGAGTTCGAAATCACTGAAAACGGCATCACCGTTTATCCGCGCATCGAAAGTATCCTGACCGGTCCGGCGCTGATTGACACGGGTGAGTTCGATCTGGTCAGCAGTGGCATCCCCACCCTTGATACGCGGATTGGCGGCGGGTTGATGTCTTCTTCGGTGACGCTGGTCATGGGACCGTCGGGTGCAGGTAAAACGTCGCTGGGCGCCCAATTCCTCGCAGGCTCCACGCCGCAGGCGCCGGGCCTGTATTTCGGTTTCCACGAATCGCCCTCACGCCTGCGCATGAAGGCCCAGGCGCTCGGTCACGACTTTACTGCCCTGGAACAATCAGGTGCGCTGCACCTGTCCTGGAACTCGGCGTCGGCCGGGCTCATCGATCGCCTGGCCTACGACCTGCTCTACACCGTCAAGGAGAATGGGATCAAGCGCGTCTTTATCGACAGCTTGCTGGCCATGGCCAGGGTCTCGGTCGATCAGACCCGGGTGTTGGAGGTTTTTACGGCGGTATTGGGCGAGTTGCGTTCAAGGGATGTGACGGTTTTGGCCACTTGGGAGATCCAGCATCTTTTCAGCGATCATCCGATCATCTCGGCGCCCGAACTCTCCGGTGTCATGGATAACCTGTTGCTCATCCAGTTCGGCTACAAAGGTTCTGAACTTCAACGCCAGCTCTCCATTCTCAAGATCAGAGACAACGCCTATGACCCTTCGCTTCTCGAAGTCGTGATAGGCCATGCTGGAATCGAACTGAAAAAGGCCTGAGACATGCGAATGGCAATTTGTGGACGGCCAGATTGTGTATTTCGCTCGAGTTCCTCGGGGCTGATGTGGGATGTACGCGAAATATGACTACCATTCTCATCATCGACGACGAGTACCTGATCGCTGACATTTTGAGCTTCGCGCTTGAGGACGAGGGGTTCCTGACCGTAACGGCCGGAAGCGCACTCAAAGCACTCGACATTCTCGACCGGGAGCGGCCGGACCTCATCATCACCGACTTCATGATGCCGGGCATGACGGGGCTGGAGTTCGCCGAATCCATCAAGGCGAAAGACCAGTTCAGCAAGATACCCATCATGCTCATGAGCGGCGCGCAGGCCCATCTGGCCAACGAGCGGGCTGACCTGTTCGCCGATGTGTTCGCCAAGCCGTTTACGATCGACGCGGTGATCGCCAGTGTCAAGGCGATGGTCAAGCCTTGATGTCGTGGGGAGCGAGCCCCCCCCCCACAAGGTTCGAAGCCCCGATGCACTTGTAGGCGCGAGCACGTCGAAGCGTCGAACCGTCGAACCGTCGAACCGTCGCGATGGTCGTCAACGATCATGCTGGCCGCCTGATACCCACGGCGGCCTGGCCGATGGATCAGCAAATCGCGCGCTTCGCCGCCGTCCTGATATGCGTGCTGTACAGCGTCAGGCCCGTAAAGGCCAGGCCACCGACCAGGTTGCCCAGTACCGTGGGGATCTCGTTCCAGATCATATAATCCATGATCGAGAAATTGCCGCCCATGATCATCGCGGACGGGAACAGGAACATGTTCACCACCGAGTGCTCGAAGCCCATGAAGAAGAACAGCATGATCGGCATCCACATGGCGATGACCTTGCCGCTGACCGAAGTCGAGATCATCGCGCCCACCACGCCCATCGACACCATCCAGTTGCACAGCATGCCGCGCAGGAAAATCGAGAACCAGCCGGCGACGCCGTAATGTGCGTAGCCCAGGGTGCGGGCTTCGCCGATGTTGGCGATCTTGTCGCCCACGGCGCCCGGTGGTGCGTTGAAGCCGTAGGTGAAGATGAACGCCATCATGAACGCCACGGTCAACGCGCCGGCGAAATTGCCGAGGAACACCAACCCCCAATTCTGCAGGACGCGGCTGGCGGTGACGCCCGGTCGTTTGTCCAGCAGCGCCAGCGGGGTCAGGACGAACACGCCGGTGAGCAAGTCGAAGCCCATCAGATAGAGCATGGAGAAGCCCACGGGGAAGAGCACGGCGCCCAGCAATGCCGAGCCGGTCTGCACGGCGATGGTGACTGCGAACACCGCGGCCAGCGCGAGGATGGCACCCGCCATGTAGGCGCGGATCAATGTATCGCGGGTGGACATGTGGATCTTGGATTCGCCGGCATCGACCATTTTGGTGACGAATTCGAACGGCAATAGATAAGACATTGGATGACCCCTTGGCGAACGTTGCGAGAAGGTGAAGTCGTTACCAGGATCGGTAAGGCAGGAACTTGCCATTGAGGGTCACCAACACGCGGTCACCCTTGGGGTCTTCGATCTTGTCGACGTGCATGGAGAAGTCGATGGCGCTCATGATGCCGTCGCCGAATTTTTCCTGGATCACATCTTTCAGGGTCGGCCCGTAAACGCCCACCAGTTCGTACAGGCGATAGATCAGAGGGTCCTGGGGGATCGCCTGATCCCAGCCCTTGGTCGGGAAAACTGTCATCGCGGTCGCAACGTCGTCATCCAATTCCAGCGCCTGACAGAGTCGCGCTGCCACATCTGCCGGTGCGCTGTTCATCCCGTAACACACCGAAGCGACCCAGACCGGGGCTTTTTGCGCTGCGTCGGCGAGGCTGTCCCAGTTCAGATTCAGACGGGCCTTGGCGGCCATGATGGTGTGGTGCATTTCGATTTTGTTCATGGGGCAACTCTCTCTCAGTGAAGTGAAAGAGGCGGGTGCTCCGCCTCCACTGCAGGGTCTATAGCGAGAGTCGTGCCAGTTTATTTTCTGCTCTTAACTCATTGATATTTAAGTTAAATAAATCGGAGATTGGCGCTGGTGGTTGTAACGATTTTTCGTTAATAACGAAGTATGGTTAAATAAATACGATATTTCGTAATTATTCCTTCGTTTTTACAGTGGGTAGACCATGATCGCTGGCTTTCAAGATGATGCAATCGATCGCGCCTCTCAGGCGATGCTGGTGGTCGACCCGCGAACTGATTCGATACTGCAGGCGAACACCGTCGCACTCGAACTGCTGGGGTGCATGCCCGATGAGCACTCCCCTCGGCGTTTCAGCCATTTCCTCGGCGAGGGGCTTTCCTTGTGGGTGAGTTTCAGCGATGAGGTGCTGACCCAGGGCCAGGCGTGGTCCGATGATCTGGTGCTGATTGACTTGAGCCGCCGCCAGCATCCGGTGGAAGTGAGCGCGAGTGCGTTGGCCGATGGCCACCGCATCCTGTTCACGATCCAGCGTCGCGATGTGCTCGAAACGCGGCGCAATCGTTCGGAAGCACGCCGTCAGCACCGCCTGGGTCATGTCGGCTGGGAGCGGATTTCCCAGGTTTTCGAGCGCATCGAGCAGCAGAACCGATTGATCCTCGGTGCAGTAGGCGAGGGCATCTACGGGCTCGATGCCAAGGGCCAGACCACCTTCATCAACCCGGCGGCCGAACGCATTCTGGGGTGGAGCGCCGCCGACATGGTGGGCCACGATGCGCACCAGTTGTTCCATCACAGCCATAGCGATGGCAGCTGCTTTGCGGTACAGGAGTGTCCGATCCACGCGTCGTTCAGCGACGGCCAGGTGCACCGGGTCGATCACGAGGTGTTCTGGCACAAGAACGGCGAGGCCATTGCCGTCGAGTACACCAGCACGCCGATTTTCGAGATGGGGCGGCTGGTGGGGGCGGTGGTGCTGTTTCGGGACATTCGCGAGCGTCAGCGCGCCGAGCAACGCTTGCGGGAGGCGCTCAACGAAGTCGAACAGCTCAAGCAACGCCTGGAGGTGGAAAACCAGTACCTGCAGGAAGAGATCAAGGCTGAGCGCAACCACCATGAAATCGTTGGCGAGAGCCCGGCGGTCCTTCACTTGATCCGCCAGATCGAACTGGTGGCGCCGACCGATGCCAACGTTCTGATCAATGGCGAGTCCGGCACCGGCAAGGAGCTGATTGCCCGGGCGATTCACGCGAGCAGCCGGCGCGCTGACCGCCCGTTGATTCGTGTCAACTGCGCGGCAATCCCCAGGGACCTGTTCGAGAGCGAGTTTTTTGGCCATGTAAAAGGTGCCTTTACCGGGGCGGTCAATGCACGCATGGGGCGTTTCGAGCTGGCCGACGGCGGTACGCTGTTTCTCGATGAGGTGGGAGAAATCCCCCTGGAGTTGCAGGGCAAGTTGTTGCGCGTGCTCCAGGATCAACAGTTCGAGCGTGTCGGCGACAACGTCACGCGAGCGGTGGATGTGCGGGTCATCGCCGCGACCAACCGCGATTTGCGTGCGATGATCGCGGCGGGTGGTTTTCGCGAGGACCTGTATTTTCGGCTGAACGTGTTTCCTGTTCGCTCGGTGCCACTGCGCGAACGAATCGACGACATTCCCCTGTTGGCCAGCCACTTTTTGCGGCGGGCATCGTTGGCGTTCAACAAACCAGGTGTACGTCTGCCATTGGCCCAGGTTGAATTACTCAAGCGTTACCCGTGGCCTGGCAACATCCGTGAGCTGGAAAATGTGATCGAGCGACAGATGATCGTTTCCCAGGATGGTCGTTTGCATTTTGACGACCTGATGGCTTCCGGGGCGCGGGTTCCGGCGCCTGTTCGCGCAGAGCAGGCCGCGGCGGGTGAGCCGGTTGCCGATGAGCTGCTCCAACGGCAGCTGCGAGCCAATACACTGGCGATGCTCAAACGCACGGGTGGCAAGGTGTCTGGTGAGGGCGGCGCGGCGCAGTTGCTGGGCGTCAAACCCACTACCCTGGCGTCGAGGCTGCGCAAGTGGGGGATTGATCCCAGGGATTACAAGCCGGGACGGACGCGCCAGAAGGATTAACCTGAGTGAGCTCACTCGCGACAGTCGTCAACGATAAAACCGGGAGCCTGAAATCCCACGACGTTCCAATTTACTGTTGACGATCTTCGCGCATATGCCAAAGGCGCATAAGGTAAAGGGTGGCGTCCGCAATTGCATAGCGAATCTCATAGTGCCCGACCAGGATTCTGCGCACATCACGCGGGGCGAACTCTTCCAAACGTTCACCAATGCGTGGGTTGCTCAATAGGGCGGTCGGCGCGGCCGTGAGCTGCTGAAGCGTGCGAGCTGGTGCGGGTTGGTTCACCGCTGCCAAAAAATCATAAAGGCGGGCAAGATCGGATAGCGCTTTGCTCGTCCAACTCAGCTCCATCAATGTGGCACCGGCAGCGGCTTATCCGTGCTGAGGCTTTCGGTCCAGGCCTGGACCGCCTGATGGTCGATCACGCGGCCGGCATCCACGTCGGCCAACGCTTCGCGGGTCAGGCGAATGCGCTCTTCCTCCTGATCAAGCCAATCGGAGAGGGCTTGCTTGACGATCCAGTTTTTTGACCGCTCCAGACGTTCGGCTATTTGATCAACGCGTTCTGCCAGCTCTACAGGAACATGAGCCGTGTCGGATCGGGTTTTCGCGGTGACGGTCATTTTTGACTCCTTGGACAGACACTCATGAATCAGGCTATCCATCTTTCCTCATCGCTTATTCATTTCCAATTGCAGTTAATAATACCGCGTCATTCAACGATGAATGGCAGGGGATAGACAGTTGCTTTCATTAGATCCAGGGGGTCAGCACAACGACCGCCACCGGCAGCGCCACACCGGCCAGCAAGGTTTGACTGGCGATGATCCCGGCCATCAGCGGGGCGTCTCCACCCAGTTGTCGCGCCATGATGTAGGACGATGAGGCGGTGGGCAGTGCCTGGAACACCAGGGCGGCGATGGCGGCGTTGCCGCCCAGCCCGGCGATGCGGCAGGCAAACAAGGTGACCACTGGCATCAGCAGGAACTTGAACGCGGACGAGTAGGCCACCGGTCGCACCCAACTGCGCACGGAACCCGGTTCCAGGGCCGCGCCAACGCAGAGCAAACCCAGCGGCAACGAGGCCATGCCCAATGCCTTGATGGCCGGTTCTATCCCGGCGGGCAGGCCCAGCCCAAGTGCCTGAAGCGATATTCCGCCGATGCAGGCCAGCACCAGCGGGTTGAGCGCCACTTGCCTCAACACCTTGGCTGCGGACATTCGACCGCCTGCACCGTACCGGGCGAACACCAATACGCACAGAATGTTCACCGTTGGCACGATGGCCGCATTGGCCACCGCTGCCAGTGCAATGCCCTGGGCGCCGAACAAGCCGGCGACCGCCGAAACACCCACGTAGTTGTTGAAGCGCACACCGCCCTGGAAAACGGACGTAAACGCCGGATCGTTGGCTCCAAGAAAGCGCCGTGCGCCAACCAGCAGCGCGGCCACGGTCAGCGTCGAAAACACCAGCGCAGTGATCATGCCCTGGACCGGCACGTCGTTCAGTCTGGCGGTCGAAAGGCCGTGCACAAACAGGGCGGGCAGCAACACGTAATAACCCAGGCGTTCGGCCTGAGCCCAGAAGGTATCTGCCAGGAACTGGCTGCGCTTGAGCCAGGCGCCCAATGCAATCAGGACAGCGATGGGCACCAGCGCCAACAGCAACTCGCGAATCATGAGCGCGCCTGCGCAGACGAATGTTCAATCAAGCGAGAAGGGCGATTTGAAGCGTACATGGGACCTGCCGTTGGCATTTGGACAGGTACACGATAAGAAGCCAGGGCCAGAAATAAAATCGATTAAAAATCCATCGATCAACAAGTATTTCTCATGGGTGGTCAGCTCACGGTCTGCTGCTGAATCACTTTTGCCAGTGCCACAGCCAGCCGGGCGCGGGGTCGGTCCTCACGTTCGAGCAGCACCACACGACGCGTACGCTGAGGTGAGCCAAAGGCCTGGATTTCAAGGTGACTGAGTTGTTCGAGGTTGCGACTCGAAAGGGGCACCACGGCTACGCCCAGCCCCTGGGTCACCATTTGGATAATCGCTTCCTGGCTGTCCAGCTCCATCGTGGTCTGCACGCGCAGACGCATGCGCCGCAGTTCTCGTTCAATGGTGCGCCCCGCCCAGGCACGACGATCAAAACGAATGAACGGCTGCTGCTCCAGCAACTGCCGGGTGTGCAGTCCCGACAATGTAGAAGGGGCAATGATCCAGAACCCTTCTTCATACAGGGTGGTACTCACCAGACCGTAGGGGTGAGGTTTCACCGGTTCGGTGGTGATGGCCACGTCGATATCGCCAGCCTCAAGCCGGGTCGCGAGTTCCGCGGACATGCCGGAGGCCACGGTAATGCGCAGATGAGGATGCTCGGCACCCAGGGCGGCCAGCGCCTGGGGCAGGATGGTGGTCAATGCCGTGGGGATGACGCCCAATTTCAACCGGCCACGCAATTCATTATCGCCGCCGATTTCCGAGGCGATGCTGTCGTAGAGCGCGATGATTTCCCGTGCGCGCTCCACGGCCACGTGGCCAGCGTCGGTCAGGACCGGCAGGCGGCGCGAGCGGTCGAAGAGCGAGGTGTTGAACGTTTCTTCCAGTGACTTGATGTGCAGGCTCACGGCTGACTGTGTGAGGTGCACGCTCTGCGCCGCCTGGACGAACGAGCCGTGTTGAGCGATGGCCAGCAGGGTACGAAGCGCGCGTAAGGACATGGGGCAAGACTTGTCGGCGGAGTGTGTGGTCGATTCTGTCAGAGCCGGGCGCGACAGACGACAGGCAAAGTGCACTAACCGTTCGTCCATTGCCGGGCACTTGCCATGGAGGGCCGTCTCTCACGTTTAAGCGCGGAGGTTCCGCGCACCTGAACGGAGAGCGAGCATGGACATTGACGAGAATGCACCCGGCAACCGGTCGCAGCAGGATGTGACCCGCGCCACGGATAACGAAACCGGGCATGATCCCCGCAAAGATGAGTCCGAGGTGCCACTGCCACCGGATGACGAAGCACCGCTCGAAGAAGACATGTCGGACGTCGACGCCACCAATTCGGTGTCCAGCGAGCATCCAGAGCCCCGCTGACGAGGGTCTTCAGCTCACGTCAGCGACATCCCGCCATCAACCAACAGTTCGATGCCGTTAACGTACGCGCTGTCTGGCGATGCGAGGTAAAGCGCCGCGCGCGCCAGTTCTTCTGCTTCACCCAGGCGCCCGGCCGGGATCATGTCACCGAGCATTTTCAGGAAGTCCGGGCGCTGCTCGTCTGACACACCCAATTTGCCAATGATCGCCGTATCGACCGGGCCTGGGCTGAGCACGTT
>Ga0308165_1002408_pt1 | contig 22413 bp, 19 predicted proteins | sample PhyWR2_FD_201032 | JGI IMG/M metagenome (GOLD analysis project Ga0308165, IMG submission 201032) | Phyllosphere microbial communities from UC Gill Tract Community Farm, Albany, California, United States - DLSLW.R2 | ecosystem: Host-associated > Plants > Phyllosphere > Unclassified | place: USA... | reverse complement strand
CTGGAGAGAGTCGCCTTTCTGCCAGTGATCCCACATCAGCTTTTTCTGGCTTTCGGTGTAATAGATCCGCGGTCTCTGCTTCATCTGCAACACTCCTTCTGCTTATACAGAATTTAGTTGTGTTGCATCGACCGGTTGAATCCACAGCCCAGAGTGTGTCAAAACCCTTGTTAGCCACGTTCACCCGGAGTGTTTCGCTCTACTCAGCCCTAGTCAGACATCAGTTGCTCAGATTCAGTATAAAATTTCGACGATCAGAAGGCACGCCGACAGCGTGGGCTAGAGGCTAGAAATCTGGGGGTTGGATGATTGCAGGCAACGTTTCATATCTTTGTCCGGTTTGTGGATACGCCGGGCTTGAAGATCCTCCATACGACGGCGTTGGTTGCTCTTCGTTTGACATCTGCCCGTCCTGCGGTACACAGTTTGGCTACGATGACGCGACATCTGCTCATGCTGATCTGCGGAGATTATGGATCTCTAATGGAATGCTTTGGTGGAGCAAAGCTCAAGCGTCACCGAGTGGTTGGGACCCGGTAAGGCAACTACAGTCGGTCGAAAAAGGCATTAATGTCTGAACATAACGCAACCGTTAGCCCTGCGATGATTTCTGAGAATTTCATCGAAGGGATCGCCCATCAAGCGCTTTATCCAAGGTGAACATCGAGGCCAAGGCACCTTACTTCCCGAGAGCCTCGACGACTACGTCAGCGATACCAATCCGGTGCGCGTAGTCGACGTCTTTGTCGACGAACTCGACCTGGTCAATCTGGGTTTTGAAGGTGCCATTCCAGCCGACACTGGCCGGCCTGCTTACCACCTCGCGATCCTGCTGAAAATCTACATTTACGGCTATCTCAACCGCATCCAGTCGAGCCGACGCCTGGAGCGAGAAGCCCAACGCAACGTCGAACTGATGTGGTTGACCGGACGTTTGATGCCGGATTTCAATAAATGTCCGCTGCTGGCCGATCTCTTGCTGTGACGAGAGGCAGAAACCGGCCAAGGCCGGACGTTTGGAGAGCGGGATCATGACAAACAGCAACGAGCCGGAATACTGCACAATCTGCAGATGCTTACTCGACAACCCGGCAGATCCGCTATCAGGTAATTGCGGCGGAGATTGCTGGGGATGCATAGGCGCCATCGAGGCGGAAATGGGATGCGCAGAGTCGCTCACCTACGTACGCAAAGAATTCGAGGCAGGACTTAGGCCTGGCTGGATCGATCCATTCAAACCCTGATTTGGACGCTGCATTAAAACCATTTGGGGTCGTTTTCTGCCTGTCGTGACCGGCTCAAAACGACCCATTTGCTGCCAGTCGCAACAGTTGCTGGTCTAGCGTGGAGATGTTTGCCAGCCTATTGTGCTCACCATGTACCACAAAAAATGGGGTCCAATGATGAGGGCAAAACGCTATCGAGTTCGCTTAATGTTCGAATGGGGCGGCGGTTGCCTTTGGTGTGGAAACAATAATACCCGGGAGAAATTTTCTGCAGGGCCTATTGAAGAGAGGCTACCACTCAGTAACGAAGTCCAGGCAATGCTTAACGAGCTTTCACAGTGGCATGACACCTCGCTGAACTGGGACTCTCCACCTGACCCCGGCCCTTGGGGTGCAGACGATTACGCAAGATTTGACGTGGCCGCCGCTAAATTACTGAAATCCATTCAACAAGAATTGGGTGAAGAATTCGAGGTAGTGTACGAAAAACTTTAGCTTACAGGTGTGAGCCTTCGACCTGATCTGATAACGAAAGGATGCAGCTGTAGATCGGTAGCCCACCTCCGCAACAGGCCGCAAATAGCCTAGTGTTCTCCACCACATCGGGCCACCACAATCGAAAGCAGACATTTCAGCTTCTTGGTCAATAGGCGGCCCCCGCCAGTCCTACAATCGAGACGGCGGTTCGTTTCCAGCTTTGATCTTTGAAAAGACATGGTCTGGATCTGTCTGGCACCAATATCTGAACAGAAGCATAGGTTCGGTATCCCGAAAATACTGACTCAGGATGCTCTCGGCGGGGATTAGCAATTTAGTTTCTGGCCATTGCTGAGCGATAACACCTATATGTTTGCCAGACGAACAAATAATCCACGTCGCCTTGCCTCCACTGAGGCCAGGCAGGTAACCCATAGCTTGGATCGCTTCGAACAAAGCACCCATTGTTACTGCTGGATCAAGCCTGATTGATGTCCTGTGACTTTCCAAATCATCCCCTGCAGCACGCTATCCCGATCAATTTCAATGACCAACATGGATGTTCCTTGTTTGCGTTGTGTGGTTACTAGAATGCCAGCGTTGGGATGCCAGCATCTACCCGTGCACAGTCCGCTTCTGGCCGATTTCTGCCGGTCACCAAGAGTCGCAATCGACCCAAGCCGACGCTCACAGCGGGACATCGCAGCGTTGGTTACGCAAACAAAGGACTCCCACATGGAAAATGATGACAAATAGCCACTTATGTCTCTAGTTGACTTGTGACAGAGCCATTCAGTCAGGCAAGATTCACGGCTCCAGTTTCAGGGAAGATGCCCATGATTGCTTCATTGCAGAGCGCTGCTGCGCAAATTCGCCAGGCCGTTCGTGTAGCCACCGAAGGCTTGGTGGGGCGCGAACAGTTGGCCGAGCTGATTGTTCTGGCCGCCGTTGCCCAGGAGCACATCCTGGTGATCGGCCCGCCGGGCACAGCCAAAAGCGCAGTGGTGCGGCGGGTTGCGCAATCCATGGGGGGGCGCTATTTCGAATACCTGCTGGGCCGTTTTACCGAGCCTTCGGAGCTGTTTGGCGCGGTGGACCTGAAAAAACTGCGCGAAGGTACGGTGGAAACTGATGTCAGCGGCATGCTTCCAGAAGCCGATATTGTGTTTCTCGACGAAGTCTTCCTCGGTTCTACGGCGATCCTCAATACGCTACTGGGAGTGCTCAACGAGCGACGCTTTCGTCGAGGCCATACTCAGATCCAATGCCCGCTGCGGGTCTGTGTCGGGGCGGCCAATGGCCTACCGGACGACGAAGCCTTGGCGGCATTTGGCGACCGATTCCTACTGCACCTGTTTGTCGAATCGGTGCCAGATAGTCAGCTGGAAGCAATGCTGGCGGGTGGTTGGCAGTCCGAGCAACGGCCGGTTCAGCAGTTGCTTGGCTTGAGTCAGCTGGACACCCTCGGTCAGGCCCTGAAAAATGTCGATCTCACTCTGGTTCGCCCCTCATTGGCCCAAGCGATCCGCCGTTTGCGTGAGGCCGGTATCCAGTTGTCGGACCGACGCATTGTCAAATCCCAACGGCTGATCGCTGCTGCAGCTTTGCTCGGTGGGCGTATTGAGGCCAGCGAAGCGGACCTGTGGCCGCTGTTGTATGTGTTGCCGACCAAAGAAACCCAGCAGCATGGCCGCGAGGTTCTGCGTGAGATCTTCGCGCAGTCCACCAACAGCCATTTGTTCAGTGCCGTGGAGGAGGCGACCTTGCAGCCGATGTCGCGACTCAATCGCCTGCTGGAAACAGCCGAGGAATACCTGGCACGCACCGAGCCGCCGGCAAGCCCCTTACTGGAAGGCCTGCTGCGGGAGATCGATGCCAACTTCAATAGCCAGACCATGCCGGCGCGGTTGCAGGAAGTGCGTGGGCTAATGACCCGCCTGTTGACGTCCGCTGCATGAGTGTCTCAGCAATGGGCTGGGCCTGGCGGCCACGGCAGGTGCCTGCCGAACCGCAGGCCGCCGTGGCCTGGGGCGATGCCGCGCGGCGCCTGCATGCACGGTTGTTACTGATGCCCTTAGAGCAGGTAGCACGTCTGCAAGCCACGGCCAATCGCGACGTGCTGGTGGTGTCGGGTGTTGCCAGCGATCTGCCCTGGGTCGACGGTGTCGAATACGCCTCGGCGGATGAACGTGCGCCGGGGCTGTGGTTGCCCACCAGTTGGGAGCCCGAGGTGCCGACCGATCTGGTGTGCCAGGCGTTGTCGACGGGATTTTTACGTTCACCGCTGTTGCTGTGGCGCGACCCGCCGGTGGTGGTTCCCCTCGATCGACAACTTCCGGTAACCCTGCAGCATTTGCAGCGAATCGATGCGTATTGGGCGGGACGCTGATGCAGTTACCTGAATCCTTGCACCCCTGGCGCCAATGGCTGGAATGGTTTGCCCCCGAGCAATGGCCGCTGTTCGCCGACCTGCTGGGCCGTCTCAACCCGATGCTGGGTCCATTGCGCGGTCTGCAACAAGGTGGCGTGCCCGAGCCCGATGGCCTGGGCGACCTGCGACGCCGTGGTCCCTATGAACGGCTGTTGTCCAGCGAATGGCTGCTAGCCGATGAGGTGCCCGAAGAATTCCTGCGCCGGGCGGTGGTGGGTGAGCATATGTTCATCGTGCCGCAGTACCGCGGACGCCAGGCCAACCGCATGATCGTCGTCTTGTTTGATGCCGGCCCCTTGCAATTGGGCGCAGCGCGTCTGGTTCACCTCGCTTTGCTGATGTTGCTCGCGCGGCGCGCTCAGGAGGCCGGTGCCGAGTTGCGGTGGGGCATTCTGCAAAACGCGCCTCGGCTCCATGAACTCGACACCTCGTCGCAACTCAAGCGCCTGCTCAATGCCCGCACCTATCAGTTGGTGGGCGATGAACACTGGCATGCCTGGCGCGCCTGGCTGGCCGAACAGCAACACAATGCCGGGGAATGCTGGATCGTTGGTCAGCGTTTACCCAAGACCGACAGCCAGTCGTGCACCCACCGGGTTCAGGTACATCGTAGCCTTGACGGGCAGAAACTGTCCTTTGAATTGCAGGCAGCGACCACCCGGCTTGTGTCGCTGCCGATCCCCGACGAGCGTTTGGCCTTGCAGTTGCTTAAAGGTCAGTTTGACGGTGAGGTGGTGGTAGCGCCATCGCTTAAAGGCAGTGTGCCGCGCGTCTCCTTGACCTTGCCGCCGGTCATCTCCAGTGCGGGTACCCATATCGCGCTGAGAATACTCGACGAGGCTGGCATGGTGGTGATCAAACTGCCGGCTGAAAACCAGAAAAAACCCTTGGAAATCCGCCGCAGTCTTTGGAGTGCCGGGCGGGTGCCACTGACCGTAACCTTTTTAAGCCGCACCCTCGGCGCGGTGTTGAGCTACGAGCAGCAGCTGTCGTTCTGGAATATGCCCGGTCTGACACCAATCCATAAGCCCAGCCGCGAAGAGCTGCAACTACCGCCCGGCACCGCGACACTGTTACCCGCAGCCTGGTTGCGCGGCGGCTCGGTCGGCCGCCTGTTTCTGCTGGATACCCAGGGTCATCTGGCCTTTTGGGTGGTGGAAACCGGAAAATCTCCCACCCTGCCAGCGACCGGGAAAACCCACCGTTTGGCGGATAGGGTCCTGGGTCTGGCCAAGGTCGATAAGGACGTGGTGGCCTATGTGCAGAATGACGGCGGTCGTTTGTATGCCCATTCGGTCGGCGCCGACGGGATCGGATCACGCGCCCACGTGCTCGGCGTCGCCGAAGGTGTGAGCCAGGTTCTGTTTGCCGCCAGTCCACTGTGGCGCCGGTCTTTCGGTGGCTGTGCGTTGCTCTCTGTCGACAATGGCAGCGAGAGCTGGCGGGTGATCTCGGCCACTGGTCGCCCGGTGCAGATGGAACGGATCGATCTGGCCAGCCGCTGGAAGGGTTTGGGTTTGCTGCTGCAAGAGGGTGATGACCACTATTCCCTGGTATTGCTCAGCCCCAATCAGCAAATTATCGCCCTGTATTGCGAAGGGCAGCAGCGTGTATTGTTCACGACCTCCCATGCCATTTCCAGGGTCAGTTTCTGCCCCATGAGCGGCCTGGTCGCAGCCTTGACCAGCGCCCGAGAGTTGCTGGTGTACTCGGTTCCCATGCGCACCATGCGCCTGCAAGTGTTCTGTAACCAGATACCGGAAAAACACAAGGAAGGCGCCGATGCTTGAGCACGACGCAGCATTAATTCGCCGCCCGGTGCTTACCGGTCATCAACAGATTGAAGGGGTGTGGTTTTCCCTCGAGCGCTTTGACGAGTGCGAGCGTGCGCACTTGATCCTCGATCAGTGGCAAACCGGCGCCAGCGTCTATCGCTTCGCCGACGGCGACTTGCTGCGTTTTCGCCAGTCAGTATCGGTTCAGTGCGAAGCGCTGATCGGGTGGCCTCTGATCCGTCAGGGCCGTGCCTTGTGTTCTGCCCTGCTGGCCCCGCAAGAGATGCGCAGCTTGCCCGCCGCCGATGTCTGGCTGGTACGCGGTAGTCACGTCAGCGCGTTGCAACTGCGCGATGCTGCGCCGCTTGCGCCAGGTCAGTGGATCGACGTCAGCGGTTACACCATGCTGGACACTTATGACTGTCGCAGCACGCTGCCGGAACCGGTGCTTGAACCTCTGGCGGTGCCAACCGATGTGCGGGAAATCCTTGGTGGTGCGCTGGGGCCGGTCAGCCCTGAGCGGGAAGGAGTGATGCAAGCGCTGCTGGAACGCCAGCGCCATGCGCAAAATAACCTGCCCCCTCCTCAAGTCAGCACGCCAAAGAACAATGCCTGGAAGAATACCGAAGACCCATCAATGCCTTGGCTGAAACTCGGCGTGACCTTGCTGTTGCTGGTGGCCTTGTTTTGGATGGGGTCCCAGGGCAAAAATAATGGCTTACCCAAATTGCCGGCGAGTCCAGTGGCGCCCGTATCGTTTGAATTCAGCGGTGTGCTGGTGGGGACTGTGATCGGTTCGGTGTTGTTCACGCTGTTGTTGATGGGCGCGCGCAAACTTCTGCGTCGTGCAGCGCCTGTGCAAGGGGGGGCGCCACGGAAACCGGCGCAGCCGCCGCTTGCACCGCGTGCCACGCGCGTTCAACACAAGCCCGCCACCTGGCGTCGCTGGTTGACCCGCCTGACCCTCCATTCGCGCCTGTCCGGGTTGTATGGAAAGCGTCAGGCCGCTTATATGCGGCGCATGCTGGAGATGTTCGAAAACGGCGATCTGGAAGAAGCCCTGCGCCACGCCATTCCTCTGGGCAATGGGCAAAGCAGCGGTGAGCAGGAGTTTGGTACTCCACAGCGGCGTCAGGAACTGGCGATCAATCAGCACCGTGGGCCCAGTCGCTCGATGATGTTCGAGGAAGATCTGGAGTCCCACCTACGGCAAATCTACCGGCAGACGTTTGAACGTCTGGACCGCGAAGGCCGGGTCGAAGAGGCGGTGTTTGTCCTCGCCGAACTGCTCAAGGTGCGCCAGGAATCCCTCGATTACCTGGAAAAACACGGCCGTCACCAGCAAGCGGCCGATCTTGCCCTCGCATGGGATATGCCGTCAGCGATGATCGTGCGTCTGCTGTGCCTGGCCGACAACTGGCAGCGTGCGTTGCTGGTAGCCCGTCGTGACGATGCCTTTGGTGACGCGGTGGTGATGCTTCAGGAAAGGTGGCCCGAGAGTGCCGACCGTCTGCGCCTGGAATGGGCCGAAGCCTTGACCGGCAAGGGCCTCTGGCTGCAAGCCGTGGACGTGATCTGGAGTCTGCCTGCCGAGCGCGAGCGGGCCGCGCAATGGTTGCTCAATGCCGAAGTCGCCGGAGGACGGCTGGCCATCGGAGCGCTGGTCAAACGGGCGATTTTACTGCCCAATACCCTGGCGGCCTACGGGGCTTGGGTCGAGCAGCTACGGGATGATCCCCAGCGCTTCGCCGAGCGTGCCGCCCTGGCCGAAACGTTGTTGCTGCACAAGAATCAGGCGGGCGCATTGGCCTGGCTCACCGGCGCCACGGTACACGCTATTGTCGCCGATCAGGCCTGCGGCCACGGGCGGTTGACCCAGAATCAGCTGCAAGCGCTGGTCAAAATGAGCAAGGACAAACTGCTGCAAGCCGACCTGCCGGGCCAGGCGCTGCCGCGTCCCGCTGGCCTGTCGCTGCAGAGTGTCGACTCGACCCTTGAATGGACGGCGCCGGAGATGGGAAGTCGGGCCATTTTCGATGCGGTGCCGCTGGAAGATACACGTTACTTAGTGGCCCTGGGTGAGGTCGGGGCGGTGGTGATCGACGCAGCCGGCAAGCCGCTCTTCCATTTCCCGATACCTGCTGAGGCGATCGTCCTGGCCAATAGTCGGCAGATGGCGCTGGTTCTGGCCCGACGCGATGACGTGTGGCGAATCAGCAAACTGGACCTGGTCAACCGCACCGCGACGGATCTGGGCGTGCTGATGCTGGACATTTTCGCCAAGTCATTCGATGGTACGGCGTGGACCATCGGCCGCGGGCATCAGTTGCGGGTGGTGGATGTTGACCGCGGGTTTGAAACCCTGTGGCATGTCAGTGATTTGCCTGGCCGGATCGTGAGCTTGAAGGACGATGCGCAGAGCGAATGCCTGTGGTTATTCTCTCCTCAGGAGGGCAGCCAGCTTTGGCACTACCGTCTGCCTGAACGTCGGCTGGTCAGCCGTGAGCCGATGCCCGCCAGGATTCATGAGGACGGCTACCAGCTGTTCAGTGCATCCAGCGAAGTCACTGAATTCCGGATTAAATCCGAGAGAGAGGACGATCCAATCCTTGTGCTGGAGCAGCGCGGCAGTCGCAAGGGCTACCGTTTGCCCGGCTGCGTTGAAGGGTTTGCCTATGAGGATCCCGTACGTCTGTTTCTCTACGAACGCTGGCTGTTGATCGGCTATATCGTCTCCGACCAGGACACACGCTGGCATTTCATCCACCGCAGTAGTGACCGCCTCTGCGCTGCACTGCAATGGCCGCTGCAAGATGTGCAAGCGCGTTGCCTGGGCGCCGATTGGTTGCTGTTCGACCACCAGGGCCGCTTGAGCCATATCAATGTCGATGATGCCAGCCAGCGCAACATGTCCCTCAACTGAACAGATCCGGCATCAGTTTATTTAACCCCGCGAGCCCCTTGCACACTCGCTTTGATACTGAGAGCTCGTTTATGCAGTCTGACCAGACTAGGCTACTCGCGCTTGGGCTACTTGAGATCAAGACATTGCTTGCTGATTACCTGGGCAGCGAAGTAGATGCCCCAATGAGCGTCCGTATCGCGGCTCACATGGCGTATGCACTCCACAATGAGGCTGAGGCTGCGTACAGCAACGCTGATTTCCATCTTGGTCACACAATCATGAAAATCGCTGCGATCGATCAGATTCTTGGTGTCACGGATGGTGCCGCGTTTTTGAGCAGGTTTAACGTCGAAGCCTAAGTGTATTCCGGATAGCGTTTAACCCAGATGGCTGCTTTTGGCCGATTCTGTTGAAAAAGTAGGTCTCCTGCAGATCTATAGCGCGCGACCAGCTAAAGCAGGTTGGCTAGAAAGCGCCCGCTTGAGAGCCTAAGAAACCAGTATCATCCGACCGACTATAGGGAAGCGCTCGGATCATTTTAGAGTTTCGTTCACGCCCTCCATCTCCTCGACAGCGTTTTCGGATGCTGTCGCGTTCATCATTGGGGAGGGAAAATATTTTTCACCTGTCATCGTAAGCAACGAAACGCCCCAGAAGTTAGAGACCATTGGCGCTGACGATGTAGTCGAGCTATCTGACAGGGCGCTATCTTGGGCTCAGAATCAAGATATAGATGCGAGTCTGGCGCTCTACAGGTCTTTACCTACAGACGCCAAAGGAGCAATGCCACTCAGGCATCTAGCTGCACTAGCAATTGCGCAAGATGTCGATCAGTTAGAGGATTACAAAAAAAGCTTTAAAAAGGGCGAAAGGCTGGGGTTCGTCCCATACATCACCGTTGAAATGATTGAGCGCTCGCTGCTGATTGCGCGGGGAACCGCTCCCAAGGTTAACTGATTCCCTGAGTAGCTCCATGGACTGATCTGCGGCAAAATCACTCCATCGGCCAGCGGGAGAGTACGCAGCATGATGGGGCAGTTATCGAGTGGGCAGGATCAGCTGTTTTACTCGTTCAACCTTGAAGACCACATCCCAAAAAACCATCTTCTGCGCAGCATTGATCGGTGCCTCGATCTGAGCGACCTGCGCCACTACCTCGCCGATTTCTATAGCCCTATTGGGCGTCCTTCGATTGATCTTGAACTGATGATCCGCATGCTAGTCGTGGGCTGTTGCTATGGCATTCGCTCCGAACGGCGCTTGTGTGAAGAGGCTCATTTGAACTTGGCGTATCGCTGGTTCTGCCGGTTGAGCCTTGAGGATGAAGTGCCTAATCACTCTACGTTTTCCAAGAATCGACACGGCCGTTTCCGGGACAGCGATCTGTTTCGCTGGTTTTTTGATGAAGTGCTGCATCGCTGCATCGCTGCATCGCTGCATGGACGCGGGTCTGGTCAAGGGCGAAGGCTTTGCCGTGGACGCCAGCATCATCAAGGCGGACGCGAGTTGGCAACGTGGAGCGTCTAACGATGAAGAGATCAACTGCGCGACCCGTCTCTGAGCACTCGTGCTGTCCGTGAATACCTCGAAGCACTCGATGAGGAGGCGCTCGCTGAAGCTCTTCCCAAGCGCTTATCGCTGACTGATCCTTTAGCCCGTTGGACGGCCGCCCCGGGTGGCTCAGCGTTTTTCGCCTATTCCACGAACTACCTGATTGATGTCGAGCATGGCGTGATCATGGATGTAGAACCCACACCGGCTCATCGAACGGCCGAGGTCGAGAGCACCAAAACCATGATTGATCGAGTCGAAGAGTTGTTCGACATTCCGGTAGATCAACCTGATTCCCTGGTAGCGGCGCCTGTAGTGATTGATCACTGTGCAGTTGGGTGTCCGGCTGGGCAGGATTGCAAGCCAGCGCTATGCCTCTTGAACAGGCGCAACGGTACGCCAATGGATTTCTAGAGTCAGGGGCTAACGTTCCACCAGCGCAAACAATCAATATCGAGTGATAAGCTAGTTAAAATTGTACCAATCGGAACATCTCAGTCCGCGACGACTCGTTATTGGACAACCGTATCAGCCCTAAATGCCTAAATGAAAAACTCCTCTCAATTGGGTGCGCTATTCGGATTGCCTCCTAGTACAGTGAGTGCCAGTTCGTTTGATATTTATCAAATCACACTGAGGGATACAGCTACGGTTTTCAAAGTACAATTGCGGTTACGAAAAAACTCTGTAAAAGGCGTGACGCAGTGGAGCTGTGTTGGAAGTAATCGTTCCAAATCGATCACTGTTTACATCGGCTGAATTTGTTGGGAGATTAGTGTTTATTAAAAGGAGGGTGATGTGAGAAAGCTGGTTAGAAGAAATAAGGACGGGCGGTTGACTGAAATTGATCGCAAGGCGCTTCGGAGGGAAGGTGAAGCATTGATGAATTATATTATGGTTGCAGACCCTGCGGAGGAGATTCGATACTCGTATCAAAAAAACTAATGCCGTTTATTAATAATATGTTGGTTGAAATTTTGGACTTCCCCTGCATGGATGAACCATACAATGTATGGCTTATGATGGGTGGTCTGGAGCCGGAACTTCCCGAAGGAATTCGAGAAATGTATTTTCGGTTTATTAACCGTGTACGAGGCGAGCCAAGCCTCTCTAGCGCTTCTGTCATTGAGTATGGTCAATACGTGCCTGGAGCTAGCGAAGAAATAAAAGACGGTGATCGGTATGAGTGGGTGGAGTTTGAAGATTAGGCTGTAGGTGGGTAGGTCATTTTGCGTGAGAGTTGGCGACAGAATAAGTCTGTCACATTTTTGACGTCGGAGATGTAAAAACTATCAGCCTCGTGACGAGTGTCCCTGCGGTGTAAAAGGGATTTATCTATTGCTCACGCCATAAAACGGGTGCCCCAAAGGTCGCCTGGTTCATTCACCCCGCAGCCGCCGACCAAGTACATCCATTAGAGTGCAACCATCGAGCAACGGTACGACCAGCAGCTAGGAAACGTCTGCCAGTGCACGCCGTGGCGCAAGCATTTTCGGTACGATAGGCAATGTTTTCCAACACCTGCGTGTACGCGTGAATGATCAGTGCTCTTTGCCTGATTCAAGTTTGAAGTCGCCATATCAACAATGTGAAGGCGCCTGGGCGCGGTTGGAGGATCAGGAGCGGAGTCTGAGTAAGGTTGAGGGTGTTGATGCGGTGTATGTGGCCACAGGGCCACTCTATGAGCGGGATATGGGGTCGTTACCTGGGACGAATAAGGTTCATACGATACCCAGTGGGTACTGGTGACCTACAACCTGACTGTCAATGTGGGCCACACATTCTATGTATGCGAGTGCATGACCTGGGTGCACAATACTAGGCCTCGTGATTTGCCTCCTGATTACTTGAATGAAGCTCCAAATTGTAAGGGGGACCTAAATGCACAGGCTTCATTATCTGCAGGAGCACAACTATGACTCGAGACTCAGTGGCAGGGCCTGTCTACTGGCGCGAGCGGGTCGCGAAAGATCTAAGCTGGATAGAGAAAGCGCAGAGGCTCTTGTCTGAGCCCTCAAAGAATCCGGTCTATGACCCGCAATTTTCTTTTGATCTATCAAAAGACATTTTACGTTTGACCTTGCGCCGCTACTCCCAGGGCGATCCGGTTGCTGAGCTAGGCCAATCATTTGCGCAGTTGGTGGATACCTGGGAGCTATCTAATCGTTTGGCGGAAAGCGTGTGCGCTGAAAGCAATCTGAAAACCTGCCGCGACTGGACGTTCGATCTTGCCGATCTCGATCACTACATCTGGTGTTTCTGGTTGGTGGGACTGGCGCTGGTCTTGCGTGTTCCTGACGAGCAATGGCGTCGACTGGTGGCCCTGATTGGTGAAGAGGGTGCCGACGTATTGCTGGACAGGGTTATTGCCAGCCGTGAGCCCACCCGTGTCATAGGGAGTGCTCTATTGCATCCAAAACCATACGCCCGGCTGCTCGAAGCTATTGATGCGCCGAAAGACCTTGCGGGTGGCAAGCTGCAGATGTTCGTCGACGCTTGGTACCCGGAGCTTAACCGCCGGGGCAAGCAACAACCGTGGTGGTATCACTACGGTGATCCTGAAAAGCACCCGCTGGAGGCGGGCAGCTATTTTGGGCGTTGGTGCATTGAAGCTGTGGCCGTCGTTCAGGCTTTTTCATTGGATGACAGTCAGTGTTTGGGGCATCCACATTATCCAGGTGATCTATTGCGTCCTGAGGGGCCCACCACGCACCGTACACATGCACCGGCCAAGCAATCGCGCAGCTGGTTTCGATTCTTTGGAGCGGGCCGAGACAAGTAATCAGTTGATCAGGATTGATCACATCAGACTTCAGCGCGATTGCGTAGAGCACTGCGATGTCGGGTTATTGAAGAAAGGAACCGCGGTCGGTCCCGAGCTTCATTCACATAGACCACTGACCAAGTAGCGGCTCCAGCTTCTGGAGCCTCTTCGCCAAGGCTTCACGTTCGGCTTTTGGCGTAACGGGGTCGATCATCAGATACTGCCGGTCACGCCACATGTTCACTTGGCGGCGCCAGAAAGCCTGCAATGTTTGTTCTGTGTCCAAGCGATTGAGCAGGTATGCCAGTTGCTGCCATCCCGGGAGCAGCCGCAGGACCGCTTGTCCACGTGCCACTGGCAGGCTGGGCCAGTCACGACTCAATTGGGTATTCAGTTCTGACTTTATCGAGTTGCAAGGCTGTTCGTTCAATCGAGCGATCGCGGCAAAAAACACTTGGTCGCACGGATCATCAAGTGCGTTGAACATCTCCCGCAGTTGGTCTTCCCGAAGAAGGTGCACGGCAGCCAGTCGCACGGTGGGGTAAACAGAGCGCAGAGCAGCCTTATGCCACGAACTTGGGAGGACAGCATTCAGCTCCGCAGTCAAGCCAAGAGTGCCCAGCCAGCCCCGCTTCGCTGTGGGCAGCGCCTGGTTCAATTGCGCAGCGAGAACATCATGTGCATCGAGTCCGTTCTTGGGGGCCGCCCAGCGCGCGAACGCACGTATCGAGGCAGAGATGTCGATCAATGACTCGCGCAATACGGGCTTGGGGTCATCGAGTAATGGCAGCAGCGCCCGCAGTATGCACACTCGGACTTTGGCCCCTGGTCGGGGTAAGGCTTCATGGAGCAACGTGCGAGCTTGCTCAGCCGGCAGTTCCTTGCAGGCGGACACGGCTAACAGTCTTACGGTCAACTCTCTATGGGCAAGGGCGCTGCGTACTAGCAGTTGAGGGTCGGTGTTGCCCTGGAGCAACAGTGCAAACAGGTAGCGGGCGGCTTTGCCTTGACGTGTGAGGAAGTCTTCATGGACAGCCTGGCGGATGCCGGGCGATTGCAGTACTGCTCGCACAGCCAGCAGTGTTGGGCCGTGGTCAGCCCTGCTGCGTGAGGCCAGCGCCATCAAGGGCACCAGCGCTGACAGTAATGCCTGAGCATGCGTCGCAGAAAGGTACTGTTTCAACCCCGCCCCCGCGAGATCGCGAATCTGTGGCACCCAGTCATTAAGCCTTTCAATCAAAGCGACCAATGCTTCAGGGGAGGGGTGGCTGCACAGTTCCCTGACAGCGACTTCCCGAATGAAGCCATTTTGGTGGGCAGTCATTGCTGCCCAATTGCAGTCACCTTCAATGTTCGCCAGCAACTGCAGCGCCTCGTAGCGTCGTTGATCCGCCCACGAGGAAGAGGGCGCTAATTTGTGCTTCAGTTTGTTCAGCCAGTCGTTGGTGGTGTTCACGCTCAGTCCTTTTTGCGCTTATGGTCGACGCCATTTAGGCTCGATCAATGACGGGCATGCTTGTCGTATCAGAGATTTCTTCAAACAAGCGCCAGGGGAGACCGAGGCATTGGCTCGGCTCTTGGCGAAGTATCGTAAAGGCTGGAAGGTACCCAGTCGATGAAGTTCACGCTATGGATAGCTTTGAACGTCGTGCGCAGCACACACACGAGGAGTCGGGTAGGCCGTTTTTTCGAGCAGCGGATTTTCTCGATGCGATTGGTTGCGTCCGGTCAAGCCTACAACGAGGCTGACTTTTCAACTCAAGGTCATGGCCTTATCTCTAGTCCTCTACGAGGCCCCCGTAACATGCTGGTTGCTATAAATGAGTGCGGTGATCAGAGCGGCGATTGACCCCAACATAATCAATCCGCCTACTGCCACTGCGCAGCCCCAAGCAAAACCGCTTACGCCCTTGAAGCGACCTCCGCTTAACAAGCTCAGCACATAAACACCGATGCGGTGCGCTAGTATGTCCAGAATGAAATCCATTTGATCGTCATGCTTCCAAGCTGATTGAGTGAATCCGAGTTGATCAGTTTAGCCGTCACTGTTATTTGCGTTGACGTCTTTCGACCAGGACTTGCCTGTCACAGACGCCCATAAGTTATCCTTTTCAGTTGTGTTGCACTTCTTGTCGAATTTGCGCTTTTAGCAGTATTGAAATGCTGGTAAAAGCACATTTTCAGCCATCAATCTCAGCGAAGATCAGTGCTTAAACTCGGTGTCCCGAATCCAGCCAGAGTCGCGTTCGAGGCACTCAGGTACTGAGACCAGAATTGATTGAGCGCGTCCATGGTCTTGCCCGAGCGGTAGGCGTGCTTCACCGAATCGGTGACAAGGCCGGCACCCGAAACGTAGACACGAGCGCCCTGCAGATCAGCGAAAAGCCCTTTGCTTTGCGCGAGCTTGAGCTCGTTGCTCACGTTGAGCTGCTTGATCTGGTTGGAGGCGTAGAAGCTTGTGTAGTCTGAGTGCTCAAGCATGTCCGAGATCAGGTAAACCACGCGATCATTTACATCCTGTTCGCGCTGCATGTCCTCGCCCACTTTACGCAGGGAATTCATGATTTCGCTCTTCGGGATATCCTCCCGTGCTTGACGCAGGCCGTTGACGAACTGCTTGCCGAAGCCAGCTTGGAACGCCTTCTTCTGTGTTGTCATGCACTGATCCAGGCCACGCAGCTTGCGCATGTTCACGTCGTCACGGATTTCGCCTTCGAGCGGCATGTCCAACTCAGCGGAATAAGTCAGGCGCAGATACTCGCCTGGCAAGAATGCCGAAAAGGTGTATAGCTTCACGCGGTCACCAGCCTGAACGAACCGGTCAACCTGTCCCCAACTGCTGCGCTGCAAATCCTCGGGCATAGGGATGGTCTGGTCGATAATGACCACCAGCTCGCGCCCGGTACCAGCCGGCTTGATCTCGGTGAGGCCGTTCCGGTCGTAGCAGCTCTGCAGGTCATTCCGTTCGGCTGCCAACGCTGCACAAGGCAGCGCCAGCGCCAGGATCAAAGCCTTGGCAGCTCTCACGACAGTGTTACCTCTTTGTTGGCCGGGAACAGACCCAGGGCCTTCAGAGCCTGCTGCTGCTCTCGAATATCACGTAGCTGAGCTTCGTTGACATTCAGAGCACGGCTGGCAGCAGCAAGGCTTTCCTCGGGTAGGCCGGTGACATCATGGAAGTCAGAGGCCTTGATAGCGGTGCCCGGCTCAGCAGTAGGTGCTGGGGCGGTAGCTGCTACAGCCGAAGAGGCCGTGGCTTCAACCTGAGCTACCTGAGCCACCGGAGTTACAGGTGCAGGCTGTGCAGCAGCTTTCTGGGATACCTTGCCAGCCTTGTACTCAACGTAGGCCAAGAAATTTCGGTGGGCCGAATTCTCGCCTTCCAGGGCACCGAGCACGCCAGAGTTAGTATGGTCGCGACTGGATAGTGCCGTCTGGAGTCGGCGCAGCTTATCGTCTGCATGGCTGGCGATGGCAGTACGATGCTGATCCATGGCGTCCATCATTTCCTCGGCAGTGGCGTACTCATGAGTCAGGCGCCATGCGGTGTGGGAATGGGTACCGGCGAAGTGGTACTTGCTGGCCAGCCAGATACTGATGCCTTGGATGGCGATGTAGATTAGGGACAGCATGACGTAAGTGGTCAGGCTGGCCTGGCGGATGGCCGTCATCTTGTCATCGATAGTGGCGTCCTGAGTTTCATCGTTGATGGCCTGGGACTCTGCCGGCAGGTCAAACGGCGAGCCAACGTTGCTGCCGCTCTGAGCGGAGGCCTCCGTACGCATGCTGTTGACCATCTCGGTCTCGATGCTATCCAGAGTGGCGGAGCGAACTACGAAGGCTCCAATGGCCATGCAGGCGACGAAGACACCGCAGATGATCAGCCAAAGGAACTTGCGGGACACGTTGGAGTTAACGTCCTTCACGCGAGCCAGCAGTTGCTCATAGTCAGGGCTGTTGCTATCGGAGAACGAATCTTCCAGGTTGATTGCCTTGTTGGCCTTCAGGGAGCGGGAGCGCTTGCTCGGCTCTTCGCCCTGCCACCAGTGGCGTGCACGGGCAATCAAGGTGTTGTGATGCACGGTATGGCCGGCGGCCTCAGCAAAAATCGCCGATGCCACTGCCAGCAGGATTGCGGTACCAGCTGTCAGCAGGTGACGGTCATTGGTAGAGGCATCCATGTTCATCCATCCTGCGAGCACGTAGGCAAAACCCATCGCCTCGATCAGGACCAGCCCAACTACCAGGAACAGAACCCATGCCGGGCGGGGAGAGCGGCCGGCTTCACCGGCCTTGGCGAGGTAGTCGAGGGAGGCGTTGTAGGCCTCCGGGCCCTTCATGTACTTTTTGTGCTCGCGGTAGTACACGCCAGCCAGAGTAACTTCGTGGTTGATCCAGCCATCGCTATCGACCGAGGACGGCTTGCGCGACAGGCGAGCGACAGTACCGATCAGGGGGAAGCTATGCCATACGCGGATCAGGAAGTAGGAAACCTGTTCCCAGTACTTCCAGATGACCACGGCACTCACGAGCAGCGAGATGATGCCGGTGGTCAGCAATTGGTTGGCAAGGATCAGTGATTTGAGTGCAGCTAGAGATAAGTCTTCCATTTAGGCCTTCCGTGACTTGCTTTATTTGGTGGCAGGAATTGGCAGGTACGGCGCCACGTAGGCATCTGAACCGGCGGCATAGAACAGGGCGCCCTCGGTAACCTTGGCGTTACCCTTGCTGAACACGAGATCCATGCAGGAAACCGATGCCTTGGCATCGTTGGCGAATACGCGGTACAGCACTTGGCTCTCGCCTTCGTAGGTGTTGGCCACGGCCTTGATCGTTTGCGCTTTGTTCTTGCTGTTTTGGTCGTAGTCTTTGACGACCTGCAAAATCGGCTGGCGATCAACTTGCGCGTTTTCGCGCAGGATCGAAACAGGCGACACCGTGACCAGATGACCGTTTACAGTGTTGGCCCACACGCGGTTGTTGTACCCCGGGAGGTAGTCCTTCGTCGCATGACGCTGCAGAGGCTTGTCATCAGCCATGCTCAGGACATCACCGGCATTACGAGGCATGTCAGCTTCGCAGCTTGCGATTGGCATTTCTTTGGCGTGTGCGGAGCTGATCAGCGCAAAGCCACTTCTCTTGGGCTCGATGTTATGGGCCATGGACCAGTTATATGCATCCGCCGGCTTGCCGGCGAAATCGACAGCAGGCTTAGCCTTGGTAACCAGCTTCTGGGCATTGCTGGTGCTAGCGACTGCAGTCCCAGATGCAGGCTTCTGAGTGGCCACCGGAGCGTTTGCGGAGCCAGAAGACTTAACGGTCTGGGTGACGGCTGTACTTGGCTTGACGGTCGGGGATGTGCCGTATTGCAGGTACTTGGTGTTGCCGGCCTCAGCCTGGGCACGCATGACCAGCGCTTGCTCGTTGGCCAGTTCGACGATTTCTACGCGGCGGTTCTGGCCACGCACAAACGGATCGCTGTTGTCGGCGATTGGGCGAGAGGATCCAGCACCCTGGTAGTAGATCACGGTGGCGGGGATGCCGGCTTGCATCAGCACATTGCCCACAGTTCTAGCACGACGCTCGGACAGCTTTTGGTTGTGCTCAGCGTTACCGGTAGCATCGCTGTGGCCAACCACGAGCAGGCGACGCTCTTGAAGCTGTTTGGCGGCGGCTTTCTGGTCGGTAGTGCTGGGCCTGGAGTACATCTGCGCCAGCTTGCTGACTGCACGCTTGCCGTTTTCGGTGAGCTGGTCAGAGTCTGTGGCAAACATGCCGCTGTCTTCGATCTGGGTGACTAGGCCAGCCTCTTTCGGCACGGCGGTAACTACAGCGCTGGAAGCGACAGTCAGCTGCTCGGTAGTGATTTTAAGGTTTTCTTCTTTAGCGATGCGGTCCAGCTCTTGAAGACGGGACTGCCAGACATAGCCCAAGGCGCAGCCAATTGCGCCGCCAGCTGCAGCGCCAACAAGTGCCCCATCCTTACCTTTCAGAGCGTATCCGGCTGCGCCGCCAGCAATAATCCCAACTCCGCAGAGCACAGGCATGCCGTAGTCTTTGCCAATGGTATTTACGGAGTCTTTAAAACCCTGCACTTGCTGACCGCTGCATCCGGCTACCGTAAGGAATGCGCAGCTGAGTGCGGTTAGGCGAAACGTTTTCTGCATGACGGCTCCTTGCCGGTCTATTTTTTCGACGATGGCAAATTGACACCTGCCTGCGCGTGGAATTTACAGAGAAATGTCCCATATCGCCATCAGGAACCAGCCGACGACAGGTTTTATTTCTGACCGACTGGTAGCGGGGCGTATATCCGCGTGAGTTGCCCTTGAGACAATAGGGCAACTATTTGGAAATGCTTGCTCTTTGCCCGGCGGTTGCAAAGGGGCGGTTCCTACCGTCCATGACCGCTAGCTGTCGGCCATTGCCTGTCAGTGGCAACCGGCAGCGCTGAGCCGAAAGCTGCCTTCTGTGAACGACTGCTTCTGGCCCAGAGTGTGTAAAAACACTAAGGGGGCTCACTTATAGGTTCTTCACCTGCCGGAAATCTTTAAGCCTCGTTTCCCCGCACTCATACCTTCTTGACGTTAACAGCTGCGCCGATAGTGCCGCCGGAAACAGATACGATGTAGTCGGCCGCTCTTTGGCAGAGGATGACGTGCGATGAACGGATTATGAGGGTAAGAGGCATGAGCGAGAGCGGGTCAATGTCGATACGTTCTCCTGATGTGCCTCGAAGCGACAATGTCAGTTCCGTCCATTTGCGATCATCTGAACCTGCGCAGTCACCGTCAGAGTCTACATCACATCCGGTTCCCCATAGATGTTCAGCAATGCAATAGAAGGCCGGTAATGGTCTTTCTGGCGTGATTTGAATGGAATAGAAATTAGACATGATTTGTTGGCCGCGCCTATCTGTAAGCAGAAGAAAGGGTATCTCTGAGCCTGAGGCTGAGCAATCAGAGTCGCTGGCCCCAGAGCGTCGATATCGGTTGCGCCGCTGAGGCTGATAGTCTCAGTAGAGAAGGGGTCGCTCTCTAGCAGTTCGCAAGCGCCTGGCGCGTTTTCATAGTGATAGCTTTGCCAGTCAACGAGAGACACCGCCACGACGTTTTCGAATGGTAGACGATCGTAATGCTCGCTCTGGAAACCGGATGATCCTCGCGTTTTGGCTCAACAAATCTGACGTAGATCTGCTTTTTTGTGATGTCCGCCGCTGCCCCGCGTGGCGTCCCATGTGAGCCTTGAAGTCTTACCGGATCGGCTCTGAAGTGTTTGCATGGAACAGCGCCTTTCGGCCAATTGCAGACGCCCAAACGGGATAAAGTGATCAGTCGATCTGTGAGCTAGCCTTTGAGGGTTTGCATGATTTTCACGACCAAGGGCTTCGTGTAATTCTCACCGGTGTCAGTACCAAGTGGGTCGTCACTGCGCAGCCATTCACCTTGATCGAAAGCTTGATAAAGCAAAAAGGCGGGCTGAGGGATGTCCTCAGTCATGCTCACTTCAACTACGGCATTGATGATCCCGTTCATGACATCGTCACAGAATTCGTAGGCTAGCGAGCCATCTAAATAGCCTCCTGCAACCGCAACAGATAGCTCGTTCAGGACTTGTTTGGGTGCAATGTTGAACGCTTGGCAAATGCGGGCAAGGTCGGTCAGCGTCAGACCGTCTGCTTGCGCCATCGCCAACAGCTCATTGATTTCGCTCTTTGGTAAAACGCCGATCATGGCTGTCTACCTAGTCGAGGTCGTCCTCACCTTTCTATCTGCAGTTACCCGCTTTGCGATATCCCGCTGCTTGCGCTTCGGACTCGGAACCGAATGCAATTTGATTTTTCAGCGCCACCTGCGAATAACCCGGGCAGCCTTCAGCCAGGTGATAAACATGGCTGTTACGGTTGCCAACGATTGAACCTGCGCTGACTGTCGAGATTTGGGTGGGCGTTGAGGTAGGGCGGTTGTGTTGAGCAGGTGCCAAGGCGACGACCCCATCTCCAACCGTCTTGTAGCCTGCCTGTAGTGGTCTAATGAAACCGGACACCCATTTAGGCGAGAATGCTCGCCAGATAGAGGTGTCTGATGACCAAGCAACGTCGTTCCTTTTCCGCTGAATTCAAACGCGAGGCCGCAGGCCTCGTGCTCGATCAAGGCTATAGCCATATCGAAGCCAGCCGCTCGCTTGGGGTGGTCGAGTCCGCGTTGCGTCGCTGGGTTAATCAACTCCAGCAGGAGCGCAACGGCGTTACTCCGCAGAGTAAGGCGCTGACGCCTGAGCAGCAGAAAATCTAGGAATTGGAAGCTCGAATCGCTCGCCTTGAACGGGAGAAATCCATTTTAAAAAAGGCTACCGCGCTCTTGATGTCAGAACAGCACGAGCGCACGCGCTGATTGATCAACTGAGCGCCCAAGAGCCGGTCGATTGGCTTTGCACAGTCTTTGACATTACTCGCTCGTGTTACTACTCCCACCGCCTCAGGCGCCGAACTCCGGACGTTGAGCGGCTTCGGTTGCGCAGTCGGGTCAACGAACTGTTTACGCAAAGGCGAAGCGCTGCCGGTAGCCGCAGCATCGTGTCGATGATGCAGGAAGACGGTGAGCAAATCGGGCGGTTCAAGCTGCGTGGCCTGATGCGGGAGCTGGAGTTGGTTAGCAAACAACCTGGATCACATGCCTACAAACAGGCGACGGTTGAGCGGCCTGACATTCCGAACATCTTGAATCGAGAGTTTGATGTGCCGGCGCCGAATCAAGTCTGGTGTGGCGGCATCACTTACATCTGGGTTCAATGGAAATGGCATTACCTGGCTGTCGTTCTGGATCTCTACGCATGCCGAATTGTGGGTTGGGCGCTGTCAAACAAGCCGGATGCGGATCTGGTCATCAAGGCGTTGGACATGGCTTACGAACAGCGCGGCAGGCCTCAAGGGCTGCTGTTTCACTCGGATCAGGGCGCCCAATATGGCAGTCGCCAGTTTCGCCAGTTTCGCCAGTTTCGCCAACGGCTCTGGCGTTACCGCATGCGCCAAAGCATGAGCCGTCGCGGAAACTGTTGGGATAATGCGCCGAAGGAGCGTGTGTTTCGCAGCTTGAAAACTGAATGGATACCGACCGTGGGCTACATGACAGCTCAAGAAGCGCACCGCGACATCAGTCTGCGCATTCCACGCCATCCGGCCACCCAGCCCACCAACATCCGGCCACCTATTCCACGCTCATCCGGCCAGGCAGTCGGAGCGCAGCGACGCAGGTTTGCATTGTTAGTCTGAAGTCTCGGTCGCC
>Ga0308165_1002406_pt1 | contig 22425 bp, 19 predicted proteins | sample PhyWR2_FD_201032 | JGI IMG/M metagenome (GOLD analysis project Ga0308165, IMG submission 201032) | Phyllosphere microbial communities from UC Gill Tract Community Farm, Albany, California, United States - DLSLW.R2 | ecosystem: Host-associated > Plants > Phyllosphere > Unclassified | place: USA... | reverse complement strand
CCTGCGTTCCTCAGCTGAGAGGCACGACGATGACCACCTCTGCATGGACGACCCTGTCGTCGACCGTCGCGTACGAGAACCCGTGGATCCGGGTCCGCGAAGACGCCGTCGAGAGGCCTGACGGCTCCGAAGGCATCTACGGCGTCGTCGAGATCCGCAACCCTGCGGTGTTCGTCGTCGCCCTCACGGACGACGACGAGGTGGTGCTCGTCGAGCTCGAGCGCTACACCATCGGCCAGATGTCGCTCGAGGTCCCCGCGGGTGGCTCCGACGGTGAAGACCTGCTGCTCGCCGCGCAGCGCGAGCTGCGCGAGGAGACCGGGCTCGAGGCCGACTCGTGGGAGCCCATCGGCTCGATGCTCACGCTCAACGGTGTGTGCCACGCCCCCGAGCACGTGTTTCTCGCACGGGGCCTCCGTCCCTCCGCACAGGCGCACGAGCAGGCGGAGGAGGGCATCGTCGGGACGCGGACGGTCCCGTGGGCGCAGGCCCTGGACCTCGTCCGGGACGGGACGATCACCGACGGTGAGACCGTCGCCGCGCTCATGTATGCCGCGCTGGCTCTCGGCCGGGTGTCGTAGGACGATTCGTACACGAAGCACACATCTCGTCCACATCGGCTAACCTTCCCCCAGGACCGCACCTCACCGGTGCGTGCTGAGCGAAGGAGCTTCGATGACGACCTCCCTGACCGCCCCAGACTCCGCCCCTGAGGTGCTGCGCAACGATGCCGGCGCCCCCGTCGGGATCGTCGAGAAGCATCGGTGGACACCGCCGAAGATCGCCCTCTGGGTGGCGATCGGTCTGCTCGGGGGTCTGGGCTGGACCATGATCGCGATCGTCCGCGGCGAGCAGGTCAACACGATCTGGTTCATCGTCGCGTCGGTCTGCACGTACTCCTTCGCCTACAGGTTCTACGCGCGCTTCATCGAGCGTCGCCTCATGCGTCCTGACGACCGCCGGGCGACACCTGCCGAGCGCATCGACAACGGCAAAGACTTCGACCCGACGGACCGTCGGGTGCTCTTCGGCCACCACTTCGCCGCGATCGCCGGCGCCGGGCCGCTCGTCGGGCCTGTCCTCGCGGCGCAGATGGGCTACCTGCCGGGGACCATGTGGATCATCTTCGGCGTGGTAGTCGCGGGCGGCGTGCAAGACATGCTCGTGCTGTTCTTCTCGCTGCGGCGCGGCGGGCGGTCGCTCGGTCAGATGGCCCGCGACGAGATCGGCCGGGTCGGCGGGACCATCGCGATGGTCGTCGTCTTCGTCATGATGATGATCGTCCTGGCGGTCCTCGCGCTCGTGGTCGTCAACGCCCTCGCCGAGAGCCCGTGGGGTGTCTTCTCGATCGGCTGCACCATCCCGATCGCGCTGTTCATGGGCGTGTACCTGCGGTTCATCCGGCCTGGGCGGGTCACCGAGATCTCGCTCGTCGGCTTCGTGCTGCTCATCGCGGCGATCGTCGGCGGTCGTTACGTCGCCGAGAGCTCCTTCGGCGAGGTGTTCCACCTCTCCCCCGTGGCTCTCACGTGGGCGCTCATCATCTACGGCTTCGGCGCCGCGGTGCTGCCGGTGTGGTTGCTGCTCACGCCGCGCGACTACCTGTCGACCTTCATGAAGGTCGGCACCATCCTCGTGCTCGCCGCCGGCATCGTCGTCGTCATGCCGATGGTCCAGATGCCTGCGGTCACCGAGTTCGCGAGCAACGGCGAGGGCCCGGTGTTCTCGGGGTCGCTGTTCCCCTTCCTCTTCATCACCATCGCCTGCGGCGCTCTCTCCGGGCTGCACGCCACAGTCGCCTCGGGGACCACGCCCAAGATGGTCCAGAAGGAGTCGCAGGTCAGGCTCATCGGCTACGGCGGCATGCTCATGGAGTCCTTCGTGGCGATCATGGCGCTCGTCGCCGCGATCTCCCTCAACCAGGGCGTGTACTTCGCGATGAACATGCCCGAAGCCATGACGCAGGGCACCACCCAGGGTGCTGTCGAGGCCGTCGACGGTCTCGGGATCACCGACATCGCGGGCGAGCCCGTCGAGGTGTCGTGGGAGACCGAGATCGACGGCGAGCTCGTGACGCTCACCGGGGCCGAGGCTCTCGACGCCGTCGCCTCCGACGTCGGCGAGCCCTCGGTGGTCTCCAAGACCGGTGGCGCTCCGACCCTCGCCGTCGGCATGGCGAACATCTTGCACAACGTGTTCGGCGGCAAGGCGATGATGTCGTTCTGGTACCACTTCGCGATCATGTTCGAGGCCTTGTTCATCCTCACGACGGTCGACGCCGGCACCCGGGTCGCGCGGTTCATGCTCTCCGACTCTCTCGGCAACTGGGTGCCACGGTTCCGCAACCCCTCGTGGCGGCTCGGCAGCTGGTTGTCGACCGCTGTGGTCGTCGGAGCGTGGGGTGCGCTGCTCATGATGGGCGTGACCGACCCGCTCGGCGGGATCCGGACGCTGTTCCCGCTGTTCGGCATCGCGAACCAGCTGCTGGCCGCAGCAGCGCTGACCATCGTCACCGTGATGGTCGTGCGCCGCGGGTACGTGCGGTGGGTGTGGATCCCGCTCGTGCCGCTCGTGTGGGACGTGGTCGTGACCTTCACGGCGTCGTGGCAGAAGATCTTCTCCGACGTCCCGGCGATCGGGTACTTCGCGCAGCGCTCGCTCTACCAGGACCGGATCGCCGCCGGTGAGTTCACCGACGCGGCGGCTCTCGCAGACGCCGAGGCCGTGGTGCGCAACACCACGGTTCAGGGGACGCTGTCGATCATCTTCGTGCTCATGGTCGCCGCGCTGCTCGTCACGGCGGCACGGGCGATCTGGGTCGCACTGAGGTCCCCTGGGGAGGTCACGACCTCGGAGGACCCCTTCGAGGAGTCCTCGCTCTTCGCACCGCAGCACCTGCTCGCGACGCCAGCCGAGAAGGAGCTCGAGGCGGAGGTCGCAGCATCCGCAGGACCGGCGCAAAGTCGCGGCAGTCACGGGTCTGGCGGCCGCTCGCCCGGGAGCACCGACGGACACGACGAGGCGGGACGATGAGGAGCGTGGGAGGTACGCAGGTGACGGACCGCGAGGTCGTCGCTCACGACCTCGACGCGACGGCAGGGTCGAACGCCGCGCCTCACGACCCGGCGTCCGGGCGCACCCCCGCCACCCGTCTGCTCCGCCGGTCCTGGCACCACGTGACCCGGGCCACCTCCGGCATCCGGTGGTACGTGCACGAGCTCATGGGCGACACCGCCTACGCCAAGTACGTCGCCCGGCACGAGGCGCTCCACCCGGGGGTCGAACCGCTGACCGAACGGGCGTTCTGGCGGCAGCGGACCGACGAGGCGGAGCGGGCACCCGTCGCCCGCTGCTGCTGAGCCGACGACGGGCGTCCCCACCTCTCGCCGCTGACTAGACTTCTCCGGGTGCTGATCCTGCTGCCCCCGTCTGAAGGCAAGTCTCCGGCGACCGCAGGGACGCCCGTCGACCTCGCCGCCCTGAGCGCCCCGTCGCTCACCCGGCACCGCACGAAGGTCATGCGGGCCCTCGCCAAGGCCAGTGCCCGCAAGAATGCCCTCGACGTCCTCGGCGTCGGGCCGAGCCTGGCCGAGGACGTCGCCCGCAACACCCGGCTCGACTCCGAGCCCGCCGCCCGTGCTGCGTCCGTCTACACAGGGGTCCTCTACGCGGCCGCCGGGCTCGACGACCTCACGGTCGAGCAGACTGCGCTGGCCGCTGCCTCGGTCCGCACGGTCTCAGCCCTCTGGGGTGCGGTCTCCCCCGACGACGTCATCCCCGCCTACAGGTTGTCGATGGGCACCGACCTCCCGGGCGTCGGCCCGCTGGCCCCGACGTGGCGACCCCACCTCGAGAAGGTGCTGAGCCCGCTCGCCGCAGGCGACGTCGTCGTCGACTGCCGCTCGGCCGCCTACCTCGCCGCGTGGAAGCCCGCGAAGGGCACCGACTGGGTGAGCGTCCGCGTGCTGCGCGAGCTCGACGGCAAGCGGTCCGTCGTGTCCCACAACGCGAAGCACACCCGAGGGGTCCTCACCCGCCACCTGCTCACCCGCGCCGGCGAGCAGCCTCGTACGGCTGAAGAAGTCCTCAAGGCCGCGCACGAGCTCGTCGGCGGCGCGCTGCTCGACGCGACGCTGCTCGACGGCAAGAACGGCGCGTCGACCCTCGAGCTCGTCGTCGTCTGACCCGGACGCCGTCCGACGCCGCGCTCCTCGGCACAGCGCCGTCGCAGTCCGCCGCGACTCACCCCAGCGTCGACGCGTGGTCCGGCACGTAGGTCTGGAGCTCGCGCGGGGTGCGCCTGTAGCCGGTCGACGCCGGGCGCTCGGGCAGGGAGATCGGCGGGTGGGTCACCTCTTCGTAGGGCACCGTCGAGAGCAGGTGGGAGATCATGTTGATCCGCGACCGCTTCTTGTCCTCGCTCTCGACCACGAACCACGGCGAGGCCGGGGTGTCGGTGTGGATGAACATGTCGTCCTTCGCGCGGGAGTAGTCCTCCCAGCGCGCGATCGACTCGAGGTCCATCGGTGAGAGCTTCCACTGCCGCATCGGGTCTTCGAGCCGCGACGCAAAACGCTTCTCCTGCTCGGCGTCCGAGACGGAGAACCAGTACTTGCGGAGCATGATGCCGTCGTCGATGAGCAGCTGCTCGAACACCGGGCACTGCGCCATGAAGCGCTTGTGCTCGGCAGGGGTACAGAAGCCCATGACCCTCTCGACGCCCGCCCTGTTGTACCAGGACCTGTCGAAGAGGACGATCTCGCCCGCGGCCGGAAGGTGCTCGACGTACTTCTGGAAGTACCACTGCGACTTCTGCCGCTCGGTCGGTGCCGGCAGCGCGGCGACGCGCACGTGCCGCGAGTTGAGGTACTGCGTGACGCGCTTGATCGCCGAGCCCTTGCCCGCGGCGTCGCGCCCCTCGAAGACGATGACCAGCCGCTCGCCCGACTCGCGGACCCACTCCTGGAGCTTGACGAGCTCGGACTGCAGCCTGAACAGCTCTGCCTCGTAGACGGACTTCTTGAGCTTGGGCAGCTTCGGCGGAGAGTCGTCGCCCGTGTCCTGCGGACCACCGGGGACGTGGACGTCGCCGGCCTCCGTGGCCGGGACCGGCTCGGTCGCCTTCGAGCGGCGTGAGCGGGATGAGCTGGTGTCGTTCGCCATCGGACGTCCTCCTCGGTGCGGGCCCACGAGCAGGGCCGACGTGTGGTGCTGCGACCCATCATGCACCCACGCCCGTCTGCGCTGCCCGGCCGGGAGACGCCGTTAGCCTCAGAGGATGACCGACACCGAAGAGCCGCTGTCCGGGGGCAACGCGTCGCAGGGCGTCGTGCGCGTCGGGTCGACGGTCCGCAAGCCGTGGACCGCCGCGACGCCCGCCGTCAACGAGGTGATGCGGCGGGTCCGTGCGGCTGGTGTCGACGTCCCCGAGGTGCTCGGCCAGGACGACCAGGGCCGCCAGGTGCTCGAGATGGTCCCGGGGACGCTCGCCATGGACTCCCCGCCGCTGACCCACGAAGAGCTCGCTCGCGTCGGACGGCTGGTCAGGTCGATCCACGACGCGACCCGCGACCTCGTCCCCGACCCGGCCGTCCCGTGGGAGAACCTGCTCCCGACGACAGGCGCGGACCTCGTGTGCCACAACGACCTCGCGCCCTGGAACCTGATCGTCGGTGAGCGGTGGGTGTTCATCGACTGGGACGGGGCGGGCCCGAGCACCCGGCTGTGGGACCTCGCCTACGCCGCTCAGTCCTTCACGATCAACGACTCCAGGGTCGACGCCGCGGAGGCAGCAGCCGGCCTGGCAGCCTTCATCGAGGGATACGGGGCCGACCAGGCACTCCGGGACGAGCTCCCGCAGGCGCTCGGCCGCCGAGCCGCGGCGATGCACGAGCTGCTGCGCTCCGCGCACGAGAAGGGCCGCGAGCCCTGGGGCACCATGTACACCGCAGGCCACGGCGCGCACTGGCTCGAGGCCACCCGGTACGCCCGCGCGCACGAGGAGACCTGGCGGCTCGCGCTGCGCGGTCGCTGACCGGTCAGATCTCGGGCGGGATGCCGATCGCGGTGATCTCCGACGTACCGTCGGCCCAGTACCGGATCATGCTCACCGACGCCGGGGCGATCCGGATGCGGTGCCACTGCGAGGCCGGCGCACCGAAGGCCGTCCCGATCACCGATCGCAGGGCGACGGCGTGCGAGACCACGACGACGGTCTTGCCGAGGCTGCTCGCGATGAGGTCGTCCATCGCTCCTGCGAGGCGCTGCCCGGTCTGGGCGATCGACTCGCCCCCGGGGATCGCGAAGGTGCCGGTCTCGTGCCAGTCGCGCAGCTGACCGGGCCACCGCGCTTCGATCTCGTCGGAGGTCAGCCCCTCCCACTCGCCGAAGTCGCCCTCGGCCAGACGTGGGTCGGTCACCACAGCGCGGCCGAGCCGGCGGCTGATCGCCGTCGCCGTCTCCTGCGTGCGGATCATCGGGGAGGCGACGATCGACGTGGCGCGGGGGACGTCGGGCCAGATCTGCCGACCGATGCGGTGCACCAGGTCGGCGGCCTGTGCGGCCTGGATCCGGCCGTGCCCGCTCAGGCTCGGTCCGGGGACCCCGCCGCCCGAGTAGGCACCGCTCGTCGTGTGGGGCGTGACGCCGTGCCGGATGAGGATCGCGGTGAGCGGCTCGTCGGTGTCAGGGCGGTACGTCGCGCCTGTCGGACGGGCCACCTGGAGCCGGGTGTGGCCGACGTCCCCGCCGGAGACCTGGTGCTCGGCAGCCTCGTCAGGGGTGATCGTCTCTCCCGGCTCACGCGGTCCTGCTCCCCCGGTGGTCTCCGGCGTCTGGTTCATCGTCACTCCTTCGGGCGGTCGTCCTTGATACGGACCAGGATGCGCCCGCACTCTTCGCAGCGCACGACGTCCTCAGGGGCTGCGGCACGGATCGCGGAGAGGTCGGTCTGGTTCATGTCGAGCTGGCAGCCCTCGCAACGACCGCCGCGCAGCGCTGCGGCACCCTGGCCACCGAGCTGCGTGCGGATCTTGTCGTAGAGCGTGACGAGCGCGGCGTCGAGCCCGTCGACGGCCTTCGCACGGTCAGCCTGGACGACCTCGAGCTGGGCGTTGATTTCCGCGGTCTGGGCGTCGACCTCGGCGAGGGCGGCGGCCTTCGCGTCGGCGGTCTTCTGGTGCGCCTCGTCGAGCTTGGCGAGGGTGTCCTCGTGCGCCTCGAGACGTTCCATGACCTCGAGCTCGACCTCTTCGAGCGCCTCCTGGCGGCGGCCGAGCGACTCGAGCTCGCTCACGAGGGCCTGTGCGTCCTTGGCACCGACGGCACCCGAGTCGAGGCGCTGCTGGTTGCGGGTGGCACGGGTGCGCACCTGCTCGACGTCGCCCTCGGCCTTGGCGAGCTCGCGGCGGAGGTCGCTCGCAGCGGTCCTCGACGCGACCAGAGCGCTGTTGAGGTCGGCGAGCTGTCCGTCGATCTCCTTGACCGTCGCGAGCGCGGGGAGCGTGGTGCGACGGTGCACGAGCTGCTGGGCTCGGGTGTCGAGCGCCTGGACGTCCAGGAGTCGGCGCTGGTCCTCGACAGGGGCCTTGGTCACAGCTGGTGTCCTTCCGTTGGGTCTTCAGAGTTCAGGTCGTCGGCGTCAGGCGAGCCGAACCGTGCGGTCCACGGGTCGGTGCGCAGGACGCTGACTCTGGTCACCACCGTAGTGCCGTCGGCGGTGCAGTCGTGCACGAGGTCCTCGGCTGCGTAGGCGAGCCAGGGCCACTCGCTCGCGAAGTGCGCGGTGTCGATCAGGAACGGCGTGCCGCTGCCCGCCGGTGCTCCCGCTGCCAGAGCGTCGAGGCGCGCCTGCTCGCGGGCCTCGGACACCCCGTGGTGCTTGAGGTCGGAGGTGACGTAGACGTCGGCCCCGGCGGCGCGCGCGGCACCGATGAAGGAGTCGCCCGAGCCGCCGAGCACGGCGACGGTCTCGACCGTCGCGTCGAGGTCGCCGGCGACCCTGACGCCCTGGGCCGTGGCGGGCAGGACGGCCGCGACGTGCTCGGCGAAGGCCCGCAGCGTCGTGGGGGCGCCGAGGCGACCGACCCGCCCGAGGCCCGTCGCCGCACCGGGCTCGTGCGGGTCGAGCGGTCGGCGGTCGACGACCCCCAGGAGGTCTGCGAGCGCGTCGTTCACGCCGCGCTCGGCGGCGTCGCCGTTGGTGTGCGCGACGTAGAGCGCGCACCCGGCCTCGACGAGCCTGTGGACGACCGAGCCCTTGACCGTCGTGGCGGCGACCGAGTGGACGCCCTTGAGCAGGAGGGGGTGGTGGGTGACGACGAGGTCGGCACCCCAGGCGACGGCCTCGTCGACGACGTCCGCGACGGGGTCGACGGCGAAGAGCACGCGGCGCACCCGGCGCTGCGGGTCGCCGACGACGAGCCCGACGGCGTCCCAGTCTTCGGCGGTCGACGGCGGGTAGCGCTCGTCGAGTAGGTCGACGACGCGGGCGAGCGTCGGAGACGGGCTGGTGTCGGTGGGCTGTCCTGGCTCGTCGGTCACTGTGGCAGGTTACCGTCCGGCGGGTGCCTGGCGCTGGACCCGGCGCGAGGCACGACCGGCCGACGGGCGTCCGTCAGCTGTTGAGCGAACAGCTGGAGACGACCTCACCGTCGACGATCACGGACGACTCCGCCGTCCAGCCCGGCCCGAGGTCGCTCACGCCGAGCGTGAGGTCGCCGAACGGGGTGCCGTCGACGTCCGCCGCGCCGTCGGGGGTCCCTAGGGGCAGGACGGCGTTGGTGATCTCCTCGGTGCCGTCGGCACCGGTGACCACGAGCTCGACAGTAGTCGGCTCTGCAGTGCTGCGGTGCCACCTCCAGCTCGCTGTGACCTCTTGCGCCGGGTTGAAGGTCGTCCGCTCGACCCAGAACCGTCGCTCGGAGGTGACGCTGCTGTCCGCCCGGATCGTCACGCCCGTCGGCGCGAAGGAGCCGGAGTCGAGGATCGGGAAGCCGCAGTCGACCATGTCGGAGCTGCTCGATCCTGCGGTCGACCAGGGGAACGAGAAGCACGCGAGCACGACGCTCACGATGGCGACCCCTCCGGTGACGCGGTTCTCCCACTCGCCGGTCGCCGGTTCGCCGATCGTCCCGCGAGCGCCCGGCCGCCCGGTCCAGGTGCCGTCACTGCGTGTGGCGATCCGGGCCACGAGCGGGTGCGCGCGCACAGTCCGTGTCCGCAGGACGACAGTCCCGAGGAGCGAGTCGGCGAAGGTGCGTTCCTCCGGGTGCCAGAGGGGGCGCAGGTACCCGATGCAGAGGATGGCGTCGAGCAGGTGGGCGAGGTCGCGCAGCACCGTGCGCACGAGTCCGACGGGCTGGCCGGTCTGGTCGTCGACGACCGCGATGCCGACGATGCGCTTACCGGGTGTCGCACCGCCGTAGGCCTGGAGCAGCACGAGGGAGAGCACGGCGCCGGCGACGGCGACCTTGCTCCCCCATGTCAGGCCTGCGAGGGTGAGGCCATCAGAGTCCGGGAACGGCACGGGGAGCGTGAAGGTGCTGGTCCCGTACGCCGCCCCAGCGGCGAGGAAGATCAAGCCCCCGAGGACGAAGCCGTCGATGATCACGGCGACCACGCGTGACGACCACGCGGCGTAGCTCCTGTCGTCGAGGACCTCGGGGACGACGTCGGGGCGGGAGTCGGCGATGACCATCAGACCATCCTGGCACGGGCGTCCGCCCGGACCGTAGAGGGGCGCGGGTGAGGTCAGGTGCGGAGCGCACCCGCGACCACGGCGAGCCACCCAGCCCAGAAGGTCTTCCACCGCTCGCCGTCGGCTGCTGAGGTGAGCCTCTCGTGGCTGACCGTGACCCGGCAGCGTCCGTCCCCCGCTGTCGCGAGGGTGAAGAGGATGCTGCCGAGCGGACCGCTGCCGTCGGCGAGCGCGAGACGCAGCGCCTTGGAGGTCGGCTTGGACCGGAGCGTGACGTCGAGACCGGGGAGCAGAGCGGCACGGGTGCCCTCGTCGAGGAGCGCCGTCCGGAGGTCGCTCTCGTCCGCCGAGAGGGTCGCGGTCTTGCTCACGGCGAAGGACCCGTCGGCCATCTGGCCGGGGACCCGCTGCCCGGTGAGCCGTCGGACTCCGACGGCGACGCCGTGCGCCCACCACCCGGCGAGGCCGTGCTGCTCCCCCGCCCAGGTGGCGATCTCTGAGTGCGAGGCGCCCCGGCCCGGTCCGTCCGCGGCGAGCGCGACCCACTCGTCCCAGCCGTGGCCCGTGCCCTCGCGGATCTTCTCGTCTGACATCTCGGGGGCGGAGGAGTCGGGGCTCGTCTCCTCCGTGCCGGCCGACAGGCGGTCCTGGCGTTCCTGCTCGACGAGCCCGGTCAGAGGGGCGAGCGCGCTGAGGTCGACGATGGCGGCGGCTGTCATGGACCGAACCTAGCCGTGATCAGCCCCCGGGGACCAGGGCCGTAGGCCCCTGCCCGCGCTACCCGAAGACCGTGAGGTCGACATCCTCGACGCTCATGAGCGACGGCAGGTGGTGCACCCCGGCACCAGCGGCCCGCACCCGTTCGACAGCGAGCGCCGCCATGAGCCCCGTGGCGCGGGACTGCCCGACGCCCGTGGCGCTGCCGTGGACGCGCTCGGCGTCGCGGACCTGGAGGTACCAGCGCTCACCGCCGGGCATGGGGATGCTGGTCGGCAGGTGCCGTGCTCCGGGTACCCAGGTGAGCGCGGCGAGGGAGGTCGTCGCGAACCGTGAGTCGAGGCCGAAATAGCTGCGGACGGGGCGGTCGAGCTCTGCGGTCAGGGTCGTCTGGTCGGAGAAGTCTGTGCGGTACAGGCGGCGGCGCCCCGTGGGGAGGTCGAAGGTGGCAGGGCGGGTGTAGCTGCGGACCGGCGACCCTGTCGCGGGGTCCACGAAGCTCTGCCCGAGCATCCCGTAGACCCAGGCGGCCCCGGCAGCACCGTGCTGCTCACCGGCACCGAGGACGATCGCGACGTCGAGCGGGAGGGTGCTCTGCCTGGCTGCGGCGTGCGCCAGCAGGTTGGTCAGCCCGGGGGCGATGCCGACGCTGAGCGCGACAGGTGCGGCGAGGTCGAGAGCCTCGATGCCGGCGAGGTAGGTCGCTGTCGCGGTGATGTCGACGAAGGCCGCTCCGGCTCCTGTCGCGGCGGTGACCACGCGCGGGTCTTCGCGTCCGGAGGTGTTGAGGACGACGTCGGCCGATGCAGCGGCGCGCGCGACGGCGGTGAGGTCGCCGAGGTCGAGGACCAGATCGGCGCGGGTCGCATCCCGTCCGGCTGTCGTCACGGTGTGCCCGCGGGAGCGCAGGCGCTCGACGGCGTAGCTGCCGGCTGCCCCGTAGCCGCCTAGGGCGAGGACCGTGAGTGCGGAGCTGCTGGGCTGGTGTGGGACGGGGAGTGTCATCAGATCCTCTTCTCAAACAGTGGTGTTTGAGATGGAACCTAGCACAACATGAACACTGCTGTTTGAGATCGGTACGACGTCGGCTAGCCTGGGCCTGTGACCACGACCTCCCCACGACGCTCGGACGCCCGACGCAACCGCGAGGCGATCCTCGCGAGCGCCCTGACGCTCTTCGCGCGGGACCCGAACGCGTCGATGTCGGCCATCGCCGCGGCGGCAGGCGTCGGCAGGGTCACGCTCTACGGGCACTTCGCCGGCCGCGACGAGCTCGTCGAGGCCGCGCTCGCCGCAGCGGTCGAGCAGTCAGACCGGCTGCTCGCCGAGGTCGACCTGTCCGGCGACCCCCTCGACGCGCTCGTCCGGCTCATCAGGTCCTCGTGGCGCCAGGTCGAGGCCAACAGCGCCGCACTCGACGCGGCGCTGGCAGCGCTGGGCACGGATCACGTCCGCGCGTCGCACGACGGTGTGCTCGCCCGGGTGCAGGAGATCATCGAGCGCGGGCAGGGCTCGGGGTCGTTCCGCGCCGACCTGAGCGCGGACTGGCTCACGGCCGTCGTCTACTCGACGCTGCACACAGCCTGCGCGGAGGTCGCGTCGTGCCGACTGGCGGCAGACGAGGCGGAGAGCGCCATCATCGCGACGGTGACGAGCGCCCTGGTCGCCTGACCGCGACGGCCGCGGGGCGACCTGCTCGCGCGGCGGACTGACCTGCGCACGCCGCGGGGCGACGTGCTCGCGCAGCGGACAGGGGGCGCGCCGACGAGCGAGAGGGTGGTACACCACCGTCGTAGGCCGCGGGCCCACGGCAGCGGCTCTCCCGTCGACATCACGCACAAGGAACGGTCCGTCCCATGACACCGACGACGACATCCCTTACAGGCTCGCTCCTCGCCCTCGCACTGACAGGCGCCCTCCTCAGCGGGTGCAGCAGCCCAGCAGACAGCGAGGCCACACCCGCTCCCGCAGCGAGCCTGGCAGCGACGAGCACCTCGGCACCGGAGCCCAGCGCCGAGCCCGCGACCGCGACCGCGACCGACGACGCGCCTGGCGCGACGGCTGGGGACTTCCCCACCTGCGACGAGGTGAAGGCAGCGCTCGGACCCGTGGTCGAAGGCCTCGTCGAGCTCGACGAGAGCGAGAACGGTGTGTCCACCGGGGCCACCGGCGCCGCCCTCGGCTGCAGCTGGTACACGCCCGAGACGGACGGATCGAGCACGGCCCTCGATCGGTACGGCTTCATCTCCCTGGGCGTGTCCCACGACCCCAAGTACACCGCGGAGAGCATGGAGCCGCTGGGGTGGGTCGTCGACGACCCCGCGGTGTCGGCCTCAGGCGCCTGGGCCCTCAAGGTCGGCGGAGGCTACGACCCAGGCGCCCAGCTCGACGCGACAGGTGTCCAGGTGGTGCGGGACGGCGTGGTCGTCGTCCTCACCTCAGGCGGAGTCGCCCTCCAGGACGTCCCCCAGCTGGCAGCACTGACCGAGGAGTGGGCGCTGGGCGCCGGGGTGGCAGTGCTCGACCTCATGGGCTGACCCCGGGGCGGGCTAGAGCAGGCCCGGCGTCTTGCCCGGCCGCATGCCGTCAGGTCCCGGTGCGCGGCGGGCACGGGTCGCGATGTAGCGCAGGAGTGCGCTGTCGACGAGGAGGACGACACCGATCGCCCCGGCCCAGAGCTGACCCTGGACGATCCCGAAGGCCAGGAAGGCGAGCCCGAGGACCGCGAGCGCCACGGCGACGGCGGGGCGCAGCTGCGCGAGCCCGTCGAGGCCGGTGGGCCGGGCAGGTCGGGGCGCGTCGGGGAGCGGGGATCTGGCGTCGTACGTCATGTCGGCTCCTGTGGTCGGGGTCTCGGTCCCGCGCATCGCCGACCGCCAGGGCGGACCGGGCACGGGTCGGACACCCAACCCTAGGCGCAGTGCTCGTCACCCGCCCGAGAAGAGCGTCGGCACGGCCTCACCGCTGTGTCCCGGGCCGTCCTGGCTCGCTGGTCTCACCTCCGTCGACGACCGTCGCGTCTCGGCCGACACCTCGTCGGAGTGGGCCATCAACTGTGCGCGGTCACAGTTTGTGACTCAGTCGTGCGGCGTCGGGCACACATAGAACGTTCTCCTGCCTCGAAAGCCTCGCCCTGTGGGACTGTGACCGTGTACAGTCCACCGCGACACATCCTCCAGGTCAGGTCATGGACGACCGCCGAACCCTCGACCACCGTCGCGGCCCCTGAGGACCCGGGTCACCTTCGAACAAAGATGCTCGACAGGAAAGGACTCCCCCCGATGCACCCAGCACGACGACGTCTCCCCCGCGGTCTCGCGGCGGCGGCCACGGCAGGTGCCGTGCTCCTCACCCCGCTCCTCGCGACCTCCGCGAGCGCAGCCGACGACCCCACCGGACCCGTCGACGCCGGGATCGTGGTCGACAAGGTCGACGGCCTCTCCGCGGACTTCATCAACGGCGTGGACATCTCCTCGATCCTCGCCCTCGAGGAGAGCGGCGTGACGTTCCGCGACTGGGACGGCCAGGCCGCCGACGTCTTCGACGTGCTCGAGTCGGCCGACGTGAACTATGTGCGCGTCCGCGTGTGGAACGACCCCTTCGACGCGCAGGGCAACGGCTACGGCGGCGGGGACAACGACATCGCTGCAGCGGTCGAGATCGGCGAGCGCGCCACAGCGCACGGCATGAAGCTGCTCGTCGACTTCCACTACTCCGACTTCTGGGCCGACCCCGCCAAGCAGAAGGCCCCCAAGGCCTGGTCCGCCATGACGGTCGCGCAGAAGGCCGAGGCCACCGAGGAGTACACGGCCGACGCGCTCACCCAGCTCAAGGACGCCGGCGTGGACGTCGGCATGGTGCAGGTCGGCAACGAGACCAACAACGGCGTCGCCGGGGTCACGGGCTGGGCGGGCATGTCGCAGATCTTCAGCGCGGGCAGCAGCGCCGTCCGCGAGGTCTACCCGGACGCCCTCGTCGCGGTGCACTTCACCAACCCTGAGCGCGCGGGCTCCTACGCGAGCATCGCGAAGCAGCTCGACACCTACGGCGTGGACTACGACGTCTTCGCGAGCTCGTACTACCCCTTCTGGCACGGGTCGCTGAGCAACCTCACGACTGTGCTGGACCAGGTCGCGACCACCTACGGCAAGCAGGTGATGGTCGCCGAGACCTCGTGGAACTACACCCTCGAGGACGGCGACGGCCACGAGAACACCATCCGCCCCGCGACCGTCTCGACGAAGTACCCCTCCTCCGTCCAGGGTCAGGCGACAGCGGTCCGCGACGTCATGCAGGCCGTGAGCGACGTAGGCCCCGAGGGCATCGGCGTCTTCTACTGGGAGCCCGCCTGGCTGCCCGTCGGGACCCCTGACCAGCTCGAGCAGAACAAGCTGCTCTGGGAGGCCCACGGCTCGGGCTGGGCGTCCAGCTACGCCGCGGAGTACGACCCCGAGGACGCGGGCGAGTGGTTCGGCGGCTCATCCTGGGACAACCAGGCGATGTTCGACTTCCGGGGTGCACCGCTCGAGTCCCTGCGTGTGTTCCAGTACGCCCGCACCGGTGCGACAGCCCCGCGCGAGGTCGTCGGCGTCGAGCAGGTCGCGATCACCGTGGCCGACGGCTCTCCCGTCGGGCTCCCCGCGACCGTGCAGGTGACGTACAACGACGGCAGCGTCGAGGCGCACCCTGTCACGTGGTCGACCTCGGTCGACTGGATCCGTGGACCGGGCACCTACACGGTCACAGGCCGCACGACAGACGGGACCGTCGTCACCGCGACGGTCACGGTCACGGCCGTCAACCACGTGGTCAACCACAGCTTCGAGGACGTCAGCACCGCGCCCTGGACCGTCACCGGCTCAGGGGCGTCGATCACCTCTGACGCCGACGCCTCCGACGGCGCACGAGCCCTGAAGTTCTGGGCGGACGCCCCGTACGCCTTCGCCGTCGAGCAGACCATCACCGGCGTGCCTGCCGGGACGTACACCCTCACCGCGAAGAGCCAGGGCGGTGCGGTCGGCCCGACCGACACCCTCACCCTGAGCGCGTCCTCGGGCGGGACCGAGCTCACGGCACCGATCACGCTCGCCGGCTGGCGCCAGTTCAGCACGGCGACGGTCGGCGACGTGGTCGTCGGGGCAGACGGCACGGTCACGATCGCCGCCCGCTACTCGCTGAGCGCCGGCGCGTGGGGCAACCTCGACGACCTGCGTCTCACCCAGGTCGAGACCACGGGCAGCGTCGACACGAGCGCCCTCGAGAACGCCCTCGCCGCCGCGAAGACGGTCGACCGCGCGCTCTACACCCCGGAGTCGCTCGCGAGCCTCGACCTCGCGGTCGAGACGGCCGGTGTCGTGCTCTCCGGCTCGCGCGCCACCCAGGAGGACGTGGACGCGGCGACGGCGCTGGTCGACGCGGCGGTCGCCGGGCTCGTCGAGATCGAGGCGGAGCTCGTCTCGATCGCCGTCACGCCGCCGACCCGCACCACCTACGCGGTCGGCGACACCTTCGACCCGGCCGGGATGACGGTCACCGCGACCTACGCCGACGGCTCGACCGCCGACGTGACCGCACAGGCGACCGTCACAGGGACCGACTTCTCGACCCCCGGGACCAAGGCGCTCACGGTGACCTTCGAGGACCAGACCGCCACTGTCGTCGTCACGGTCACCGGGTCGACCGACCCCGAGGTCCCGGTCACCCCGGAGATGACGCTCAGCGCCACGTCGGTCACCGCGGGCGACGACGTCACCGTGACGGTCACCGGGCTGGAGCTCCCGGAGATCGAGATCGGCATCGAGAGCGAGTACCAGCGTCTGGCCGGGGTGACGGTCACCGACGGCACCGCGGCCGCCACGGTGACGATCCCGGCCACCCTCGAGGCCGGGACGCACACCCTCCAGGCGCGTGACGCCTCCGGGGTCGTGCTGGCCCAGGCAGAGATCACGGTCGCCGCCGCGGCCGTGGTGACACCGACGGACCCGTCCGCCCCGGGCACCACCGAGCCGACCGGAGCCGCGACACCTGCCGCCGGCTCGGGCACGGGGACGGCCGCCGCCGGGACGCTCAGCCAGACCGGTGCTGACGTGGCGCTGCTCGCCGGGCTGACCACGCTGCTCGTCGCAGCGGGTGCCACGGTGCTCGTCCTGCGTCGCCACCGCGCGGGGACCTCGCCCGTGCGCTGACGAGGAGCTGCAGCACCGGACGGCGGGCCGGGACATCGAGGAGCACAACTCCTCGGGTCCCGGCCCGTCGTGGGCTGCACCGGTGGACGTCGGCGCTCGGGTCAGCGCAGCAGGAAGAGGCTCGCGGTGATGGTCAGGCCGATGACGAGCCTCTCGAAGAGCTTCTGGTCGATCGAGCGCAGCAGGCGCCTGCCGATCACCGCCCCGAGCAGGACCAGCGGCACGAGCACGAGAGCCGTGCGCAGGGTGTCGACGGTGACGAGGGACAGACCGATCGAGAAGGGCAGCTTGACGAGGTTGGTCGCGAAGAAGAAGCACGCGGCGGTCCCCATGAACCGCAGCTTGGTCGCCCCGACCGACAGCAGGTAGAGGCTCATGACGGGCCCGCCCGCGTTGGCGACCATGGTGGTGAACCCGGCGAGAGTCCCGTAGACCGACCCGACCCCGAGGTGCGGACGCTGAGCAGCCGGTCCCTCCGCAGGGACCGACGCACCGAACGCGACCGGCATGTCAGCGGCGTCAGCGGCAGCGGTGTCGCCAGTCCCGTCCTGCGCGGCGTCGCGCTCCGCCCGCCGGGCCGACCGACGGTCGACGAACCAGCGCACGGCGCGGACCGCGAGGAGCACGAGCAGCACCCCGCCGATCGTCCGGCGCATGACGAGGTCGTCGACCCGCGCGAGGAAGACGACCCCGACGAGCACACCGCCCAGCACGGGCAGGAGCATCCTGGACAGCAGCCGCCAGTCCGCCTGGCGCCAATAGCTGCTGACGGCCACGAGGTCCCCGCAGAGCAGCAGCAGGAGCAGCAGCCCTGTCGACTCCTTCGCGGGCATGACCGTGGCGATCAACGCGACGCCGAGCGTCGAGAGCCCCGGCAGCGCGGACTTGGAGACGCCGACAGAGAGCGCGACGAGGGCGAGGACGAGCCAGGTCGTGAGGGTCATGGAAGGTGGAGGACGCTCAGCGTCCAGGCACCCCTGCCTGCTCGTCGGCGGAGGTCCAAAGGGCGCTGGCCCCGTCGGCCAGGTCCTGGGACCCTGGGTGCTCGGCCGTCGCGAGCGGGACGAGGACCGTGTCGACGAGCCGCTCCAGGTACGAGGGGTGGAGCGGCTTGCCGGTGGTGACCTTCTGGTAGGAGATCATCGCGGGGGCGATGGTCGCGATCATGTCGAGGTCGCGCCCCGGGGGGATCTCGCCGCGGCGCTCGGCACGGTCGAGGAGGTCACGCATGAGCTGTGTCCGCGCCTCGACGAACTGGCGCTGGAAGGCCGCGGCGACCTGCGGGTCCTCGCGGATGACGGCGGTCAGGCCGGCCATGAGGTCTTCGGTGTCGGAGCGCAGGTGCTTGACCTGCCGGATGCTCAGCAGGTCCCCGCGGAGCGATCCCGTGTCGGGGATGTCGTCGACTGTGAGGTCGCCGTAGCGGTGGCAGGTGATCGCGTCGACGGTCAGGTGCGTCTTGGACGGCCAGCGCCTGTAGAGCGTGGCCTTGCCCGCACCTGCGCGCTCGGCGACGGCGTCCATCGTCATGTTCTCGAAGCCGCGCTCGACGAGGAGCTCCCGGGTCGCGTCGAGGATCGCCTCGTCGCGCGACTCGTCCCGGCGCCGTCCGGGCCGGCGTGCGCGCTCGGGCGACGTCGCTGTCACGTCCTCGTGCTCCACGTCCATCAGGCTCCCTCTCGTCGGTGCCCATTGTGGGCAGAGAGCGCAGCGAAGAACAAATCGAGACCGAGGGGTTCCGGAACTGGTCAGTTCTGTATTACGGTCAGTGCTCCGACCACGACGTCCCCGGAGACACCCATGCCCTCACCCTCCACGCCCCAGAAGCCCGCGGCTCCGCCCGCCGGGCCGGCGGCGACCCCGACGTCGACGCACGGCTCGCGCCGCTGGCTCGTCCTCGCGACCGTCGCCCTCGCCCAGCTCATGGTCGTGCTCGACGCGACCATCGTGAACATCGCCCTCCCCTCGGCCCAGCTCGACCTGGCCTTCAGCGACAACGACCGCCAGTGGGTCGTCACCGCCTACGCCCTCGCCTTCGGCAGCCTGCTGCTGCTCGGCGGACGCCTCTCCGACATGCTCGGACGACGCCGCATGTTCCTCATCGGCCTCGTCGGCTTCGCCCTCGCCTCCGCCCTCGGCGGAGCAGCCGTCAACTTCCCGATGCTCGTGGGAGCCCGCGCGCTCCAGGGTGTCTTCGCCGCCGTGCTCGCACCGGCCGCCCTCTCGGTCCTGACGACCACCTTCACCGACCCCAAGGAGCGCGGCCGCGCCTTCGGCGTCTTCGGCGCGATCGCCGGGATGGGTGGGGCCATCGGCCTGCTCCTCGGCGGCTTCCTCACGCAGAACCTCGACTGGCGCTGGAACCTCTACGTCAACGTGCTCATCGCGGTGATCGCCTTCGTGGCCGGCACCGTCCTGCTCCCCCGCGGCGGTCACTCGGGCCGTCAGTCCCTCGACGCCCCGGGCGTGCTGCTCGGGTCTGTCGGGCTCTTCGCCCTCGTCTTCGGCTTCTCCCAGGCCGAGCCGCAGGGCTGGGACGCTCCTGTCACCTGGGTCTCCCTCGCTCTGAGCGTCGTGCTGCTCGTCGCCTTCGTGCTGCGTCAGCGGACCTCCGCGAACCCGGTCCTGCCCCTCGGCATCATCCTGGACCGCGACCGCGGCGGCGCGTTCATCGCGATCCTCGTCGCCGGCTCGGGCATGTTCGGCGTGTTCCTCTTCCTCACCTACTACCTGCAGGCGACCCTCGAGTTCAGCCCCATGCGCACGGGCACGGCCTTCCTGCCGATGGTCGTGTCGATCATCATCACCGCGCAGATCCAGAACAACATCCTGCTGCCGCGCCTCGGCCCGCGGATCATCGTGCCGATCGGCATGGCCCTCGGCGCCCTCGCGATGTTCTCCTTCACGCTCCTCGAGGTCGACAGCACCTACATCCACGTCCTGCCGGGCCTGATCCTGCTCGGCGTCGGCATGGGCTCGATCATGCCGCCGTCCTTCCAGATCGCGACCCTCGGCATCGACCGCCGCCAGGCCGGAGCGGCCTCGGCGATGGTCTCGACCTCGCAGCAGGTCGGTGGCGCGATCGGCACAGCGCTGCTCAACACGCTCGCTGCGACGGCCGCGACCAGCTACATCGCGACGCAGGCGTCCCAGACCCCGCAGGTCATGGCCGAGGCGGCGCTGCACAGCTATTCGACCGCCTACACGGCCTCGGCCGTGATCTTCCTGCTCGGCGGGATCGCGACGGTGTCGCTGTTCCGCACCCGCACCGACCGTGCCGCCCGGGCCGCCGCGAGCGCACCGCTCGACGGCGACCAGGCCCCGGTCGTCGCGCACTGACGGCCGCCCTGCACCGGGTCGTGACCAGACCCAGCATCACCACGACGACGCGCCTGCGAGATCTTCGCAGGCGCGTCGTCGTGTCGTCTGTGCCAGGCAGCCGAGAAGAGGCCCTGGAGGCGGGACGGTCCGGTGCGACGGCTGGTGACGCTGTCGGTCGTGCTCCGGACCGGCGGCCGCCCCGTTTCTCTCGGCTCAGCCCGCCAGACGCACCCGGTACGTGCGGACCTCGAAGGGGGTGAGCTCGACCGTGATCTCGCCGCCGGGTGCTGAGACCTCGGCCGCGACGTCTTCGATGAGCGACGCCTCGTGGACCGCCACGACAGGAGCCGCGACCTGCACGGTCCCGGTCACGCGACGCCCGTCGGGCTCGTAGACCCGGACGACGAGGTCACCCGACCGGTCGGCCGCGAGCTTGACGCCCGAGACGACGATCCCGTCGCTCGCGGTGACGAGCGCCTTGACCGGCGACCCGGTCCGCTCACGTGCCGGGAGGTTGAGCGCCAGACCGGCCTCGGTCGCGTCGGCCGTCGACGCACCGATGACAAACCCGTAACGGTGCGTGTGCTCTCCCTGGTCGGTCTCCGGGTCGGGGAAGCGCGGCGCACGCAGCAGCGAGAGCCGCAGCGTGGTCGTCACACCCGTCTCCGGGTCGGCGTCGCGGGTGACGTCGTAGCCGTAGGTCGAGTCGGTCACGAGCGCAGCGCCGAAGCCCGGCTCGCTCACGTGCACGAACCTGTGCATCGACGTCTCGAACTTCGCCACCTCCCAGCTCGTGTTGGTGTGCGTGACGCGCTTGGCGTAACCGAACTGCGTCTCGGCCGACGTGTGCTCGGCCTGGATCGCGAGCGGGAAGGCGATCTTGAGGAACTTCTCGGTCTCGTGCCAGTGGGTGGTCTGGGTGATCTCCACGGTCCGCGACCCGGGCCGCAGCACCAGCTCCTGCACCACACGCGACGCCGAGAACGACCGCTCGATGCGCACGTGCGCGGCGCCGTCGCGCGTCTCGTGGTGCAGGGCGTCGACCTCGCGGAGGTCCTCGACGCGGTTGCGGTAGTACCTGTCGACGTCCCACGCGTCCCACATGTTCGGGAAGTCCTGGTGCAGCTGGAGCAGGTTCGCCTCCTGCCCAGCGGCGACAGACTCACGCCCTGTCGTGAGGTCGACGGCCGAGGTGATGAGCCCCTCGTCCGAGACGGTCACGCGGACGAGGTCGTTCTCGAGCACCAGCGTCCCGTCGGCCTGGGTCAGGGAGACGGTCCCGGTCGCCGGCACCGCGACAGCCGCCGAGTGGCCCGCGACGCCGTCCCGGAGCAGCGGCGAGGCGTTGAAGACGATGCGCTCCTGCCCCTCCCCCGCGAGCGCAGCCTGGGCCTGCTCGATGATCGCTGTCGCCTCGGCGGCGACGCGGGCGTACTGCTCGACGGCCTCGCGGTGCACCCAGGCGATCGAGGTGCCCGGCAGGATGTCGTGGAACTGCAGCAGCAGCACCTGCTTCCACAGGGCGTCGAGCTCGTCGTGCGGGTAGCTGAGGTTGGCACGCACCGCTGCGGTCGCGCTCCACAGCTCGGCCTCGACGAGCAGGTGCTCGGTGAGCCTGTTGCCCTGCTTGGTCTTGTGCTGGCTGGTCAGGGTGGCGCGGTGGAGCTCGAGGTAGAGCTCGCCGACCCACACGGGCGGCTTGGGCATCTCGCTCTTGGCCCGCTCGAAGAAGGCATCTGGGTGCTCCCAGCGCACCCGGGCGCTGCCCTCGAGGTCGGCGAGGCGCTCGGCCTTGCCGGTCATCTCACGTGTGGTGCCACCGCCGCCGTCCCCCCATCCGACAGGGGCGATCGACCCTGTCGCGACGCGGGACTCGCGGAACTGGCGGGAGGCCTTGGCGACCTCCATGCCGGAGAGCTGGGAGTTGTAGGTGTCCATCGACGGGAAGTGCGTGAACATCCGGGAGCCGTCGATCCCCTCCCACGCGAAGGTGTGGTGCGGGAACTTGTTGACCTGGTTCCAGGAGATCTTCTGCGTGAAGAACCAGTCGAAGCCCGCGCGGCGCATGAGCTGCGGCAGGGCCGGGGAATAGCCGAAGGAGTCCGGCAGCCACACCCCGGCCGAGCGCTGGCCGAACTCCTGCTCGAAGAACTGCTGCCCGTAGAGGAACTGCCGGGCGATGGCCTCACCCGTGGGCATGACGGTGTCGGACTCGACCCACATGCCGCCGAGCGGCAGGAAGCGCCCGTCGGCGACGGCGGCCTTGACCTTGGCGTAGACCTCGGGGCGGTGCTCCTTGATCCAGGCGTACTGCTGGGCGCTCGACATGCCGTAGAGGAAGTCGTCGGTCTGCCCGATGAGCTCGGTCATGGTCGAGGTGGTGCGGGCGACCTTGCGGATCGTCTCGCGGACGGGCCACAGCCAGGCCGAGTCGATGTGGGCGTGCCCGACGGCAGAGACGACGTGCGCGCTGGCCTCGGCAGGCGAGGCCAGCGCGGGGGCGAG
>Ga0308165_1002405_pt1 | contig 22428 bp, 21 predicted proteins | sample PhyWR2_FD_201032 | JGI IMG/M metagenome (GOLD analysis project Ga0308165, IMG submission 201032) | Phyllosphere microbial communities from UC Gill Tract Community Farm, Albany, California, United States - DLSLW.R2 | ecosystem: Host-associated > Plants > Phyllosphere > Unclassified | place: USA... | reverse complement strand
GGTGCCGACCATTTTACAGCAAGCGCCATCTGGCGACTTGAGCCATTCAGCCAACGTCACGCTGTCGTCATTGACGGCATCAAGACGACCGTTTGCCAGATCAAGACGATATTCTTCCGCCGTTGGATAAGCCTTGATTGTGCTGTCGGTGAAGGTCTTTTCAGAGTAATTGGAATGCGTGGTCGAAACCTGAACGCCAATTGTCTTGCCTGCGAGATCTTCCTTGGTCACACCCTTGATATCGGTGTCCTTAGGAGCTGCAACACCCGGAGGTGTGTTGTAATATTTGTTCGAGAAATCGACCTGCTTCTTGCGTTCGTCAGTGATCGACATGGATGCAATGAACGCATCGAACTTGCCGGACTGAAGGGCAGGGATCGCGCCGTCCCATTCCTGCGTAACGAATTCACATTCCGCTTTCATTTCGTCGCAAAGCGCTTTGGCGATATCAACGTCGAAGCCCGAAAGTGTGCCATCTGGCTTGATGAAGTTGAATGGAGGGTAAGCACCTTCCGTACCAATTTTAAGCTTCAGGGGTTCCTGAGCATTGGCAATACCGGCGGTCATGCTGCCGAATGTGATTGCAAGTGCTGCAACGGATGCTGCTGCAGCTATACGCTGAATAACGCGCATTCTTAGTCCTCTCGTTTCGTTGTGGCTGGTTCCCTGATTCTTTTTCTGGTTCAGCCGCTTAAAAGGATGCTGTCGACATGTTTATCATTAGCAAGTCTGACAGTGATCCCTCATTCACTACAAATAGATGCTGGACACAACAACGCGCAATATTTTTTCTTGAACATGCCCAATCATCTACCCAGAAGCTGATAATCCCACCAATTCCCGGTGGATTGCAAGACGGTCAACGTAATTTAATTGTGCATGTTGAATAGCTATTTAAAAGGGATTTTCGCATTTTATGGAAATAATTCCAACTTTAATGCGGTAAAAATTGATAAATTAAGAGAAATCATCATATCTTCATGAGTTGCTGAACGAAGTCTGCAATATCTGCTACATCATCCAGATTAAACACGGGCAATTTCGTATCTTGTTTAATGTGATCGCTGGCGATCGCAACGATGGTCGGATCCTCGTTTGAAAGTGCTGGACCTTCATGTCCGCCCGAACGCCGCAGCTCAATTTTGTAATGAGATTCGCGTTTATAGCCTTCTACGAGAATCAGATCACAGGGCGAGAGTTTTGCGACGATCTCTTCCAGTGCAGGTTCTTCTTCGCCTAAATTTTCATGCATGATCGCGTAGCGCGCAGATGAGACGATGGCGACTTCACCGGCACCAGCATTTCTGTGGCGCCAAGAATCCGTGCCAACATGATCAATGTCAAAGTTATGGTGCGCGTGTTTTATGGTCGAAATTTTAAAGCCCCGACTGCTAAGTTCCTGCACAAGCTTTTCGGTGAGCGTCGTTTTGCCTGAGTTTTTCCAACCTGTGATACCGAATATTTTCTTGGTACCTATGCTTGTTTCGGTCATTGCAGCGCCTCATAGAACTTTCTTGCGTTTTTCAGGTCTTCGGCCGTGTTGATATTGAAAAACGGATCATAGGTTTCGCTTGTTTTCGGCATTGGTTGAAACGGAAAATCAACGGTCTCAAATCCGATGGCTTTTGCAAAAGCCAGTACACTGGCTTTTTCAGTATGCTCCAGCCAAGCGTTTAGTGGCTCCAAGATATCCGGTTTCCAAAGACCAAAAATTGGATGAACTCGACCATTGGAACTCGCCATCACAATGCGCGCATTGGTCTTTTGCTGTCGTTCATAAAGCCGGGACATAAGGTCTCGCGGAATGAAGGGGCAATCTCCGGTAACGCTGAGCACGAATGAATAATTCTGAGCGTATTCGAACGCCGTTTTTAGGCCGATAAGCGGGCCACCAAAATGCGACTGAGCATCGGCAGTTATGGGCAAGTTTAAGTTAGGGAGGGCGCTATGGACGGTGTTTGTATTGATAAACAAGTGATCGACTTGTGGGGAAAGCCGGGCGACGACCTGTTCCAGCATCGTTTTAGAGCCAAGCAATTGCAGGAACTTATCGCCCGCAATGCCATCTGCACGCATCCGGCTGGATTTTCCTCCAGCAATGATAGCGCCTGCGATATGCATTGCTTTTGACATTAAGTCGTCTCCAGTCTGCGCAGTTTCTGTTCGCGTTTTTTGCGGATATTTTCGCGATAGACCATGTAAATACCACTACCTACCACGAGAACTGACCCGGCGATTGTATAGGAATCTGGTGCCTGATTAAAAACCAATGTGCTCAGCATTATGGCCCACAGCAGGCTTGAATAACGGAAGGGGGACACAAATGAAATTTCACCTTCCCGCATAGCCATGATGATAAAGTGATAGCCAACCAGCAAAAGCCCTGCCGCTAAAGCCATGAAAAGAATTGGTTCGAGGCCAACGGGTTGCCAGCCTCCCATGGGGACAGTCAGTGCCCCGCCGGTCAAAGCGATTGCTCCGGCTGTCAGAGTTGAAAGATACAATGTTGGCACGTGAGCTGGTACACGACGCGTCGCAATATCGCGCAGGGCAGCAAAGCACACACTGGAAAGCAAAACACCAACGGCAGCAAAACTTGTTGAGCTATCAGCACCCGGTCTAATGATAATTATAACACCAATCAGGCCCACAGAGATACACATCCAGCGCCGCCAGCCAACCTTTTCGTTGAGAAATAGCACCGCGCCAAGGGTAACGACCAGTGGCGTTGCCTGAAAAACTGCCGAACAGAATGCCTGCGAAAGATGTCCAAGAGAATAAATATAGGTAATCGTGGCGACAACCTCGCCAATAACGCGAAGCAGCGTCATTAAGTCCATCGATAGATTGCGCAACGCTCCGTTGCGCCAGGCAAGCAAGCCAATGGCGATTGTGGCAAAAATTCCGCGAATGAACATGTATTGTCCGCTGTTCATCTGCTCAAGAAGAAACTTGGTTATCGTGTCACCAATGGTGAAAGTACCCATGGCAAGGAGCATGAAAACGCTGGCACGGAAGTTCGCTGACTGCGGCACGATATGAAATCCGGTTTAGGGTTTTATATCGCTAGCTTATCGTTTGGATTCGGTCCAATTTATACTTGTTACAAATCCATCTAAATTATTTATCCACCAGTAAGGCTCATATGACGGGCAACTGCTGGACGGTTGTGGTCACGATCAATAATGAAATCATGACCTTTGGGCTTGCGTGAGATAGCCTCATCAATCGCATCATTGAGTACGCCATCGCTTTCGCTCGCACGCACCGCCGCACGAAGATCGGCCTCGTCATTCTGACCAAGACACATATAAAGCATCCCCGTACAGGTGAGACGCACGCGATTACAGCTCTCGCAGAAATTATGCGTCAGCGGAGTGATGAAGCCGAGACGACCACCCGTTTCAGCAATCTTTACATAACGGGCAGGACCACCAGTTTGATAAGGAATATCAGAGAGCGTGAATTGCTGGCTAAGATCAGAACGAAGTCGGGATAGCGGAAGATATTGATCTGTCCGATCAGCGTCGATTTCGCCCATCGGCATTGTTTCAATGAGCGTCATATCCATGTCGCGGCCATGCGCCCAGCGGATCAGCTCAGGGATTTCGAACTCATTGAATTCTTTAAGCGCGACCGCATTGATTTTTACACGGATACCGGCTTTTTGTGCCGCATCAATTCCCTCAATAACCCGATTGACGTCGCCCCAGCGGGTGATCGTGCGGAACTTTTCCGGATCAAGAGTATCGATGGAAACATTGATGCGCTTCACACCAAAGTCAGCCAATTCATCTGCATAGCGGGCAAGTTGAGACCCGTTGGTGGTGAGTGTCAGCTCATCCAGCGCGCCAGTTTGCAAATGCCTCGAAAGACCGCGAATGAGGTGCATGATATTTTTGCGGACCAGCGGCTCACCGCCAGTCAGGCGCAACTTGCGCACGCCCTTAGCGATAAAGGCACTGCAAATCCGGTCGAGTTCTTCGAGTGTGAGCAGGTCTTTCTTCGGCAGAAAGGTCATATGCTCTGCCATGCAATAGGTGCAGCGAAAATCACAACGATCTGTGACAGAAACACGCAAATAGGTAACAGCGCGTCCAAACGGATCGATCATCGGTCCATTTGGAGAAACATCAGGCAGTTGATGGAGCCGTTGCGTAATATTTGCCATATATTCCCATGTGTCGCGATACTTGCTCGCATTCTATATCTAGAGATAGTTTTCCGCTTTAAGTTTGTCCAGTTCGTGTTCGATCAAACCACCTTCAACAAAATGCGAATAATAAGAATAGACGCTAATGGACGGCATGTTTATTGAAGAAATATACGCTTTCGAAGCGACGGAGAATGAATATGAGTGATGTCTGGCCTACCGAACTGCGTGTCTCAAAAGATCGCAAGCTTTTGACGGTGGCTTTTGAAGGTAACGAACGCTTTGAGCTGACGGCAGAATTGTTGCGCGTTTTGTCGCCTTCTGCCGAAGTGCAAGGCCATTCGCCGGAACAACGCGTGACCGTTGGCGGCAAACGCAATGTCGAAATCATGCGGATGGACCCAGTGGGTAATTATGCCGTTCGTATTACCTTTGACGACATGCATGACACAGGCCTGTTCTCGTGGACCTATCTCCATAAGCTTGGCACAGAGACAGAAACGCTCTGGCAGACCTATCTGGATGAGCTTGCTGAAAAAGGCCTCAAACGCGACCCCAGATAAAGAGAAGGGCGATCTTGGTCAGATCGCCCTTTGTTTTTAGCCTAGATTGAGTTCTTTGAAAAAGTCATTGCCCTTGTCGTCAATGACGATGAAGGCAGGGAAATCAACCACTTCAATCCGCCAGATAGCTTCCATGCCGAGCTCTGGATATTCAACGACTTCAACTTTTTTGATGCAATCTTGAGCAAGACGCGCTGCCGGTCCACCAATGGAACCGAGATAGAACCCGCCATGCTTGCCGCAAGCTTCGCGAACTTGTCGCGAGCGATTGCCTTTCGCGAGCATCACCATTGATCCGCCGAATGACTGGAACTGATCCACATAAGAATCCATACGGCCAGCGGTTGTTGGGCCGAACGAACCGGATGCATATCCTGTTGGTGTCTTGGCTGGGCCAGCATAATAGATCGGATGGTTTTTGAAATAATCCGGCATAGATTCGCCATTTTCCAAACGTTCGCGGATCTTTGCATGCGCCAGATCGCGTGCAACGATGATCGATCCTGTCAGCGAAAGCTGGGTTTTGACCGGATGTTTCGACAGTTCCTTCAGAATGTCTTCCATCGGCTGATTAAGGTCGATTTTAACCACATGCGATGACAGCTTTTCCTCGTCAATCTCTGGCATATATTGCGCTGGATTGGTTTCAAGCTTCTCAAGGAAGATGCCTTCTTTGGTGATCTTACCCTTTGCTTGACGATCTGCCGAGCAGGAAACACCAAGACCGATTGGCAATGATGCACCGTGGCGAGGCAGGCGGATTACGCGCACGTCATGGCAGAAATATTTGCCACCGAACTGCGCGCCTACGCCGAGCGACTGCGTCAGTTTGTGAATTTCTGCTTCCATTTCAAGGTCGCGGAATGCATGGCCGGTTTCAGAACCTTGTGTGGGAAGTTCATCAAGATAACGCGTAGACGCGAGCTTGACGGTCTTGAGGTTCATTTCAGCAGAGGTGCCGCCGATAACAATCGCCAGATGGTAAGGCGGGCAGGCGGCAGTGCCGAGGCTGAGAATCTTGTCTTTCAGAAACTCAATCAGCCGGTCATGAGTCATCAGTGACGGCGTTCCCTGAAACAGGAACGTCTTATTGGCAGAGCCGCCGCCCTTGGCAACAAACAGGAATTTGTAAGCGTCTTCGCCTTCTTCATAAATGTCGATTTGCGCTGGCAAATTGTTCTTGGTGTTTTTTTCCTCGAACATTGAGAGCGGCGCAAGTTGCGAATAGCGCAGGTTTTTCTTGTTATAGGCATCAAGAACACCAGCGCCGAGCGCATCGGCATCGCCACCTTCGGTCCAGACGCGACGGCCTTTTTTACCCATAATAATCGCCGTACCGGTATCCTGACACATAGGCAGGACGCCACCGGCGGCAATATTCGCATTTTTCAAAAGATCATAGGCCACGAAGCGATCGTTATCCGTTGCTTCAGGGTCTTTCATAATATTTGCGAGCTGTTGCAAATGACCGGGGCGCAGCAGGTGGTTGATATCTGCAAAGGCAGCTTCCGACAGAATGCGCAGGCCTTCAGCGTCAACGCTCAGAATTTCCTGCCCCTTGAATGTATCAACAGAAACATAGTCAGACGTCAATTTGCGATAAGGGGTCTTATCTTCGCCCAGTGGGAAAAGATTGGCGGTGCTTGCTTCTGCCATTGTGGTACCTCGCTTGCTTGCCCGTATATAAACTGTCGGGCTTGTAACGCGATGCGGAATGAAATCCACTGCGGCACTTTGCGCAACCTTGTAGAAAACAGCGCGCAAAAGTGTATCCGAGAAATCGCTTTTCAATAAAAATTGATGGAGCCTGGCAAAAAAAAATAGGAAGATGCGTTAACGTTAAAAGATTCTATACGAGATTCATCAATTCTATGGGCAAAGATTGACGCGGCCTCACTCAAAGGTGGTCGCACTGAATTGGCGGTTGGAATGCAGTTCTCCAGAGAGTTTTATCGCGACACGAATAATCGTCGCAAAAGCGGTCCTTATGTTCGTAGTGCATTGGCAGTTGCGTTAGCAGCGTCGACACTCTTCACGACCACACACGCACAGGCCGCAAATTCTTTGCTGGAACTTTTCCAACAGCGTCGTCAGCAACAGGCTCAGCCAGTTCAGCCACCTGTTCAGGCTATACCTGCTTCGCCTGCGCAAAATGGCACAAAGACCGTTTCGGTCCCACGGGCCACCGTACCACCAGCACAGCGTGTGACCGTTAAGGGTCCTCAGATTTACAATTACAAGCCGGACACACTGATCAAAGTTGATTTCAGTGCTTTGGATATGCAGGTAACCGCTGCTGTAGAACCTTCGTCGGTCGATCCGCTGACTTCGGGAATGTCACCAATTGGCCCGGTTAAAAGAGCTGATGAAACGCAGGGCGAATTGGCTTTCGATGCAGCTTCGGATTATCTCAAGACGACGGATGTTCAGGCTGAGAAGCAGATTGCAGATGCGATCGTAAGCTTCTATTCGCAACGGCGTAGTTTCATCTGGTCGGCTGATAACAAGGCGCTCGATAAAGCGCGTGACGTTACGGCTTTCTTCGCTCAGTCCGATGAAGATGGTCTCAACCCGGAAGAATATGCGGTTGCTATTCCCGGTGAACATTTCGACGCGGCACAGCTTTCAGAACGTCAGCAGAAGCTCGCTGACTTTGAAATTAAAATGTCGGCGCGCGCTTTGCGTTATGCAATTGATGCAGGCGAAGGACGGATCGTTGCAGATAGGTTGAGTGGCTTTTATGATCTTCCGCGAAACCGCGTTGATCCAAAAGCTGTTCTTGAAAAGCTTGCCGCTGAAAGCGATCCGATTGCTTATTTGAAAAGCTTTCAGCCAAATAACGAAGCTTATGCCACGTTGAAGCGTGAACTTGCGAACACGCAGGCACCATCCAGAGAGCCAATCCGAATCTCGCTCGATAAAGCTATCCGTCCGGGTGATACCAATGATGAGCTTGGTAAGGTTGTTGCCCTTATTACGCGTCACGCACCTGAAAAATACATGACTGAGCATCGTGATGTGTTGCAGGCACATGCCGATGCAAACATCTATGATCCAGAACTTGCAGCAGCAATTAAGGATTATCAGAAACTATCAGGTAGCACCCCGGACGGCATCATCGGCAAAAACACGATTGCAGCCCTTCAAGGGGAGCAGAGTTCGGTGAAGCGTGATCGCATCCTCTATTCGATGGAGCGTCTGCGCTGGTTGCCGCATGATTTTGGCTCGCGTTATGTGATGGTCAATCAGCCGTCTTATCGCGCCGAATATTTTGAAGATGGCAAAGAAAAATTGGCGATGAATGTAGTGATCGGTTCGCCGACACATCAGACCTATTTCTTTTATAACAAAGTCCAGACCGTCGTTTTCAACCCTTCATGGGGCGTGCCACGTTCGATTATTCTGAATGAAATGCTGCCAAAGGTCATGCGTGATACCAGCTATCTCGACCGTAATGGCTATGAAGTCTATGTCGGTGGTAAGAAGGTTTCGGCAAGTGCTGTGAATTGGAGCGCTGTTGCTGCAGGTAAGGCACATGTGGGTATTCGCCAGAAGCCAAGCCTCGACAATGCATTGGGCGAATTGAAGATTCTGTTCCCGAATGCGCATGACATTTATATGCATGATACTCCGGCGAAGGCTTATTTCAGCCGTGACATGCGTGCGCTGAGCCATGGTTGCATTCGCTTAGAACGCCCACGTGACATGGCAGCAGCTGTGCTTGGCAAACAGGTTGATGAGCTTGGGAAATATTTCGGCAAGGATGAGCGCGGTATTAAAGTTGCCAATCCTGTGCCGGTATACATTGCCTATTTCACCGCCTGGCCGGATGCGGGTGGTAAGGTGCGTTTTTATAACGATGTTTATGACCGCGATTCAGGAATGCAAAAGGCATCTGACAAAACTGCTGAAGCACGATTGGCTGCACTTTAAGTATCTGTTGCATGGAACACTATTCATAATAAAGGCGGGCTGAATGCCCGCCTTTTTGTTTTAGTTCCGAATGTAACAAGCTTTACCTTGACCGCGCGCCGGATCGCCGAAGGCACGATTGTCACAAGGTACGCCATCGCGGAATACGCGCTCTACGAAACGTCCCTTGGCTCCGTAACGCACGGTTTTGCGGCCATAGAAGTCACAGAAGCCGTTTTCTTTCGCACATTGCTGCCACTGGCCACGGCCACGATCATCGCGACGGTTGCCACGCCAATCTGTTCCGCGATCATCACGTCGATCTTCGAAGCGGTCGCGGACAACATACGAACAGCTCTTTCCTCTGCCCGGCGCCGGGTCGCCGAAAACACGATTAGAACAACGGACTTCCGGGCGATCGACAAAGCGTGACGTACCCTGTCCATCTGCACCGTAAATTACCTCAGTCGGGTAGGGCAGCTGGCAAATGCCGTTTTCCGAAGCGCAGCGTTGCAAACGAGCCGCTTCTGCGGGCGCTGGCGCAAGCATATACATGGATGCGATAAAAGCTGAAACACCTGCAATCAGGCTGACTTTGTTAGACAGAAAAGCTGTCATGGTGAACACCATTGTTTGAGCGTTAATATGCTTAATTCTATAGAGCTTGGACTTTGAATATAGAATGAACGGCGATCCACGTCTCTAACGATCTTAATTTGAAGCAGATATCGTTTATTTGAGCGTAAAGCTCATAAATTGGCAGTGTCGCAGTTTCCTTTTTGCCTTGAATCCGCAAGAGTGCGCCCTGATGTTTCTCGTCAGCAAGGTCGTATGAAAATGCATGGTGAATATAAGGTCCACGGTGGCAAGCTGGTTGTTATCGATCTGGAGGTTCTAGATAATAAACTGCACCAGGTTCAGGTTGCAGGTGATTTTTTCTTAGAACCTGCCGAGGCACTTGATGATATTCGCAATGCTTTGAATGGCTTACCAGCAACCGCATCTGCTGAAGAAATCGCTGATGCGGTGCGCGAGGGGCTGCGTCCTGACGCTTTCATGATCGGCTTTAGCCCGGAAGCCGTTGCAATTGCTGTTCGCCGTGCGCTTGGTGTGGCGCGGACGTGGCGCGATTATGAATGGCAGATTATCGATATTCCACCGCTGACGCCCACAATGCATCTGGCTGTCGATGAGGTTCTGGCGCGTGAAGTTGCTGCCGGACGCCGTGCGCCCACTTTGCGTTTCTGGGAGTGGGAGCGCCCATCGATTATCATCGGTGCTTTCCAGTCGCTGCGTAACGAAGTGGATATGCAAGCGACTGAAGAGATGGGCGTTGAGACAGTACGCCGTGTCACGGGCGGCGGTGCAATGTTTGTGGAACCGGGCAACTCAATCACCTATTCGCTTTATGCGCCGGGTGAACTGGTCCGCGATATGAGCTTTGCAGACTCTTACGCATTTCTGGATGAATGGGTGCTGAAATCGCTTAATTCTCTGGGTATTGACGCCTTCTATAAGCCGCTTAACGATATTTCGAGCTCAAAAGGCAAGATCGGTGGAGCAGCGCAAAAGCGCTATTCAGGTGGAACCGTTCTGCACCATGTCACGATGGCTTATGACATGGATGCGGAAAAGATGGTGAAAGTGCTGCGCATTGGCCGGGAAAAGCTTTCAGACAAGGGTACTGCGAGTGCCGCCAAGCGTGTTGATCCAGTTCGAAGCCAGACGGGCTTGCCACGCCGCGAAGTTATAGACCGCATGAAAGATATGTTCGTGTCGCTGAATGGCGGTGTAAGTGGAGCGATCACTCCTGAAGAGTTTGCTGCCGCTGAAAAGCTCGTTGAAGAAAAATTCGCAACCAAAGAATGGCTGCATCATATTCCTTAACGGAGCTAATCGGCATTGTGCCCCGTGACAGCGCGGACAAGCCATGCCATAGGGAGGCCACGTTTTCACAAGGCCTCCCACGACCATGATCCGCATCGATAATATCAGCAAGTCCAACAGCCATCGTATCCTCTTCATCGAATCCTCTGCTGCATTGAATCGCGGTGAGAAGATCGGTCTCGTTGGGCCAAATGGTGCGGGTAAAACCACGCTTTTCCGTATGGTCACCGGCGAAGAACTGCCTGATGAAGGGCAGGTCAATGTCGAAAAAGGCGTGACAATTGGCTATTTCAACCAGAATGTTGGTGAAATGGGCGGACGTTCAGCCGTCGCCGAAGTTATGGACGGGGCAGGGCCGGTCAGCGCTGTTGCAGCCGAACTGCGCGAACTCGAAAGCGCCATGTGCGATCCTGATCGTCTTGATGAGATGGATGCAATTATCGAACGCTATGGCGAAGTGCAGGCCCGTTACGAAGAGCTTGATGGCTATGGCTTGGATGGTCGTGCGCGTGAAGTGCTTGCAGGTCTTAGCTTCAGTCAGGAAATGATGGACGGCGATGTTGGCAAATTGTCCGGCGGCTGGAAAATGCGCGTGGCGCTTGCCCGTATTCTTCTCATGCGTCCTGACGTTATGCTGCTCGATGAACCAAGCAACCATCTTGATCTCGAAAGTCTGATCTGGCTCGAATCCTTTCTCAAGAACTATGATGGCGCATTGCTGATGACCTCGCATGACCGCGAGTTCATGAACCGTATCGTGACCAAGATTATTGAAATCGACGGAGGCTCGCTCACAAGTTATTCCGGCGATTATGCCTTCTATGAAGGCCAGCGTGCACTCAATGAGAAGCAGCAGCAGGCACAGTTTGAACGCCAGCAGGCCATGCTTGCCAAGGAAATCAAGTTCATCGAACGCTTTAAAGCACGCGCATCCCATGCATCTCAGGTGCAGAGCCGCGTGAAAAAGCTTGAGAAAATCGACCGCGTGGAGCCACCGCGTCGTCGTCAGACAGTCGCCTTTGACTTTCTGCCTGCGCCAAGATCCGGCGAAGATGTGGTTAGCCTCAAGGGCGTGAACAAGTCTTATGGCAGCCGTACGATATATGACGGACTGGACTTTATGGTCCGCCGTCGTGAACGCTGGTGCATCATGGGCGTTAATGGTGCTGGCAAGTCAACACTTCTCAAGCTTGTTACCGGCACGACAGAACCCGATCAGGGCATTGTCAATCTTGGTGCCAGCGTAAAGCTCGGCTATTTCGCGCAGCACGCCATGGACATTCTGGATGGTGACAGCACTATTCTCGAATGGCTGGAACAGCGTTTCCCGAAAGCGGGGCAGGCACCTCTGCGTGCGCTTGCGGGTTGCTTTGGCTTTTCGGGCGATGACATTGAAAAGAAGTGTCGCGTTCTCTCAGGTGGTGAGAAAGCCCGTCTGGTTATGGCGGCGATGTTGTTTGATCCGCCGAACTTCCTCGTCCTTGATGAGCCAACGAACCATTTGGATCTCGACACCAAGGAAATGCTGATCAAGGCGCTGTCAGCCTATGAAGGCACAATGCTTTTCGTATCGCATGATCGCCGCTTTTTGTCTGCACTTTCCAACCGCGTGCTCGAACTCACACCGGACGGCATTCAACAATATGGTGGCGGTTATACCGAATATGTTGCAAGCACCGGACAGGAAGCCCCCGGTCTACATGTTGGATAAGAGAAAGGCGGGAAATTTCCCGCCTTTGTTTTGTCGTATGTTTAGCGGTAAACAATACCACCATCGGTCAGGATAGCCTGCCCGGTGATGTAATCAGAATCCGAGCTCGACAGGAAGGACACCAGCGAAGCGACATCTTCCGGGGTCTGAGCGCGGCCAAGAGCAATGCCGTCAACATATTTTTTGTAGGTCTCACCCTTAGGTGCGCCGGTAATTTCTGAGAAGCGCTCATCGATCTCGACCCACATATCGGTGCCAACAACACCAGGGCAATAAGCATTAACTGTAATGCCGGCGCTTGCATAGTCCTTGGCGGCTGCTTGCGTCAGGGCACGCACGGCGAATTTTGTTGCAGAATAAACACCGAGCATCGCAAAACCATCATGGCCAGCGATAGAGGAAGCGTTGATAATTTTTCCTTTGTGCCCACGTGCCTTGAATTTTGCTGCGGCCGCCTGAATACCCCACAAAACACCCTCAATATTGATCTTGAGGATGCGATCCACTTCTTCTGGCTTCACATCAGAAATTGGCTGTACCTGCGCAATGCCAGCATTGTTGACGATAACATCAAAGCCGCCGAGTTCTTTTTCAGCGTGATCAATTGCGGCATACACATCATCGCGTTTGCTGACATCAGCAGAAAACGTAGAAGCCTTACGGTCAAGCGATTCTACTTCTTTTTTCACTGCTTCTAGCTTGTCTGCCTTCAGATCGACCAGTGCAATATCAAAGCCATCTTTTGCGAGACGCAAAGCAATACCGCGACCGATGCCCTGTGCAGCGCCCGTTACTAACGCGACCTTAGCTGTATTTGACATGATGTATCCTTTTTTGCTGATGAGCGGGGACGACTCTGAGGCCATCGACAACGCTAGTGATTAGGTTCACATGGTCTGATGACGCTACAAAGACAGTTAGGAGCAGCTGATGTTGATTTCATTGATCGTGATCAACTTCTCACTCATTGTCTTCAAGTTATAGATTTAGCTTCTTAAATCTAACGTCAAGAGTTATACTGGATTAAAATTATCAACTTTTAGGCATGTTATGACCATTGTATCGAAGTCGCTTAGTTCAAACGGTTTGGGCGCAGTGTATCGCAGGTTCTTTTTTACTTTCGCAGCCCTAGCGCTAGTTGCTGCTTTAAAGCCCGTGTCTCTGCATGCCGAAGAGAGACCAGTGCTGCGTGTTGCGCTGGCCACCAGCATATCTAACCAGGCTGCGGAAGTTGCAGCTGTGGAGGCAAAAGAGCAGGGATTGGATGTCGAACTGCTGGAGTTCAGTGATTGGAATACGCCGAATACGGCCGTTGCAGACAAGACCGTTGATGCTAATCTTTTCCAGCATATTCCTTATCTGGAATACACCAACGCCAATACGGGCAACGGACTTGTGCCGGTGGCGCCTGCATTCGGCACCCCTTTCGGTCTTTACTCCAAAAAATATGCAAAACTTGAAGATCTGCCTGACAACGCACAGATCGCGTTTTCAGGTGATGTTATCAATACTGGCCGATCTCTGTTGCTCTTGCAGCAGGCAGGCTTTCTTGAGTTGAAGCCCGGTACAGACCAGCGTGCCAGCCTCGAAGATGTTGTGAAATGGAAGAAACCGCTTAAAATTGTGCAACTTGATGGTCCACAAATTGCGCGTTCGCTGGATGATGTCGATGCCGCGGCTACTTATCCTACCTTCGCCAAGCTTGCAGGCTTAGAAGCATCATCTGGTCTGATTTTCGAGAATGAGCCTATCTATGCATTTCAGTTTGTTACGCGTCCGGAACTGCGTGATGATGCACGGTTGAAAAAGTTCATTAAGATTTATCAGGACTCTCCGGCAGTTAAGGCAAAGCTGCATGAGCTCTATGGGGATATGGTTTCGTTCCCGCGCTGAACGGGATTCGCGCGGTCGACAACGAGATTTCACTGCTCTGTTGGCGTGATGTCGAGAGTTTTCACGGCTATTTTGCCAAATATGCTTTGTTGTCCAAATAGGGCATTGAAGCAGAGACGTGGTTCAGCTAGAAACATCTCAATTGAGGCTCTAATGCCTCCCGGCGATGCACCCGTAGCTCAGCTGGATAGAGTGCTGCCCTCCGAAGGCAGAGGTCACTGGTTCGAATCCAGTCGGGTGCGCCATAAAATCAATGACTTAGAGTAAATACAGGCCCCGCTCACAGGTTCAAATGAACCTAGAACTCTAGTGAAAATGTTGCCTTGCGTAGATACTGAGGCGAGAATCGCGCCTGTAATTTAAACGCATTGCCCGGTGGTGAGTTCTCAACACATTACGCAATTTCATCCGTAGAACCAGCGGATTCTACCATCCACACAGCTGTGCTGTGACATGGGTTATGACAAACTAAATTAGCTTAACCAGACCTAAGAATGGCAGATGTGATCCCATTTTATGTAGAGCTCGCGGCTGCTGCCATATCTAAACTGCAACGCAGGCTTGGCGTTCACTTGACTTGTCACAAGCACTCCTTTCCGAGATTGAACGCTTTCCGCCTCAGGTTGCTGCTCATCACTAGCATGCAAACATACGCGATGAAGAACTGACTGCAAATGGTGTCAATAACCTCTGCGTTGCAACCAAACTCAAGGCATGATCAGGTTGGACAATTCACTTGCTCGTCCGTGGAACGCACTGCCTTTTTTTACGTCTGCACGGCTCTCTTAAGGACTTGCTAGCTTATGCGGCAATCTCTTGTTCACATATATTGCCATCTCTCGACGCCATCAATCTAGCTGGTTGGCTTGGGTGAGTGTCCCCGGCGTCTTTTCGGAGGGAGGTGCTTGGGAACCTTTATCCGAGTGCTGGGAGAATGTGGTTGTTGCGGGACATAATTCTTATGGTGAATCGTCGAGATGTTGGAAATGACGGACCAACTCGTTGATCGCGTAACAGTGGCAGCTGCAACTGTAGCTTCCTCCAATCCTTGGCCGCTTCCGCATTTGAAAAACGTTCTTTTCAATTGGCTCTTCAAGCTTGGGCATAATCTGGCTGCTTGTCCATATTTTCTTTAAGATCAAAAATGGCAAATAGCATTAGTATTTGAGACATATGCATAGGGACTTTTTTGTGCTTTCGTTTACAGTGGCTTTCGTATTGCACCTAAAGTAATGACGATATGCTAGAATTTTTAACAATTATGAAGATGCGCGTTAATCATTGATCTCAAGGGGGTTATCTTGTTTGGTATTCAATATATTTATCGAAATAATTTTTTTAGATTTAGAAGAAAAAATAGCGTCGTGTATACTTGTATGTTCGGACATTCAGAAGCTTTTTCTGACTACGAATATCAACATGATGAAAATATAGATTTCGTTTGTTTTACAGATGACCGGAACTTGAAATCCAATTTTTGGAATATCGTGTACGTTGATAGCGCATCACTGGGGCCTGTTAAGACAAGTAAGATGGTGAAGCTACTTCCACATAGATTTTTGAAATCTTATAGCCGCAGCCTTTATATCGATAATACCGTTAAGCTTAATGAACTTCCAAAAAATATTTTTGAAAGGTACCGTAATTCAAAGATGGTATGTTTTGAACATCCTTGGTGGAATTGTATTTATATAGAGACTGAGAAGCTAATTGAACTCGGATATGATGACGAAGCGATCCTCCTAAGACAGGCAGATTCTTACCGTAAGTCACATTATCCCGCAAATCATGGCCTTATCGCAGGCACTGTTTTGCTAAGAAATCATCGTGAAAAGGAAATAATAAAGTTAATGGAAGTTTGGTTTGGCGAGGTGCTAAAGCACTCTTACCGGGATCAGATGTCTTTTAACTACTCCGCATGGAAAGTAGGTTTTAAACCGGATTATTTCGAAGGCAAGTTGGACGGAAATGATCTCATGCAATGGCCAGTTTATACAGGGCATAGATTGCCAAGAGGCTTTAGAGATGAAGCTTATCTTGATCTTAATCCAGATTTAAGGGAAATAGAGATGAGCCCTAGACAGCACTATATACTGTATGGTGCAAATGAAGGCAGGAAGTGGAGTCGCGATGTCTTTTCATGAGTATTCTGAATTACACGAATTGTAATTTTACTATACATGATTTTTTTATGGTGTTAGTATTTTATTGCTCTGGATGTGATTTTGGATTTACGACTTTCGCAGCTCTTTCATTTATTTGTCATGCGCGTCATTAAGAAAACCTGTTATCAATCCTCTGGCAACAATAGCTATCGCTGTAGCTGTAGCTGTTTCAGCTTCGTCTTATCCTGCATTCTTGGCTGAATTGATAAGGCCCATTATTTCGTTGGCTACAGCTTCCTGACAATCTACGTCGCGATTCGGATAGCTTCCTGAGTGCTTAGGCTTCAACATCTTCGTACTCCCAATTTGTTGAGGTACAACGCGCGAAATCAGAAAAGGGTTCTTAAATTAAACTTGAGGCTCAGGCGATTAAAGCGTGTGGCGATGGATTGCGTGAGAATCCAAGCTTAGTTTCGCTCACACAGCCCGAGCGTTGGAACGGTCAGTTGCCAAACACTATGTCGCCTAATGGTGGTGTTCCAATGCCGAACATTACGCTGGACTAATAGCAATTTAATAATGTGGCGGGTCAAACGGCTCGCCATTTTCTTGCGGTTGAAAATAAGAAAGCGCGCAGGACATTCGTCCGATTCCACAATCGGTAATCTATATATGCATTTGATTTGTATTGTAATTTGTCACCAATCATTCCTTTAAAAGGAATGGCGCGAGTGACGGGGCTCGAACCCGCGACCTCCGGCGTGACAGGCCGGCACTCTAACCAACTGAGCTACACCCGCGCATTGTTCCGATGCTTTCGCTTGGGAACGATGCTCATGTATGCGGGAACGCAGCCAGCGTCAATCGTTTCTATGCGTAAGACCATAAAAAAATGAGATAATTTGAATTTAAGCCCGATCTTGTGGAAAAGATGCTGAAACTGATCACAGTTTGGCGTCAAAAAAAGTTGTCGAGCGCCATTTTACAAGAAAATCGGCTCACCCGATGAGTGAGCCTCTTCTAAGAGATTCGTTTAGCGGACAGATTCACCGGTCTTAGGATCAATCTTAATCTCGACCTTCGCGCCATTTTTCATGAAATATTCGATTTCATAATAGCCGCGATCATTCCAATCGACTTCATCGATATATTGAACGTCCGCTTGCTGCTCGATCTTGGAAATAATTTCAGAGAGTTTTGCGCCTTCAGGAGCGGCTGCAAAAGCTGATGCGGATGTTGCCGTAAGAAGAATGGCGGCGATCATGGTGCGCATGTAGAACTCCTTTGATTGATACAACCTGTAGGTAAGGCTGCAAAACGTCTAATCAAGGAGTGGTATCGCCAGATACTTTATTGCCACGAGCCAAAATGCGTCTGCACAAAGCAGCCAAACACCAGAAATGCCAATATGGCGAGGGCGATCAAGAGTATTTTCATTTTATGATCATCCGCATTGTTCAGATCACATACAAGAAAACTGTATGTGATCTGAAGTTGTCAGGTCGATCAATGAAAGGAAATGATTTCGATCAACGGTTACGATTGTCGACTGAAAAAGCACCGGCACCTGTTGCTACGAGGGTGAGGAATACAAAGCAGAACAGAATGGATGCATCGCCGCCGTTTGCGACTGGGAAGAAGCTTTTGGGGGCATGTGCCATGAAATAGGCGAATGCCATGTGGCCCGATAGGATGAAGGCAACGGGTCTTGTAAACCAGCCAAAGAAAATGAGCGCACCGCCAATGATTTCCAGCAGGGCTGAGGCAAGCTGCAACGCCGAAAGGCTATCAGGGCCAGCAATTGGAAAGCTGAAAGCTTTTTGTGTGCCATGCTCAAAATAGAGAAGCGCAGTTACAATACGAAGAATGCCGATTGCATAAGGCTGGTATTTATTGAGCGAGCTGTTTTCTGCCACGTATTTCTCCAAACATGAGATTTAAAGTCAATAAATCCATGAAAACAAAAACAGCCATAAATGCAAGCATTTGCTAATGAAAAATGCTGCTGCTCGTCAGCGGCAACGTGTTTGTCCGAGTTTCACGTCAAACTGACGTGGACCAACCATTCCATTTTTCATCGGCTTTGAGACAATTGTTGCTCGAAGAGAGCAGGGGCCTGCGATCACTTGGTACTTGTCATCATTTTGATAGATGACCTTGTCGATTGGATGCTGTGGAATAGCTTGAGCTGCTGCTTCAATGACTGCGTTTAGCTCTTTTGCGCGCTGATAGTTTGGTGCCAGTGCAGCGTCAGCGGCGCTTGCTGCTAAAAATAGTGAAACGGTGCCTAATACGAGTGCCAATCGATCCATACTAATCTCCGTCAAATATAATATTCAATAAAATGGAGCGGGTAGCGGGAATCGAACCCGCGCGTTCAGCTTGGGAAGCTAACAAGCTACCATTACATCATACCCGCCCGTTGCATCGCAAAGGTATCATCACGATCGTCCAATAAGATAGAGAAATCTGACTTAGGGTTACTCTCATGCACTACAACAATGTTCGATCATTACGAACCGTAAGAAGATTTCATCGCGCGTCCCATTGATATCCCAAAATCCATCGCCATTTCCGATGTTCAGTGAATTTGAATAAGCAATGGATAATACATGGCCTTAGCCCCCCAGCGCCGAGCACTGCTGATCGTCAATCCGAAAGCCCGTAATGGCAAAGGGTTCAATGCTGAGATGCGCGCGATACTGGAGCGCGGTGGCATATCTCTTGTAGAAAAAACGGCCAACGGAGATGAATCGATCTCCGATGTTATACGCGGCAACAGTGACGTTGATCTGGTAATCGTTGGCGGGGGCGATGGCACACTCAATGCTGCCGCCCAAGGGCTTATGGAAACTAAGTTGCCATTGGCTATTTTGCCGCTTGGAACCGCAAATGACTTCGCGCGCACAATTGGCATTCCGGCTGATCCAACAGAAGCGACACGGCAATTGCTCACGTATCAGCAACTGCCCATCGATCTGGGGGAGGTGAATGGTCACCTCTATTTCAATGTGGCAAGCATTGGTTTCAGTGCTGAACTGGCTCAAAAACTTAGCGCTGATGCAAAAAAGAAATGGGGCAAGCTCGGTTATGCGATTGCAGCCGCCAGAATTTTGGCGCGTTCGGAGCTTTTTACCGCCTATCTCGAACACGATGGAATGACCGAGCAGATTAAGACACTTCAGGTATCGGTTGGAAATGGCAAGTTTTACGGCGGCGGAATGGCTGTCGAAAAAGATGCGACCATTGATGATGGTAAGCTCGATTTTTATAGTCTCGAAGTTGATCACTGGTGGAAGCTACTGCGCTTACTGCCGAGCTTACGCCAAGGCACGCAATCGAAATGGGATGATGTTCGCGCATTTCCAACGACGGAAGTGATCATACGCACCAAAAAACCACGGCCTGTTAATACCGATGGCGAGCTTTCAACGTGGACGCCTGCGCATTTCAAGCTGCATCGCAAAGCAATTGATGCTTTCAGACCCGCATAAAAAATGGCCCGCTCTAACAAGAACGGGCCTAAATCATGACGTTAGGTGATTGGCTCGGAGGTCATAAGAGCCGTATAAGTAACGGCTGAACTCCTCGATTGTTCCTTAATCAGAAGAAAAAGTACCAGATAAACAGCACCGCAATAAAAGGTACGCCGAGAAGCCATAGGATAAGTGCACGGAACATTTTTTCTCTCCTTCGTGTTGGAAAAACAACGTGGTAGAGGCGTTTTGGTTCCCTGGTGGATGCTATGAAAATTTATTAACCTTCATCGACTCAAGTGCCCGATTTGCAAATTCTTTAATGATCCGTCAATAATTCAGTGACATCACTATTTGCTCAAAGATATTTTGACCTCTCAGGTTGCGTAAAGAGTTGCGGGTGTGTGGCGTATGAGTTCGAACGGGTTGCAAAACCGTGATGAAAGCGTGGGGCTATCGATCAAGCGTGAAAAACGCGGATCGACTGCTATGTTGACATTCATGGCGTTAGCTCTTGCGTTGGCAGGCTGTGCAAGCGCTCCGCAGCCTAAGTCTTCTAAGAAGAAGCATCCCAAAGAATATTTTGCTGAATCCAAATATGGTGTCAAAGCTAGCCCGCGCGTGACGAATGTGCAGGGCAAGCCTCTGCCGCGTGGTGGTGGTCGTGACCAGACGGGCAAACCTTATCAGGTTAAAGGCCGCTGGTATTATCCAAAAGAAAACAAGAACTATGCTTCGCGAGGCCGCGCCTCTTGGTATGGCAGCGCCTTTCATGGACGCCTGACCGCAAATGGCGAAATCTACGATATGACGCATTTGACGGCGGCACATCCGACGATGCCGTTGCCAAGTTATGCGCGCGTTACCAATATGTACAACGGCAGCTCCGTTATTGTGCGTGTGAATGATCGCGGTCCGTTTGAACGTGATCGCGTGATTGATCTGTCACAGAAGGCTGCTGAAATGCTGGATTATCAGCATCACGGTACAGCTGATGTAAAGGTCGAGTATGTAGGACGTGCGCCGCTTGATGGACAGGATGATGCTTATCTGATGGCATCTTATAGCCCAGGTAATGGCGATCCAGTTGGCCAACCTGCAACGGGCGTGATGATGGCGATGAATGCGCCAACCCCGACACCTGCGGGTATCGCGGCAATGCCAGTTCCACAATCCTCTCCGTTTGAAGTTAACCCCGCTTATGGTGATGGCGAAGCGCCTCTCTTACCAGCCAGCGTTCCAATTCCATCACCAAAACCAGCAATCGGTTTTGGTGTCGCCAATGTATCGCGGCTTGGAACTTTGGGCTATGCGTCCGACCGCATGACCGTTTCTGCATATGCGGAAGAAAAGACATATGGCAGCATTCTGACCGCTAGCGCTGTTTCGGATGCATGGAAGCGCAGAAATTCGGAAGAGCAGCGTGAATATGTTGAGCTTGGCGTGTTTAGCTCGCTTGAATACGTCATAAAGCTTGAAAAATCGCTGCCGCGTTCCGCACGCGTTACACGCATGAAAACGCCGACGGAAAATGGCGATATGTATGAGCTGACGGCCTTCTCGCAAAAAGGCAACAATGACGATCTGCTTCGCGCTGCTTGGAAGGCTGGAGCGACCGACGCCTTTGTCGTTCGTGCTGACTGAAGCGAGCAAAAGCTGCGACGCGAGCTTGTCAAAGCATGACAGGTGTATCATGGGGCACTCTTCGATCGGCATAAAGTTTGCAATGGCGGCGACTGTCGCTCTTGCCTTGTCTTATCCGGGCTATGCGCAGCCTGTTGAGGCGACATTTGCAACCAAAGCCCCACGAGTTCTGTTGCTCGACGATAAAAGCGGTACGGTTCTCCTTTCTAAGAATCCAGACCTGAAAATTCCGCCTGCGTCACTTGCTAAGCTGATGACGGCAGAAGTGGTTTTCGAGGCGCTTCAAAAAGGCGAAACAACGCTTGAGACGACCTATCCGGTAACGGAATATGCATGGCGCACGGGTGGCGCGCCTTCTGGCACATCAACAATGTTTGCGGCCTTGAAGTCGACGCCAACAGTAGCGGACCTGCTGCAAGGCATGATCGTTCAGGCTGCAAATGACGGTGCTATTATTCTTGCTGAGGGACTTTCAGGAAGCGAATCTGCGTTTGCAGAAAAAATGAATGCACGTGCGAAAGAGCTGGGGCTGACCGGCTCCCGTTTCGTGAATGCCACCGGATTGCCAGCAGACGGACAGACTGTGACCTTGTCCGATCTCATAAAGCTTGCACGACACATCCACAGCGCACATCCTGAACGATATAAATATTACGCGCAGGATGCATTTACCTGGAACAAGATTTTCCAGCGCAATCGTAACCCGCTTTTGCGACTTGATATTGGCGCGGACGGCATGGGTACAGGCTACACGCAAGCATCTGGCTATGCGCTTGTTGGCTCGGCCGAACAGAATGGCCGCAGGCTTTTTCTTGCGATGAGTGGTCTTACCAGCATCAAAGAACGCGAAGAAGAAGCCAAAAAGCTTATTCAGTGGGGCATGACGTCTTTTGATACCGTCAATATTTATGCGGCTAATGAAGAGGTAAGCACGGCACAGGTGTTTGGCGGTGCAGTTTCAAGCGTTCCGCTCAAAGTCAAAGATGCGGTTGAACTGCTTTTGCCAAAAGAAGACCGTGATAAGCTTATAGCGCGCATTTCTTATGAAGGTCCGCTGAACGCGCCCGTTGCAGCCGACACGCAG
>Ga0308165_1002404_pt1 | contig 22450 bp, 17 predicted proteins | sample PhyWR2_FD_201032 | JGI IMG/M metagenome (GOLD analysis project Ga0308165, IMG submission 201032) | Phyllosphere microbial communities from UC Gill Tract Community Farm, Albany, California, United States - DLSLW.R2 | ecosystem: Host-associated > Plants > Phyllosphere > Unclassified | place: USA... | reverse complement strand
ACCCTTCACCATCTCGATGATCGCGGGCATGTCGCGGTCCTTGGGGTTGCGCCAGGCGGCGCCCATGCAGAAGCGGGTCGAGCCCTGATCGCGTGCCTGAGCGGCGCGCTGGAGGACGGCTTGCACCTCCATCAGCTTGGTCGCCTTGACGCCGCTGTCGGCCTTGACCGACTGCGAGCAATAGCCGCAGTCCTCGACGCAGCCGCCGGTCTTGATCGAGAGCAGCGTCGAAAGCTGCACTTCGTTGGCCTTGTGATTGGCGCGGTGAACCTCGGCTGCGCGGAACACCAGTTCGGTGAACGGCAGGTCGAACAGACCCGCGATTTCCTCGCGGGTCCAGTCGGTGCGGGCCAACGGGGGCGCTAGATCATCCGACATTTCTGCTAATCTCCTCTCCAGCCGAGCCGGCATTCTGCATTTCTTTCGATCAAAATCGTCCGACGATATTGACAGACCACGAAGGCCTAGTCCACAACGTTCGCAACAAGAATAAGGGCAGGGGATGATGACCGACTACGTTCGCTTGCTGGAAGCCAACAACGCTATCCAGACGATCGGGGACGAAACCTACTGGCTGTGCGTCACCCGCACGGTGCAGGAATCGAAGCTGTTCCCCGTGCCCTCCTATATGCTGCTGGCTTACCTATGCTGCTTCTACCGTTACCCGGAGTTGCTGCGGAAGGCGGAAAGCGCCATGCCGGCCGAGGAGATCGGCGATCGCACCCGGCTGCTCGGCGGCAAGCTGGGCAACCTGCCGGGCTGGGCGCTGCCGACGTTCTACCTGCTCGGCCGCGAAATCCTGATCAACTTCGGCATGCTTGGCCCCGAGGATGCAGCCGAGGACGTGGCTTATGTCATGGACTTCTGGCGCCGCTTCAAGCTGGCCCAGCAGCGCGAGGATGGCCACCTCAATGCCCGCGAATTCGGGCAGCGCGTGCAGTCCCTGCCGGAACGCCGGGTCCAGCGCTTTCATTCCGAACTCCTTCCGTGCCATCCGGGCGACCGCCTAGGGCATGCGGCGCAGGCGTTTCTTGCCACGATCTCGCAGTATGGCTTCCTGGTTTCGTGTGAGAGCCGCTGCGCGCTCAACAATTCCGGTCCTTACAAGCTGGCCGAGGACCGCGAGATGATCGTGCGCGATTTCTCTGACCTGGCCGAGGGCGATTACCCCTGGCTCGACGGGGTGGCAGGCGACATTCCCTTCAGCAATTTGACAGTGACGATGGAGGCCACCGGCTGCCACTTCTACCTGATGGACGACTGGGGCAGCTTTGAATCCCGCCCTGAATTCACCGCCGACAAGCTGACCGGCGTGGGCCTTTATACCTCCGATGCCTTGTCGGGCGGCTACATCCCGGTCGGCATGGGTTCGGCGCAGGAACTGGCGGACACCTTCGAGGACCTGACCGACCGTATCCGCAAGGCCACCGTCGAGCTGTGGAAGCGCATGGCCGGCTGGTCGCGCGACGAGATGATGGATGCGGGCGCGTTGGTCTACTTCTCGCTGATCAAGGAAATCGCGCACATCGCGGGCGTCTACGACGTCAACGACTGGATGACGATCGATCCGCGCGCAGATCGTTTTCGCAGCCTATTCAACGACGAATTCGGCCGGGATTTCCTAGGCGAGATGGTTGGGCTGGTTTCGCTGCCCAGTCAGCAACTCAGCCGTTATGCCATGATGCAGCACAACAACAACCCGGTGCGCTACATCTCGCAGGTGCCCTATTGCGTGCTGCAGCGCGATGGCGAGGCGCCGAAACTGTCGCCGATCGGCCCGGGCGTCAGTCACTTGGACGCCAAGCGGGACGTCTATACCACCACTGCCGGACGCCTCAGCCTTGCCGATTACAATGCGCAGGCCACCGCGCTGCGCCCGGCGCAGATGGCGCCCGAGTACCGGTTCATCTGCGACACGACCGCCAAATTCCGGCCCCACGATCCCGCGGTCCAGACGCTCTACCGCCTCGAGCAGGAAGGCTCTCCGCTGGCGGGCAGGGGCGCGGGGCTGACCCGCGAGGATGTCGAAGCCATTCGGAGTTCACGAGCATGAGCGGCAAGGACGCCAACGACCCCATGCTGCCCGAACTCGAGGTATTGATCGAGGAGTTCCGCCAGTCGGGCCTGCGCGAATTGCACGCGCGGTACGGTGATCTGGAAGTCTATCTGTCGCAGGACAGCGATGCCTCCGGGCTGGACGGCCCGCGCGTTTCCGTAGCGGCCCCGGCTGCCCGCGCAGTGCCGGTTGCGACTGCTTCCTCGGCCGCTCCGGTGTCCGCCGCACCATCGTCCGCCCCTGCAGCGCCGGAGGGATCGGTGCTGGTGACCGCGCCTTATCTGGGCACGTTCTACCGCGCGCCCAAGCCCGGAGCGCCGGCCTACGTCGAGATCGGCGGCAGCGTCAGCACGGAGAGCGAAGTGTGTCTCGTCGAAGTCATGAAGCTGTTCACCGCGGTGCGTGCGGGCGTGGCGGGCAAGGTCGTGCAGGTGCTCGCCAGCGACGGCGACCTGGTTTCGGCCGGGCAGCCGCTCTTCGCGATCCAGCCGGAATAGCGCCATGGCCCTGTCCCGCCTCTTCATAGCCAACCGCGGAGAAATCGCGCTGCGGGTGCTGCGCGCCGCGCAAGGGCTGAACCTGGAAACCGTGATCGGCGTTTCCGATGCCGACCGCACCAGCATGGCCGCGAGGCTGGCTGACCGTGCGCTGGTGATCGGTCCCGGACCCGCCGCGAAAAGCTATCTCGACGCGCGCCTGGTCGTTCAGGCCGCCAAGGCGAGCGGCTGCGACGCTCTGCATCCGGGCTATGGCTTCCTGTCCGAGCGCGCGGAACTGGCGAGCCTTTGCGCCGAACACGGCATCACCTTCGTTGGCCCCGAACCCGACATGATCGACGCTTTGGGCGACAAGTTACGCGCCCGCGAGATGGCGGCGGCCGCAGGCGTGCCGCTGGTGCCCGGCAGCGGCGAGATCGCCTCTGCCGCCGATGCGCGCCGCATCGCCGACGGCATCGGTTACCCTGTCCTGCTCAAGGCGGCGGCAGGTGGAGGCGGGCGCGGCATGGTCATCGTCAATGGTCCCGCCGAAGTCGAGGCCGGCTTCCACCGCGCCAGCGCCGAGGCGCAGGCGGCCTTCAACGACGGCACCTTGTTCATGGAGCGCTTCGTACCCGAGGCGCGCCACGTCGAAGTCCAACTCGTCGGCGATGGGCAGGGCGAGGTCGTCCACTTCGGCGAGCGCGACTGTTCGGTGCAGCGCCGCTACCAGAAGGTGGTTGAAGAGGCGCCCTGCGTCGCCATGCCCGACGCCTTGCGAAAGCAGCTCCACAGCGCGGCGGTGAACCTCGCCAAAAGCGTCAATTACCGCAACGCGGGAACGTGCGAGTTCCTCTACGATGTAATGCGCGAGGAGATTTACTTCATCGAGGTCAACGCCCGCATCCAGGTCGAGCATCCGGTCAGCGAGATGGTGACGGGGCACGACCTCGTGCAGGAACAGCTTCGGATCGCCGCCGGGCAGGGCCTTTCGGTCCGGCAGGAGGACGTAGTCCTTACCGGCCACGCCATCGAATGCCGCATCAATGCCGAAGACCCGTCGCGTGATTTCGTGCCGGTGCCGGGCACCGTCACCCGCTGGCGCCCGCCCGAGGGCGAGGGCATCCGCCTGGACAGCCATGTGAGCGAAGGCGCGGTGATCCCGCCATTCTACGACAGCATGATCGGCAAGCTGATCGTCCACGCCGAAACCCGCGACGCGGCGATAGAGCGGATGATCGGCGCGCTGGACGCCTTCGAGGTCGAAGGCGTGCCTACCACCATCCCGCTCCACCGCGAGATTCTTCGTGACGAGCGTTTCCGGTCAAACCGGATCCACACGCGCTGGCTGGAACAGGACCTGTTCGCCGACCAGCGCATGGCAGCGGAGTAAGCCCCTTGGCACATATCGAATTCCTCGACGAAACCCTGCGCGATGGCCAGCAGAGCCTGTGGGGCATGCGGATGCAGGCCGGCATGGCCCTTCCGGTCGCACCGCTGATCGACAAGACCGGCTACCAGATCATCAGCCTGGCCGGCTCATCGCTGTTCGAGGTGCTGATCCGGCACTGCCAGGAAGACCCGTGGGCGGGCCTCGACATGCTGGTCAAGGCGATGCCACACACGCCCTTGCGAGCCGGGTGCCGGTCGAACGGGTCGGTCACATTCGGCTTCACGCCCGATGCGCTGATGGACATCTGGGTCGATCGCCTCTGCGTCCACGGCATCCGCAGCTTCTGGCTTTACGACGTACTGTTCAACATCGACAAGATGCACCGTCTTGCCCGCATCGCGAAGCAGTACGACTGCCAGGTCGCGGGCACGATGCTGTTCACCCTTTCGCCGGTCCATGACGATGCCTATTATGCGGATAAGGCGGACAAGCTTTCGGCGCTGCCTGAGGTCGACAGCCTGCTGCTTTACGATACCGGCGGCGTGCTCGACAGGGAGCGTATCGCCACGCTGGTGCCCGCGATCAAGGCCAAGGCGCGCGGCAAGCCGATTGAGATGCACGCCAACAACATGCTCGGCCAGTCTGCGCGCTCGTACATCGATGCGATCGAGTTCGGGGTGACGACGATCCACACGGCGGTACGGCCGATGGCCAACGGGCCGTCGATCCCCTCGGTCGAGATCATGGCGCGCAACGTCGAGATGCTGGGGCATACCCACAACCTCGACACCTCGCGGTTCAAGCCGGTGGCCGATCACTTCGAGCGGGTGGGCAAGGCGGCGGGCTTCCTTGTCAACCAGCACTTCGAATACGACGTGACTTCGCTCAAGCATCAAATCCCCGGCGGCATGATGGGCACACTTCGCGCGCAACTGGTGCAGCAGAACATGCTCGACCGCTTGCCGGATGTTCTCGAGGAAGTGGCGCGGGTGCGCCGCGAACTCGGCTATCCGGGTATGGCGACACCGTTCGCGCAGCTCGTGGGCACGCTGGCAGTGCTCAACATCGTCACTGGCGAGCGCTATTCTGTCGTGCCGGACGAGGTGATCCAGTACGCCGCCGGCTTCTACGGCGCCCCGGTGGCGCCCATCGACGCAGACGTGATGGACCGCATCATGGACAAGCCACGCGCAAGGGAAATCCTTGGCCATCCGCCTGAACAGCCCGATCGCGCCGAACTGCACCGCCGCCACGGCACCGGCGGGGACGACGACGAACTGCTGCTGCGCGCGCTGGTTCCTGCCGCCGACATCGACCGGATGCGACTGGCCGGCGCTCCGCGCCGCGATTATCCCACGCTATCCTCGCCCGAACTCGACCAGGTCGCGCGGCTTATGAAGGTGGCGAGCCTGCCGCTGGTGCAACTGCGTTCGAGCCAGCTTGAACTCTCGATGCGCCGCTGACAGTCGGGAGAGCGCGATGCGGATGATCGACTTCTTCGACCGCGGCGCGCGCATGGGCGCCGCCCGTCCCTGCATGATCGAAGGCGACACGGTCAGCACGTATGGCCAGGTGCTGGCGCGCAGCAACGCCATCGCTCACGCCCTGATCGCAGATGGCTTTCCGGCCAGTGCCCATGCCGCCGTGCTGAGCGGCAACTGTGCCCGCGCCTTCGAGGCGATCCTGGGTATCCTGCGCGCCGATGGCGTATGGGTCATGGCGAACAACCGCGCTTCGCTGGACGAGAACGCCTACCTGCTGGGTCTGCTCGACGTCGACACGCTGTTCGTCCACTCCGACACGGCGGATCGTATCGCGACTTTCCGTGAACAGTGCCCCGGCATCCGCCGCTACATCGCGCTCGACCGGCCTTTTGCCGAGGCCGACGTTTTCCTGGGCGATATCCTCGGCGCAGGGGACGAGCCGGTCCCGCAGCGGCGCTCGGGCGCGGCGGAGGAGCTGGCGTTCCTGGCCAATACCGGCGGCACTACCGGGCGCTCCAAGGGAGTCATGCTGTCCAATGGCAACTGGCAGGCGCTGGTGTCCAGCCTCGTCGCCTCGATGCCGATGAAGCAGCCGCCGGTGAACCTCGTCGCCGCGCCCATGACCCATGCCGCCGGGCCGCTGGCCCTTGCCAGCATGGCGCTGGGCGGCACCGTGGTGGTGCTGCCTCGCTTCGAAGCGGCCGACGTGGTGCGCGCGATCGAGCGGCACCGCGTCACCTACATGTTCCTGCCGCCCACCGCGATCTACATGCTGCTGGCCGAGCCCGCCGCGCGCGCGGCGGATTTCTCCAGCCTCGAATATGTCTCCTACGCCGGCGCGCCGATGTCGCTCGACCGGCTGAAGGAAGCGATCGCGCTGTTCGGCCCAGTGATGAACGCCAGCTTCGGGCAGACTGAGGCGCCGATGTGCGTAACCGCCATGCCGCCGCACGAGCACCTTGATGCGCAGGGAGAGCTGGCGCATCCGGGCAGTTGCGGCCGCGCGAACCTGCTGTCCATTGTCGAGATCATGGACGAGCAGGGGCGCATCCTCGGTCCCGGCGAGCGCGGTGAGATCGTCGTGCGCGGGCCGCTGGTGATGCTGGGTTATTACAACAACCCGCAGGCGACACAGGAAGTCTCCGAGTTCGGCTGGCACCACACTGGCGACATCGGCCTGCGCGACGAGCAGGGCTGGTTCTACGTGGTCGACCGCAAGAAGGACATGATCATCTCGGGCGGCTTCAACGTCTATCCGGCGGAAGTGGAACAGGCCCTCATGGCCGATCCCCAAATACAGGACTGCGCCGTGATCGGCGTGCCCGACGACAAGTGGGGCGAGGCCGTGGTCGCGGTGGTCGAGCCGCGCGGCGGTTGCACCATCGACGTCGCGCGGCTGCTGTCCGACGCGCGTGAGAAGCTGGGCGCGGTCAAGACGCCCAAGCGGGTCGAAATCGTGGCCAGCCTGCCGCGCTCCAACGCCGGCAAAGTGTTGCGGGCCGAACTGCGCAAGGCACACTGGCAGGCGGCGGGAAGGACGATCTGATGCGCGACGTAGTGATCCTGGGGATCGGGATGACGCCATTCGGCCGCCATCTCGACAAGACGCATGAGCAACTGACGCAGGCCGCCGTGCGGCTGGCGCTGGAGGATGCCGGGATCGACGGCGCCGCCATCGACATGGCAGTCTACGCCAACGTCATCCAGGGCTTCTTTGCGGGCGAGATGTCGATCCCCGGCGAATATGCGCTGCGTCCGCTGGGCATTTCGGGCGTGCGCGGCTTTCACATCGAGGCTGCCTGCGCCAGTTCGACCATGGGGCTGCACCTGGCGATCGACTACGTGCGCGCGGGGCTGGCCGAAATGGCGCTCGTGGTGGGGGTGGAGAAGCTCTACAGCGACGATCGCGCCAAGCGCTTCGCCGTATTCCAGCAGCCGCGCGACCTGGTCGAGGCGAGGGGCTATCTTGAACGCACCCTCGACCTGCTCGTGCCGGTGCCGGCGGACAAGGTCGCTGCCAGCCCCAACGTCCTGATGGAGGCTTATGCGGCGCAGGCGCGGCTGCACATGGGCACTTATGGCTCGACGCAGGCCCAGATCGCAGCGGTGGCGGCCAAGGACCATGCGCACTCGCAGTTCAATCCGCTTTCGCAGTACCGCGATCCGATGAGCGTCGCGCAAATCCTCGCCGCGCCGCAAGTCGCCTGGCCGCTGACCAACCCGATGTGCGCGCCCATCAGCGACGGGGCCTCGGCCGCGATCGTCTGCTCGGCCGCGGTTGCGCGGCGCTTTTCAGGCACGGCGATCCGCGTCCTCGCCGCCGAAAGCCGCACCGGCAGCGACCGCGCGCCGGACGATTATGCCAACCACGTCACCCGCAAGGTCGCCGCGCTCGCATACGAACGCGCCGGGGTCGGGCCTGCCGATATCGACCTTGCCGAAGTCCACGATGCCAGCTCGATCGGCGAAATGATCCAGACCGAAGCGCTCGGCCTGTGCCCGCCGGGCGAGGCTGGGCTGGCGGCCGAGCGCGGCGAGACAGCCCTCGGCGGGCGGGTGCCGGTCAACGTCTCGGGCGGACTGGTATCCAAAGGGCACCCACTCGCGGCGACCGGGGTGGGCCAGATCCACGAACTCGTCACGCAGCTTCGTGGGAAAGCCGGCAAGCGCCAGGTCGCCGGCGCGCGGATCGCCGTGGCCGAGAACTCTGGCGGTTTTTACGGGGTGGAGGATGGCATGTCCGCCGTCACCATCCTTGCCCGCGATTGATACTCCATCGTCCCGGATCAAGTCCGGGACGATGGATGATGCTAGGAAAACAGCGCCTCCAGCCCCGGAACGCCCGCCCGGCAGGTCATGTCCAGTTGCATCGGCGTGATCGAAATCTCGTTGTCGAGCATCGCCTGAAGGTCGTTCCCCGGCGCATGGCCGCCCGATGGCAGGGCGATGCGGACCCAATAGTAAGGCACATGGCGCGCGTCGACGCGCGGTTCCGGGATGAACGCGCCGGGCGGGCGCTGGCCCTGCGTGGTTACGCGCATGCCGGTCACTTCGTCTGCCGGGCACTCGGGGAAGTTGACGTTCACGAACATGCCCGGCTGCCAATCGAACCGCAGCAGCTTCTCGATCACGGTACCTACGTGCCGCTCGGCATTGTCCCAGGGCACGGCGTTGGGCGGGCGGAAGCACTGACTGAGCGCGATCGCAGGGATTCCCAGCAAGGCCCCCTCCATCGCCGCCGATGCGGTGCCCGAATAGGTGATGTCCTCGGCCAGGTTCGGACCGCGATTGATGCCGGAGATCAGGATGTCCGGCCGCTTGCCCTCGATCAGCTCGTAAATCGCCAGCAGCGCGCAGTCGGTGGGTGTGCCCTTGACGGCGAAATGGCGCTCGTCACGCTGCTTCACGCGGATCGGCTGGGTGGTCGAGAACGAGTGCCCGGCGCCCGAGCGCTCTTCGTCGGGCGCAACCACCCAGATATCGTCGGTGAAGGTACGCACCACCTTTTCCAGTAGGACGAGGCCAGGTGCGTCGATGCCGTCGTCGTTGACAAGCAACACGCGGGGCGGGGTTTCAGGCATGGTCTTATTCCTCCCGTTCAGTTGTTGCAGACGGGCTAGGACAGCCTTTTCGATCGGTCAAGATCGTCAGACGATTTCATCCAATAATCTTGACAGGTCGAAACGCTTGCGGCATCCCTTTGCCAACAAGAATGCATTGGGAGGGACCGTGGGCTCCGATAAACTGCCTATCGACGACGTGCTGCACGCCGGACCGCCGGCGACGCCGCTGGTGGAAGCTGTGCTCGATCTCGTTCGCGAAAAAGTGCGGATGCGTCTGCGCGAATCGGGAATGGACTGGGACGGCTTCGTCTTCGCAGGCTCCGACAGCCTGGTGACGCGCGCGGACATCGAAGCGGTGGAAGCCGCGATTCTCGCCAGCGGACACCGGTTCGACTGGTCGGCGCGGGCGTCCGTCATCGAACGGCCAGAGGCACACAAGCCCGACGGCACTTCGACCGACGACGGCGCCGGCTTCGCCCACCCCGACGCCCCCACGGCCGAGGCGGATGGCGATGGCAAGGCGCTGCGCGGCATAGGCGACAACGTCGTGCGCCACACCGCCGACATCGTCGGGCGTGCGCTTTACGTGCGTTCCAACGAGCGGGTGATGGAACTGCTGACCAACGGCGTGCCGCAGGGCACCATCGCCATCATCGACGATTCGGGCGGCACGCTGACTGCGCCGATCATCGACCAGTTCGCGGGCGTGGTCTGCGCCGGCGGCTCGGTGCGCTCGCATCTCGGCATCCTGACGCGCGAATACAACATTCCCTGCCTGATGAACGCCAAAGTCACCGGCATCCGCGAAGGAGACCGCATCTCGGTCGAAGTCTCGGCGCCGGCCAAGACCACCGAAGACTACCAGCAGGGCGTGGAACGCATCGCCCGCGTATGGGTGCTGGAGGAAGCGGCATGACCACGGCCTTGAACGAACGCGACCTGATCCTGCACGCGGCCGCGATCAAGCGCCACGCGCCGCTGTCTGCCATCGCGCACCTGGCCGGGCTTTCCGAAGAGCAGGCGCAGGGCATCGTCGCTCAGGCAGTCGCCACCGGCCGCATGGTCGAGGCTCGGGGTGCTTATGCGCTGACGCCGCTGGCCGGGGTTGCGCTCACCGCGCGCTATCGCCGCCACTTCGGCTACTTGCGCGAGGATGCGGCGTTCGTCGCCGCCTACGAAGGGTTCGAGCGGATCAACCGCACCCTCAAGCAGATCATCACCGATTGGCAGACGCTCGATGTCGGCGGCGCCAAGGTTGCCAATGACCACAGTAACAAGGCGCACGACGAGGCGGTGATCGACCGGCTGGGCGCCTTGCACGAACAGGCCGAACCGATTCTCGGGCGTTTGTCCGCCGGCTTGCCACGCCTGAAATACTATGCCGAAAAGCTGCTGGCCGCATTGGAAGCCTCGGAAGACGGCGACCACGAATGGGTCAGCGACATCCGTCGCGACAGCTACCACACCGCCTGGTTCGAACTGCACGAGGAACTCCTGCGGATCATGGGCCGCGAGCGCGAGGAATGACGATGGCGCAATGGACACTTCTTCTCGATGGCACGGCGTTTTCGAACGGCGCGCTGCCGGATCGGGCGTTGGTCGGCGGCAAGGCATGGTCGGTCGCGCGCATGGCGGCGCTCGGCCTCGAGGTGCCGCCCGCCTTCGTCATCACCACCAAGGCGTGCCTGGCTTATCTCGAGCGCGGCGATTTCCCGGAAGGGCTGGAGGCGGAGATCGCTTCCGGGCTTGACCGGTTGCAGCAACGCACTGGCCGCAGCTTCGGCGCCGGCGACAAGCGACTGCTGCTGTCGATCCGCTCGGGCGCGGCGGTTTCCATGCCGGGTATGATGGATACTGTGCTCAACCTGGGTGTCGACGATGCCGGCGAAACGGCGCTGGCAGCGGAAACCGGCTTGCCGATCTTCGCGCGCGACACCCATCGCCGCTTTCTGGAGCTTTACAGCGCGATCGTGCTCAAGCTGCCGATCGAACTGGAAGCGGGCGGCGAGCCGACGCTGTGGCGCGAGGAGATTGCCAAGGCCGGCGGCGAAATTCCGGGCGACGTCAACCTTCAACTCATGGGCGCGGTGCGCGCGGTGTTCGACAGTTGGAACACCCGCCGCGCGCGTCGCTATCGCGACCATAACGGCATCGCGCACGACATGGGCACGGCGGTGACGGTGCAGGCGATGGTCTTCGGCAATCTCGACGACCAAAGCGGGACCGGCGTGTTGTTCAGCCGCAATCCGCTGCAGGGCGATCCCGCTCCTTATGGCGAATACCTCCCGCGCGCCCAGGGCGAGGACGTGGTGTCAGGCAAGTTCACGCCGCTCTCGCTGGACGCGATGCAGGCACATGTGCCCGACGCGCACGGCGCCCTGCTGGCCGCCAGCGACATGCTCGAACGCGAGAACGGAGACGTTCAAGACATTGAGTTCACTGTGCAATCGGGCAAGCTCTACCTGTTGCAGTCGCGGTCGGCCAAACGCGCGCCCGAGGCGGCGGTGCGGATCGCCATCGACATGGTGGGCGAGGGGCGGATCGACGCGGCGACGGCGCTGTCGCGAGTCAGCGCGGAACAGGTCTCTACCCTGCTGCTGCCGCGCCTTGCGCCCGGCGCCGCCGATGACGCCAGCGTTGTCGCGCAGGGCGAGGGGGCTTGTCCCGGCGTCGCGACGGGCGTGCTCGTCGCCGATTCCGACGAGGCGGAGCGCCGCTCGGCGGCCGGCGAAGCGGTGATCCTTGTGCGTGCGACTACCAGTCCCGACGATGTCCACGGCATGATCGTGGCTCGTGCCGTCGTCACCGAACAGGGCGGATCGACCTCGCACGCGGCCGTCGTCAGCCGGGCGCTGGGGCGACCTTGCGTGGTCGGGGTCGGCACCGGCGTGGTGGCGATGGCGGGACAGATCGTCACCGTCGATGGGGCCAGCGGCAAGGTCTATGCCGGTTCCTTGGCCACTCAGGTCCCGCGCGAGGACGAGGACGACCGCCTGTCGCGCCTGATCGGATGGGCGCGCGAGCGTTGCCCGATCGAGGTCGTGCGCTCTGGCGAAAACCACGTGGACGTGGGGATCGATGTTGACGTGTTGCTGGCGGAAGGGACGCACGAACAACTCGCCGCCGCGCTGGCGGGGCAAACCTCCGCCCATGGCAGCGGCCTCGCCAATGCCGAGATCGCCCGCATTGCGTGCCGCGCCGGGATTAGCCGGATGGTGACGGACCCGGTATTGCCTGCTCTTCTTGTCGCTCTGGAGGATTGAAGACGATGAGCTCATCCATCCGGGACATCCGTGCGATGCTCCTCCAGTTCGAGCGTTCGTCGCTCAAGGACCTCTATTTTCGCTCGTCGGACTGGACGATGTTCCTGGCCCGGCCCGGCGGCGGGACCAACCCGTTACTGGCTTTCGCGGACAGCGATGCGCCGCCGCCGGTGATACCCCTCGAAACGCTCGTCGCCCGTGCGCCGCATCTCGGTCTGTTCGAACCGCGCTGTGCGGTTGGTGTCGCCGTCTGCGTCGGCGACCTGCTCGGTCTGCTCGACGTGCTCGGTCGCAAGACCGAAGTATTCAGCACCGCCGCCGGGCGCGTCAGCGCGGTGCGGGTGTTTGCCAACGACCTTGCCGAGTTCGGCGATGCGCTGGTGGAGATCGAAGCGGCGGCGTGAGGGGGCACATGAAGAGCAAGGTCCATGCGTTTCCGCCGGGCCGAACAAGGGAAAAGGGGGCAGGCCGCAAAGCCCGCCCCCTTCCTTTTTCCGCCTTGCCAGCGATCACCCCGCGGCCATAGCCCGCTTTTCCAATAGCGCTACGTAGGACGGAACCAGCGCCGCGAAGGCCTTGAAGCGCGGGTCGGCGATGCGACCGGTCTCGGACAGAAACGCACCAACCGAAATGATCGCCGCCACCTTGGCTTGTCCGAGCACCGCGTAGCGATTCACGTCGACCGCGGTGCGCCCGGTACCGGCCTCCCATTCGGCGATCATACGCTGGGGCGACCACCAGCCCGGCAGGTCGAACCCGGCATTGGCCAGCGAGGCTTCGCCTTGGTCGTGGAACATCAGCACATAACCGAGATCGAGGAGCGGCTCGGAGACTTGCGCCATCTCCCAGTCGAGGAAGCCAGTGATCCGCCCCTCGTGCCACATGCAGTTGCCGTGCTTGGGATCGCCATGCACCGCCGTGGGCGGTCCCGAGTTGCGCGGTGGACGCGCGGCAAGGTTCTCCAGCACCGCGACCAGTCCCGGCATCGACTCCGCCCCGCGCGCGACGTCGAGCCAGTATTGCGCCTCCTGCTGCACCGTTCGCCCACCCGGCGGCATCGCCGATGCGGGCATCGTATGCAGGGCGATGATCGCGTCGAACCACTGGCGACAGACGCTTTGTGCGCCGTCAACCGGGTCGGCGGCGAGCCATTCGGGCACAGTGTACTCGAATGCCTCGCCCTCGATCCGCCCCATCAGGAAGAACGGATCGCCCAGCACCTGCGGATCGTCGCACAGTTCCAGCACCGGGGGAAGCGGAACCCCCGGTGCCGAACGCGATACGGCGGTAAGAATGGCGTGCTGGCGCACCATGTCGTAAGGGGGCAGCAGGCCCTCCTCGGACGGCGGCATGCGCAGGATCTCGTCGACCCCTTCCACGAGATACGTCTCGTTCGAGTGGCCGGCGGACAGGGTTTTCACCCCAGTCACCCGGTCCCCGCGCGGCAGCCAGTCGCGAAGACCAGCTGCGAGTTTTGCGGTATCGCGCGCCATGGTGGTCAGACCAGCGAGTTTTCGGCGGTCAGCCCGAGGTCGGGATGCGCGCCGTGGATGATCGTCTCCATGATCCCGTAGCCGGTCCAGTCGCCTTCGGTGACCTTGATCGGGCAATCGCGGACCTGGCGGATGCGCTGCAGTGTCTCGCGGTTGAGGGTGTCGTCGAACTTCTCGCCCTCCACCGTGAGCGCGCCATGCCACGACCCATGCTTGCGTCCGTCGAAGCCGAGGTAAAGGCCCGGGCCCAGGTGGACGCCGGACGTGCCCATCACGTCGACCTCGATGGTGTGGGTGCCGCCTTGCAGCATGTCGAAGTGAATGCGCCCGCCCAGCAGGCGGCGGGTATAATCGTCGTAGCGCAGTTCGGGACGCACGCGGGCGATCTTCTCCTGAGTGCCGTCCGGGTGGTTGCGATAACCTGACGAATAGAAAATGCGGCCCTGCTTGGACTGGAAATACATGTGGTAGGCGATCTTCTCGCCGCTGGGCGAGACGAGCATGAACGGCGCCCAGATAAGCACGTATTCGCCTTCGCCAAAGCGCACGTCACCGAAGTCAGAGGTCGGCCGCACGTCGGAATTGTGCGCGCCGACGTCGAGGCGGGTGCCCCAGGAGTGGTCGCGGTATTCGGTCCACTCCTCAGGATTGATCTCGATGCGCTCGCCTTCCAGTTCGAGCCAGCCCGAAGGCACGCCGATCTGGTGGTAGCGCACCACATCCGAGCCGATGCGGAAGCCGTCCTTTTCACGCTGCTTGTGGCGGTCCTCGAAGAAGGGCGGCAGTTCGGCAGTGAAGGTGATGTCGTACGCAATCGGCTGGAGATCGTTGCGGGCGCAGGCATAACGCACGGTGCGCAGCGGATCGATCACTTCGTACGTCAGCGGGCCGACTTCGGTGACCAGCACGTCGTCGCGCAGTTCGCGGTTGGCGCGCACGGTCCACTGTTCGCTCCCGCGCGAGACGGCGGCCCAGCCATCGAGCACGCCGCGATTGTGATAGCGGCCCAAACCGAAATCGATGCCCAGAGTGCCGTCCTTGCGCACGATCGCGGTCCAGATCTTCTCGGTCCAACTCTGTTCGGAGGAACTGACGGACGCGAAAGTATCGACGATCTGGTGGTTCAGCATTTCATCCAGCGCCGTGATCATGCCGATGTCTTCCATGGCATTACGCACGTATCGCATGGGCGTATTCAGCAGGTTCGTATCCATCTCAGGCTCCCTTTATGTTCTTTCGCTCCCCAGGCGGCTGATCTGCAGCACGGGTGCGACGTTCGTGTAGTTCGGGATGTCGGCAAACAACGCCTCGCCGCATTGGGCGATCGCGGTGTCGAAGGTGGCGCGTGAAGTGAACTGCATCTCGCAGATCGCCCAGAAAGGCGGCGCGGAGCCGTCCAGCCCGGCTTCGCCCAGCGTGGTACGCAAGGCTGCGAGGCCATGCGGTTCGAGCAACGCGATCGCGAAAGGCTCGTGCCGGTGCTGATAGTAGTCGGCGTCAAAACGGCTGCCCGTCTCGTTCGCATAGATCGCACTAATGCGAATCATCCGCCGCTCGCCTTTTCGCTTTTTCCTATCCCGATCGCCGGTTTAAACCGTCAGACGATTTCGTCTATAGTTATTTGCAAAAGGGCGAGAATAGGTACGGCGCTATTTGCACGCAATCGGTTGCCGAATTCAGGCGCAACCATGCCAGTCTCCAACCGTCAGGCAGGCGAGATTACGCCGTTATGGGCGCAAGGGAGCGCCAATTTGCGGTGATCGCGCCGCCTTTTTTAACGAGAGCGGCGGGCTATTGACTGTTTCGTGGTCAAGGGCCGAAGCTGGCAAAAGCCGAGGAGGGCAGTTCTTCGATGGTCTTGCGCGTGCCGGCGAAGTGGCGCTGGACGGCGCGCTCTGCCGCCGGGGCATTGCCGTCCGCCACGGCCTTGGCGATCTTGCTGTAACCCGATGCGTGGCGCCCGCGCTGCTTTTCCGACTGGATGGATTCGATCTGGGCGCGGAACAGGTCGGTGCGGGTCAGCGGCATGGCGCGTTCCAGTTCGCCATTGCCGCCGATGTTGACGAGCACCGAATAGAACTGCCGGCGCTGTTCGAGGTAGAGCGCGCGGTTGTGGTTGCGGTTTGCCTCGTCGATAGCGGCCGCTGCGTCGATGATCAGTTGGCGGGCTTCGGGCGTATCGCAGTGTTCGGCGGCCAGGCGCGCGGCCAAACAGGCCAGCGGTTCCAGCGTTTGCAGAAGGTCCAGGACGGCCTTGCGGTCCAGCGTGGCGATATAGGCGCCGCGAAAGCGGTTGAGCGTGACGATGCCGTCCGCCGCCAAGTGCTTGAGCGCCTCGCGCAGCGACCCCCGGCTGATGCCCAGCCTTTGCGTGAGGTCAGGCTCAACGAGATGCTGGCCGGGCACGAACACCCCGGCGCGGATGCCGCGAATGATGGCTTCAGACACCTTGTCGGCCGCGCTGCCCGCGCCGGGATCGGCTTTCAGCGAGTCTGCCGTGCCGTCGAGGGTGGTTCCGTCCGTCATGTCGTTTAACCGTGCCGCCATTTTCGTATCGCCTGTTTCGGTGCGGCCATGGGCCGGCGCCTGAGTGGTTCAGTACCGATCCGTGCACCTCTCGTCCATGACCAATACAATATAATCGATCAGTCTCATATCACGAAATCGTCAAACGATATTGACAGATGCTATCCGAGTCCTGATACGGTGTCCGGGATGAGACGAGGAGCGCCAAGCTCCCGCTCGGGAGAGGAATGGGAGGATTCTGAAATGGCGAATTCGCGTAGAATAGCGTTCGCGGTGACCTCGCTCGGCGCCCTTGCCGTCGCAAGTATCTCTGGAACTGCCGGAGCGCAGCAGGCGGCGGATGTACCCGTGGTCAACGGCAACGAAATTATCGTCACGGCCAACAAACGTGAGCAGAGTATCAACGATGTCGGCCTCACGATCACCGCCCTGGGTGCCAACGCGCTACAGGAGCGGCAAATTCAGTCGTCCGACGACATCGCCAAGGCGGTCCCGGGCCTTACGTATACGAACAGCGCAAATAACACGCCTGTCTATACGCTTCGGGGCGTTGGCTTCTATGACACATCGCTGGGCTCGTACCCCGCCAACAGCGTCTATCTCGATCAGGTGCCCCTGCCGTTCCCAATCCTCACAAACCTGACTGCTTTCGACTTGCAGCGGATCGAAGTGCTCAAGGGACCGCAAGGCACGTTGTTCGGCCAGAACTCGACCGGCGGCGCGATAAACTACATTGCCGCCAAGCCAACGGACGCCTTCACCGCCGGCGCCGACCTGACATATGGCCGGTTCAACGACGTGATCGGAAACGTCTTCGTGAGTGGACCGCTGGGCGCCAGCCTGAAGGCACGCCTTGCCGTGCGCGGCGAACGAGCGGACGAATGGCAGCGCAGCTACACGCGCGATGCCAAGAACGGCAAGATTCGCCAGCTCGCGGGCCGTTTCCTGCTCGACTGGGAACCGTCCGACACGTTGAACTTTGAATTGAACCTCAACGCTTGGCACGACGGCAGCGATCCGCAGGCGGTGCAGTACTATCGCTTCAACCAGCAGGCCGTATCAAACACGCAGCCGGTGCTCGACTATCCGCGATCACCGCTCAATTCCCGTTCGGCCGACTGGAGCCCGGAAAACGCGATGTATGGCCGGCGCAATCTCCAGCAGGCGGCCTTGCGCGGAGACTGGGAATTCGCGGCGGGCGTGTCGCTGACATCGATCACGGCCTATACCCACTTCAAGGAGCGGGGAGAGATGGACCAGGATGGGACCGCGCTTTCCGATATCGATCTCGACCCTTACAAGGGCAAGATCCGCAGCTTCTCTCAGGAACTGCGCGTTTCCAATGGTAGTGGGACCGGGCTGCGCTGGGTCGTTGGTGCGAACTACAGCCATGACGCCGTCGATTACGACGAACGTCTTCTCTATGCCAATTCGTCGGCATTCTACAACTTCGGCATCATTTCCAGTCAAAACTACAGCATTCAGCGCATGAACAACTACGCCGGGTTCGCAAACGTCGAATATGATATCTCGCCGATGCTGACGGTGAAGGGCGGAATTCGCTATACCCAGTCGAACCGGACTGCCGAAATCTGCAACCACGACGGTGGCGACGGCGCGACGGCGGCGCTGTTCACGGCGTTTTCCCGGCTGCTGTCGGGCGATCCGAACCGCCCGGCGCTCGGGCTCAACGATTGTTTCCAGCTCGACGCGAACTTCCTGAACGGTACGCCCTATTACGGAACGCTCAAGGAGAACAATACTTCCTGGAGGGTGGGCGTAGACTACAAGCCCAGCGATGACCTGCTCTTCTACGTTAACGTCGCAAAAGGCTACAAGGCAGGCGGGTTTGGCAATCTCAATGCCTCTTCGACGCTTCAGTATACCCCTGCAACCCAGGAATCGATCCTCAACTATGAAGGTGGTTTCAAGGTTTCGATGATGGACAAGGCGGTGCAGCTCAATGGCGCGGTCTTCTACATGGACTACAAGGACAAACAGCTGCGCTCCAAGCTGATCGATGCGACGTTCGGCGTGCTCGACGCGATCATCAACATTCCCAAGTCGCACCTTTACGGCGGCGAACTTGAACTCACCGCGAATCCGATGCCGGGGCTGACCTTCAGCGCCTCCGGCGTCTACGTCAAATCCGAGATCGACCGCTACACCGGCGTCAACGCCGGCGGCGTCACGGCTGACTTCGCCGGTTCCAGCGTGCCGTTCACGCCCAAGTGGCAAGTCGGCGCGAACTTCCGCTACGAAACGGAGATCGGCGGCGGCCTGAAAGCGTTCATCAGCCCGCAGCTGACCTATCGCAGCAAGACTTACGCGATTGTGGGCGAGACGCCCGACTATGCGATAGGCGCCTATACACTCCTCGACGGGCAACTGGGCGTAACGTCGGACGCGGGCTGGCGAGCCTTCATCTGGGGCAAGAACATCACCAACAAGTACTATTGGACGAACGTGGTCGCTGGCCAGGACACGGTCGTGCGCTATGCCGCGCGCCCCGCGACTTACGGCATCACGTTCGGCAAAACGTTCTGACCTTGGCGAAGGAGGAAGGAGAAAAGCATCGATCCCGAACAAACGCCGCAGATCGCCGCAAAGTATTCAGGCGCCAAGTTAAGCTATGCTGGTAGATCACCAGAAAGTGCGGAATTTACGGCCTCGAAAGAACTTGACGGTTGAAAAGCCCTTAGGCTTATGATTCATCGACTACAGCTAGGTAAGTACGGTGGCAGCAAGAGCGAGGGCGGAAAAGGAAACTGTTAGGCAACGGTCTTATCGCGTCGGAAGCGGCTAATAAAGCGACATAGATATCTCCCGCATTGCCGTGCTTGGGCGATTAGCGGCAATTGCCGAGCGGCAGGTGTCGGGCTTTAACGAAAACCTGCCGCTGCAGACATCGCGGGTGAACGGGAGATTTGTCCCACTTTAAGGCGATTGAGGAAAGGCCGGAATCGGGGAGACGATTTGGCTTCGGGTATGTCCGGCACTCGGCGGCCGGCTGATCGTGTCTTTCGCAGTTTCCATGCGACCGCTGAGACGGCGCAGGAAACCGCCGGCGGGATCAATGACCTCAAGATCATACCAACAGCCAGAGCCCTCCGAAAAATGAGCGCGAATGGCTTTGGCGTCATTGGCGGCAATCACATGTGTTCCGGCGTCGGCGGCGCGCAGGTCGTGGCATTCAAGGGAAACCTGCTGCGCACCCGCGTTCTCGATTCGGAGGATCATCGTCTCGTCCTTCGGCGCCTGGTGGAGCGAGGTGGTGAGCCGGGATCGCGTGTCGCCGCGCAGTTCGCGGAACCAGCCGTTCGGCCCACGCACTTGCAGATGGTATCGGGCGCCCGGCCAAGCCCCGTGCAATTCCTTGCCCGGCTCCACCGTGTAGAGATGTGGCGGCAGGTCGAGGTTCGTCAGGTCGTGGACTTGATAGACGAGTGCGGCCGTGCCTTCGTTACGGAACCGCAGTTCCATGCCTGAGGGCGTGGCGACTTCCTCGATCGATGGCGCGTAGGGCAGGGCGCGCGAGCGCCGGGTGCCCGGCTCTTGATAGAGCGCCTGTCCGCGATTGGGTGGTGCCGGCTTTGGCAGGCGCAGAGCGGCTTCCACTTGCGCGAGGGCATCGCTGGTGTCGGGGAGCGATGGCTTGCCCGCGACCGGTTTGGAGAAGTCGAACGCGCTCGTCAGGTCGCCGCACACCGCGCGGCGCCAGGGGGTGATGTTCGGCTCCATCACGCCGAACCGCTTTTCGAGGAAGCGGATCACGGATGTATGGTCGAACACTTGCGAGTTCACCCAGCCGCCGGTGCTCCACGGGGACACCACTGTCATCGGCACCCGCACGCTCAGGCCATAGGCCAAGCCATCGGTGTGGATGTCGTCGGCGAAGTCCACCGTCGAGGCGCCCGCGCGGCTGCCGTCGGGGTTGAGCGCCGGGGGTGCGGGCGGGGTGACGTGATCGAAGAAGCCGTCGTTCTCGTCGAAGTTGAGGAACAGCACGGTGCGCGCCCAGACCTTGGGGTCGGCGGTCAGTGCATCGAGCACGCGCGCGGTGAAGTCCGCGCCCTCGACCGGGCTGGAGCCTTCGGGATGCTCGCTGGCGCTTTGCGGCGAGGCGATCCAGATCACCTGCGGCAGGCGGCCCGCGAGTGCGTCGGCCTTGAGGTCCTCAATGGTGGCGCGGGCCATCGCCTTGTCGTGCAGCGGCTCTCCCGGCTTGGCGTCGTTGTAGGCCTTGAAGGCTACCGCCGGGTTGGTCAGGCCCCAGAAGTTGTCTTTCGGGTCCTGATAGACCTTCCAGCTGACCCCGGCCTTTTCCAGCCGTTCGGGATAGGTGGTGTAGGTGTAGCGCGGGCCCTTGCCGTAGTTGGTGAGGTCGATCTTGTAGCGGTCGGCCTGCACTTTCATCTCGGGGGTGAGGACCGCCTTGTAGTCCATCGCCACGCCCGAGGTGTTCTCGGTCACCGGGCCGCCGCCCTTGCCCTTAGGGTCGTTGCCGCCGGCCCAGACGAACAGGCGGTTGGGGTTGGTCTGGCCGTGGACCGAGCAGTGATAGGCGTCGCAGATGGTGAACGCCTCGGCCAGCGCGTACTGGAACGGAATGTCGCTGCGCCGGTAATGGCCCATGGTCAGCGGGGTCTTCCAGGCGATCCAATCGTCCCAGCGCCCCCCGCGCGAGGCGCCGGTGGCGTCCTTCCAGCTATGCGGAAGGTCCGCCACCTTGAGCGCTGCGGTGGTGCGAGAATCGAGGTGGAAGGGCGGGATCGACCGCCCCTCCTTGTCGCGCTGGTCCCACACCAGCCGCTGGCCCGCCTCGCCGTCCGCCGCCTTGGCCGGCAGCGGCACCGGATGCGGATCGGCAAAGCCCTGAACCCCGCGCAGCGAGCCGTAGTAATGGTCGAACGAGCGGTTCTCCTGCATCAGGATGACGACGTGCTCGACATCCATGATCGTGCCGTTGCGGCGGTCGGCGGGGATCGACAGGGCGCGGGCGATGCTGGGGGGCAGCATCGATCCGGCCACGGCGATCCCGGCTCCCTGGAGGAAGCGGCGGCGGCTGGGCGTGTGGGTCATGGCCGCCTCAGAAGTCCTGCTGGAACCGGACGCCCGCGATGCGCGGCTCGCCCCGGATGGCGGTGGGCAGGCCGAACGACTTGCCGGTGTTGCCGAGGTCGAGCAGAAAGTCCTTGTCGAACAGGTTGTTGACGTAGCCTTCCACGCTCCAGCCCGCGCCTTCGTCGGCGATGCCGAGCCCGATGTTGGTGACGGCATAGCCCTTCTGCGCTTCGTAGGGCTTGTTGTCGGCGTTGAAGAAGGTCTTGGACTGGTAGAACTGCGTCACGCGGACGTGGCCGACCATGCTGTCGCTGAGCGAATGCTCGTAGTTGACCGCGAGCGAGCCCTTGTGGTGCGGCGAGAGGCGGAACTGGTTGCCCGAATAGTCGGCCCCGGCAGCGGTCACGTAGTAGGTATAGCCGCTGTCGTTGTAGGCATAGCTGGCGATCAGATCGAGGCCCGGAAGCACCGGCCCGCGCACCGAGGCTTCGACGCCCTTGCCGCTGGCCTTGCCGGCGTTGTTGATGGTGCCCAGCACCGTCGACGTGTCGCGCACCTGCAGGTTGGTATAGTCGTATTTGTAGAGCGTCAGGTCGGCGTTGATGCGGCCGATCTTGGCCTTGATGCCGCCTTCGTAGTTCATCACCTTTTCCGGCTTCACGATGTTCCACGTCGCCACCGGCTGCACCACCCTGGTGCTGAACGAGGCATCGACCACGCCCGAGCGGGTGCCGCGCGCCACGCCGAAGTAGACGTTGAGATCGGGCGTGATCTTGAACGAGACCGCGCCGCGCGGCGTCCAGAACCCGAAGGTCTGGTTCCGGGACGACACGTTGCCGCCGCTGTTGCCGAAGATGCCCGCAGGCTGCGCGACCCCGGCGATGCCGCCGGCGGTGCGCTGCGCGGCCGAGGCGGAAGTGGTGGCGTCGTCATGCGTATAACGCAGGCCCACGTCGAGCGTCAGCCGGTCGAAGAAGGTCTTCGAGGCATTGATGTAGCCCGACAGGCTGGTGCGGTCGTTGAGGCGGGTGATGCCGCTGTAGTTGAGCGACGTCACCGGCAGGCCCATGTAGCTGGTCGCGGCGACGATCGGCTTGCCGGGCGCGGTGATCGAGGGGAAGCTGCCGAGCAG
>Ga0308165_1002403_pt1 | contig 22456 bp, 24 predicted proteins | sample PhyWR2_FD_201032 | JGI IMG/M metagenome (GOLD analysis project Ga0308165, IMG submission 201032) | Phyllosphere microbial communities from UC Gill Tract Community Farm, Albany, California, United States - DLSLW.R2 | ecosystem: Host-associated > Plants > Phyllosphere > Unclassified | place: USA... | reverse complement strand
GGATGTAATTGATGCTAGAGACTTCGCAGCACCTGTGGTGCTGCTATCTCTAAACTTGAAGTAGCGTTGTGGATGAGGTGCAAATGAGCCGTATCGTAGACTTGAGAGCCGAACAGTTCGCCAGATTTGTTGCAAAAGGCAGCAGCGTCGTACTGTTTTCGGCGTCTTGGTGCAAGCCATGCCAGGTAATGAAGCCGGTCTTTCACGACCTCGCAGGCAAGCTGTATTCTCGCGCTGCCTTCGGAAAAATTGATGTGGCGGTTTCGCCGACGATTTCCCAGATGTACGGCATACGATCAGTGCCATCCTTGGCGATTTTTCACGAAGGGCGGTTACGTTTGGTTCTGGCCGACTCTCGATCGCTTGCCGCTTTGAAGATAGCAATCTTGGCTGGTTTAAAGGACGTTTTGTAGGTCGATTTGAATGGCTTTAATTCTTTCGATTTTCGCTGGCTATTTTTCTTCTCCGCCTTGGCTCGACTTTGCTCCGGCCAGCTATTGATCAGATAAGCTGTATCTTCATTGAAGATTTCCGTTAGTAGGGCGTTGGCCCGTTTGTAGGCGTCGTGCTAGAACTCGGTCTCATCCGAGGGCTGCGTGACCATTTCCTCAGCATCTCCAGATTCAGGCGACGGAATCGATCCGCGCGCTCACGGGCTTCATGGTGCCCGACGCCCAGTTTTTCCAGCGCTTTACTTCCAAGGGACAAAGCGCTCTCAAAAGTCTCCCGCTCGACTGCCTCCATGCCTATTTGGCGTAGGGCAATGATGTTACCCATATCGCGAGCGCACCTTACCTTCAGGGAAGGAAAATGCTCTTGGGCCAGCCGAGTCAGAGTTAGGTTCAGATCTGTGCGGGGGCGGCAGGTAACTGCCGTCCCTACCGCGACCACTTTAACGAAGTAGCTCTGGACAACATGCGAAAACGCGCAGGGCTCTGTATGGCCCAGTCTTTCTGCCAGTATCACAAGTGGTAGCTCGGCGTCAGCTAGGCCTTCCAATGCTTCGCTCATACGCGTTCTTTCCAGCAGTTGTCGGAAGGATGAACCGCGTTCGACCAATCGAAGCTGAAGGGGGCGCATGCTCAGAAGTGTGCGCCGTAGATCAGCAACTTCTTCGGGACGCAGCCGAGGTTCACATAGGTGCCGCCCATGCAGCGGCAGCCACTTTCGCGTCAAAACCGGCCGCAAAGCGAGTAGCCCGTACACCACCGGAACCGGCGTTAATGATATAAAGGTCAAAATCGCAGGTGATTTTCATTCTCCTCAACAGGCCATCAGCACAACGAGCGGTTGGCTAATGGCGTGCGGGACAGCCTGTAGGGCTTGAGAAACTTCTTGCAGTTGATTGGCGGGGCGGGAAGGCTAGGCTTCCAATTTTACTGATATTTCCGCACTGCCGTGTATTAAGACTTGTCGAATGCATCCAAAACGTGAGTGCTGTAAACCAATGCAGCACCAGCGTTCATGTTGATCGCTACGCCCAAAGCTTCTGAGACCTCTTCAGTTGTTACACCTAGCTTTTTGGCCTCAGCAGCGTGGAAAGCAATGCAGCCGTCACAGCGGGTGGTCACCGCTACAGCGAGCGAAATCAGTTCACGAGTTTTGGCGTCAAGATGGTTTGTTTTTGCTCCGGCATTGCCCAACGAAGTCACACCTTTCATGGTCTCCGGTGACAGGCCATTGAGTTGCACCAAGCGGGTGGTGATGTCTTTACGAGTTTGCTTCCAATCTTGCATGGGATACTCACTTGGGCGCGATGCCCTATTAGGTTGCGGAAAGAGTTGTGAATTCGATGCAAAGCCTACCATCCAGTTGGTAGGATTTGCAAGGACTCACTAAAGCGACTTGCGCAGATGAAAGGGGAGTTCCCACGAGTAGGAATGGGAGTCCAAAAAATAGGCGTTATGACGATTCCATGGCGACCTTCGGGACTGCCATAAACTATGATCCAGAACGAATACGCCAATTCCATCGAAAGAGGCAATGTCCAGCAGTGGGTGCCGTGTAGAGCCATTTTCCTATAGCCGATGTTTCGGGCCAGTGGGGCCCGGCTAGTAGTTAGGTTTTTCTAAGGGGTACAGATGCTGTTACCTACCAGGCTTATCACCTTCCGGAAATATTGGTCAAGCTTAGTATTGCTTTCACGCCGCACAACTCTTCATGACCTCATACGTCGAGGCCTTCCTTTCGCGTAGAGCTTCTGCTGGTTTACCGAGTAATCGAAGCCGGCAGACCACTGGCTATTCATGCTGAACAAGGTGTCGTTGTGACGCAATTCGAAGCGGTTACCGTCGACCCGTTGTTCATGCCGTTGCAGATAGGCAGTCAATTGCAACGATCGCGCCTTTGAAAGTAGAGAGCACAGGCTGGAGGAGTATCGACGCAGATCATTCATCACTTCATTGTTTTGGTCGGTTGTCATAAAGTCGCCCCGATAGAATGCTCGACCATGAGCGGCACCAAAAAAACGCCTTCGCAATTTCTTGAGAAGGCGTTTGGCTAGCGAATAATCAGTAGCTTTTGTAAGGCAGAAATTTACCCGAAAGAACTACATTCACCCGATCACCCTTGGGATCGTTCTGGCGTTGAATATCCATGCTGAAGTCGATGGCGCTCATGATGCCGTCGCCAAATTCCTCATGGATGAGTTCTTTGATGGTGGTGCCGTAGACATTGACCAATTCGTACCAGCGGTAGATCAACGGATCTGCAGGTACGGAAGTGGGCAGAGATCCTTTGTAGGGCACGATCTGCAACCACGCTACCGCTTCATCAGGGAGGCCCAGTATTTTGCCGACGGTTTCAGCCTGAGCTTTATCGAAAGTCATCTGACCCAGGCAAGCTGCTGTAGTCCATTCTTTGGACATGCCCACGGCCTCGGCAATCTGCCTCCACTTGAGGCCTTTACCAACTTTCGCCGAAACAATCAGTTTCGTGACTTCTTCGCGAGATGTGATCATCAGGATTTTCTCTGGATAAGTGGGTTTAGTCAGCCAGCGCGATGCTGAATGAGATCGGGTTGCGCATAGTGTTTGCTACTGGAGAATAGAAGTTTGCGTGCTTGACGATTTCGTTTAGCTCTTCGCGAGTAGCATCGCCCTCAATCAATACCTTTACGCGGATGTCCTGGAAGCCCATTTGCGCGGGTTCCTTTTCTGAACCGCCAGCACCCCAGGCAGCAGGGTTACCGATATCCCCCTCAATGAAAATTTCCAGCTTGGTCAGCTTGATTTGCTTCCAGGTAGCGACTGCGGTGATGCCCACAGCCAAGCAGCCGCCCAGACCCGACAACACGATTTCACCCGGAGCAGGTGCAGTGTCCTCGCCGAACAGGTGCAGAGGTTCGTCGACGACGACTGCCTCATGCTGGCCGACGTAGCTTAGGCTGCGGTACATGCCCTGCATGACAGTATGGACTTTGTTGGTACCTTGGTTGGATGGGTTGTTGCGACCTTTTTCAGCGAAAGCCATCAGACCATCACGATCAATTGGACGCAGGTAGGCTTTGACGGTAGTTGATTCGGACATATTGACTCCTCGGGGTAGGCGCGCAGCAGCTGGGCTGCCTTATGGATAGCAGATGATCAGCAAGTTAGATGCCAACTTTGTAAATAAAAAATAAGCTAATAGAATCAAAAAATTAGCTTAATAACGACTCATGGTTGTAGAGAGACAAGGTCGACATTTTGTTGACATTGTTTACAAAATGGGTGTTTTTTTCGCGATAACTCTGTCAGGGCGTCGGTCAGAATGCGGGGAAAACAGCCATTTTTTTTGCCGAACCAGCGACCTGGGCTTGAGGTTACGATGATGAAGCTGTTTTATCGGGTGCTTAACAACATCAGCAAAAAGCGGACAATTCCGATCCGGGACTGAAAAAGCTTTTTTAAATCGCTAAAGTTCCCGTTTGAAGATCAGCTATTGTCGGTTTAATAGAAATTCTGCTTCCACAAAATCCGGGACAACCTTCAAGGAGCTCAGTAACAATCATGAAAGACGCCACCATCGCGCTGCACCACGGTTTCAAGTCGGATCCGACCACCAAGGCCGTCGCCGTGCCGATCTATCAGAACGTCGCCTTCGAATTCGATAACGCCCAGCACGGCGCCGACCTGTTCAACCTGGACGTGCCCGGCAATATCTACACGCGGATCATGAACCCTACCAACGATGTGCTGGAGCAACGGATGGCCGCCCTCGAAGGTGGTATCGCTGCCCTGGCCGTCTCGGCTGGCAGCGCTGCGATCCACTATGCGATCCAGACCCTGACCCGAGCCGGTGACAATATTGTCACCACTCCGCAACTCTACGGCGGCACCTACACCCTGTTTGCCCATCTGCTGCCAAGCTTTGGCGTCGATGTGCGCTTCGCCTGCAACGACTCCGCCGAGGCCATCGCCGAACTGATCGATGACAACACCAAGCTGGTATACTGCGAAAGCATTGGCAATCCGGCGGGTAACATCATCGACCTCGAAGCCCTGGCCCAGGTCGCTCACGCCCGTGGCGTGCCATTGATGGTCGACAACACCGTGGCCACGCCAATCCTGTGCAAGCCGATCCAGTTCGGCGCCGACATTGTCGTGCACTCGGTGACCAAATATATCGGCGGCCACGGCAACTCCCTGGGCGGAGCGATCGTCGACAGCGGCACTTTCCCCTGGGCCCAATACCCGGAAAAATTTCCCGGCTTCAACCAACCCGAGCCGGCGTATCACGGTGTGGTCTACACCGAGAAGTTCGGCCCCGCCGCCTTCATCGCGCGAGCGCGCACAGTGCCATTGCGCAACACAGGCGCGGCACTGGCACCCATGAACGCGTTCCTGCTGCTTCAAGGCTTAGAAACGCTCGCGCTGCGCATGGAGCGTCACACTGACAATGCCCTGAAAGTTGCGCAATTTCTGCAGAGCCATGCTGAAGTGGAATGGGTCAGCTACGCCGGCCTCTCCGACCATCCTCATCACGCATTGGCGCAAAAATACATGCAGGGTAAACCGTCGGCGATTCTGTCGTTTGGTTTGAAGGGCGGTTATGACGCAGGCGTGCGCTTCTATGATGCTCTGCAAATCTTCAAGCGACTGGTCAATATCGGTGACGCTAAGTCTCTTGCCTGCCATCCGGCTTCCACTACCCATCGGCAAATGAACAAGCAGGAACAAGCGAAGGCTGGGGTGAAGCCAGAAATGATTCGTCTGTCGGTAGGCATCGAGGCGATTGAAGACCTGATCGACGATTTGCAGCAGGCGCTGGGTTCGACTCCGGCCTGATGTCAGGCAGTTGCCCAGCGCTACACGCGGAACAACTGAATGCGGTTCGGGGCAAAACTTGAGGATGGAAAGGGGAGAGAAAAGCGGGGCTTGAGAGAGCCCCTGACGCTCTCTTGGTCAAGCTTCAGACGGATGCCACTGCCGTGAGAACGCTATGCATGAACGTTAGTCCTCGTCCAGAGGGATTCGCAGGTAGCGTTTGCCATTCTCGGCTGGCTCCGGGAGCATACCTGCCCTGATGTTTACCTGGAGTGACGGCAACAACAGGTTGGGCATAGCCAGAGTTGCGTCTCGTGCCTCCCGCACTTGCACGAATGTGGCGATATCTGTGCCTTCGCGAACATGGATGTTCTGGAGGCGTTGGTCGTGAACGGTAACCACACTTTTCCGCTCTCGTCCTTCTGGCGGATAGTCATGGCACAGATAGAGTTGAGTGTCCGCTGGCAGTGAGAGAATTCGTTGGGCTGACGTGAAGAGTTGTTCTGCGTCGCCGCCCGGGAAGTCGCATCTGGCGGTTCCCAAGTCTGGTGCGAACAGTGTGTCTCCAACGAAGACGGCCTGGTTGTTCACAACATAGGCGACATCGGCAGGCGTGTGGCCTGGCACATACATTGCGATCGCTGTCATGCCGGCTATTTCGAAGTGTTCATCGTCCTTGAAGAAATAATCGAACAGCCCGTCGGCCTCGTAATATTCAGGCTCAAAGTTGTAGATCTTTCCGAAGACAGCTTGCACGGTTTTTACTTTCTCGCTCGCCGCTATCTTTCCTCCTGTCTTGCTGCGGATATACGCCGAAGATGACAAGTGATCGGCATGCATATGGGTTTCCAGCAGCCATTGGACTTCCAGGCCTTGGCTGACTATGAAAGCGAGGATTCCATCGGCACCTTTTGTGTCGGTTTTACCTGACCTGAAGTCATACCCCAGCACTGGGTCGATGACCGCGCACTCCTTCTGACCTTCTCTGTAGACGACATAGCTGAAGGCGCCTGTCACCGTATCGGTAAAGGTCTTGACCAGCATTTGCATGCAGTGACCTCTCAGCGAAGATATGGCATCAATGTCTTTACCAGCAACATCACGCCCACTGCGCACACCAGCAAAGAAAACCCTATTTGCAGCAGGCTGCCCGATACTTTTGGCGCCAGTGTGCGGCCGATCAGCATTCCAGCCACGGCGGCCCCAATAAAGCGCCATGCCGTGGGCTCTATGACCCCGCCTGTTATCAGGAATACGCTTACCGTGCCGGCTGAAATGAAGGCGATAACGGCCAAGGCCGTAGCGACAGTCCCGTGCATGCCGAGATTGCTGAATTGCCGAACGCCGGGCACGATTATGAAACCGCCACCCAGGCCCAGCATTCCGCTAAATAACCCGGAGATGCCACCGATTGATGACAGGCTTGCGAAGCACCGGTTAGTCCACCTGAACCGACCCGTAGAGGGGTTCACCAGGCATTTTGCCGAGAGCAGGTTTGAGCCTTGCCTGGTTTCAGGTTTACAGGGGGAAACTGCCTGTTTGAACATTCTGGCTGAAATGAATAAAAGCACCGTGCAAAAGATAATCATCAACGTCGTTATGGAGAGGTTTTTCGCCAGCCATAAGCCAATCGGGGCGCATAAAGTGCCAGCTACGGCCATCACCCCTGCGGCCTTGTACCTCACCAACCCTCTGCGTAAACCATCCAGACAGCCAATGAAGGCCGCGCTACCGACGGCAATGAGTGCGACAGGTTTAGCCTGGGGAAGGGTGTAACCCAGCCCAATCATCAACGCTGGTACAGCCAGAACTCCGCCTCCGCCTGTCATGCCGAGAGCAAGACCGACGCCTGCGCCATACAAAAAATCGAGAATCATATCCATCTTCTTTTATCGGGGGGGCGAGGAGCAGAAAGGCGAGTTGAACTCCCCTTGCCGCGTTTTGGCGCAGCATGGGGAATGAAGTTGGCCATCGTTAAGTGGTCAGTTGACCATTCTTATTTTGGGTTTCTGATCTTTAGAGGGATCGGGCGGGGGCGTGCTTTCTTCCAGGCCTGGGCGAACAATCAATGGCTCACTGTTCTGTGCAGAACCGCACTGCTGGATCTCTTTGGAGCGACGAACCAGGAAGTCGACCAGGTGATTTCGAATCCGGTAGAACTGAGGGTCATGATGGATAGTCTCTCGGCTACGCTCGCGCGGTAGCGTATTGATGACTATCTCTGCGACCTTGGCGTGAGGGCCGTTGCTCATCAGCATGATCTTGTCGGCCAGCAGGATGGACTCGTCTACATCGTGGGTGATCATGAAGACGGTCTGTTTTGTTGCCCCGCAGATCTTCAACAGTTCATCCTGAATCACCCCTCGGGTCAGCGCGTCCAACGCGCCGAAAGGTTCATCCATCAACAACATTTTAGGTTCGACGGAAAATGCTCTGGCGATGCCTACACGCTGCTTCATGCCGCCAGAGAGTTCACTGGGTTTCTTTTTCGCAGCGGATTTAAGCCCGACAAGATCAAGGAATTTCGCTGCATGCTCCAGGACTTGTTTGCGGTTCCATTCGGGATGGCGAGAGCGAACGGCGAAGGCGATGTTGTCCTCCACGGTCAACCAAGGGAGGAGCGCATGGCTCTGGAACACTACGCCTCGATCAAGGCTGGGGCCTGAAATCTCTTTCCCTCCCATGATTACACCGCCGCTGGTGGCTTCTTCCAGGCCGGCAATGACATTGAGAATGGTGCTCTTGCCGCAGCCGGAATGCCCGATGATGCAGACAAATTCGCCCTTCTGAATGCCGAAATTGATGTTCTCGAATACCGGAGGCAGATCGGCACGATATTGCTTGGTCAGGCCTTCGACCTTCATGAAAGGCGCGTTACTGGATTCATTATTCAGCATAAGTGACCTTCCTTTGCAGGCGAGCAAACATGAGATCAAGGAGCATGCCGATCACACCAATCATTAAAACGGCGAAGATGACGTTGCCCAGTGAAAGGTTGTTCCATTGATTCCAGACGAAATAGCCAATCCCTGTCCCACCGATCAGCATTTCCGCAGCGACGATAACCAGCCAGGCGATACCCATGGAAATGCGCATGCCGGTGATGATCGTCGGCGCTGCGGCAGGGAGGATCACCAGAAAGGCTTTGCGCAGCGGGCTCACCTCAAGCACACGGGCGACGTTGAGCCAGTCCCTTCTTACACCTGCCACGCCGAATGCGGTATTGATCAGCATCGGCCAGACCGAACAGATGAAAATGACAAAAATCGCTGACGTGGTCGAATCCTTGATGGTGTAAAGCGCAATCGGCATCCAGGCCAGTGGTGAAATGGGCTTGAGCACCTGGATGAATGGATCCAGGGCGCGATACAGCAATGGCGACATTCCAATGAGGAATCCCAGAGGTATCGCTACCAGAGCGGCGAGGAAATAACCTGCACCAACACGTGCGAGCGAGTACGCCAACTGGATGCCGATCCCCTTGTCATTGGGCCCGCGATCATAGAAAGGGTCGCTCAGGTTTTTGTAAGCCAGCGCGGCAAACTGAGCGGGTGTCGGAACGCCATTTGCGCTGCTCGAAGCGCCATCTGCAGACTTGCCCATCAGCATCGCGTATTCAGCGTCGTGCGCGATCTTCAGGTCTTGCTTGTTGGGCTGAGTTGCAAACTGCCACACCATCATCATGAACAGCAATATGCACACTGACAGCATTGCTGCCTTCAACTTGATTGTCGATTTCATAATCGCTCCTCAACTGCGCTTGATAGCAAAGCTGTTCAAATATTCAGTGGCCTTCGTGGGGTCGAACTCCTTGCCCATGATCGAGAACTTCTTGTACCCGTTGATCGGAGCCGCATCGGCTTCAGCCAGCGACAGGTTGGCCATTTGCTTTCTGGCATCCGTCATCAAGAACACTTTTTCAGCCAGGTCGTTAAAGTTCATCTCGCCTTTGATGTAGCCCCAGCGCTTCATCTGCACCAGCATCCAGGTGGCCATCGAGTACCAAGGCATTGGATCGAAGCCGGCGCGTCCTGGTTGATTCTGCACCGTCCCGAGACCATCGGCGTAACGTCCGGTAAGCGCTTGACGGATCACGATTTCAGGCTGGTTCAGGTAGTTCGGTGTCGAGATTGCCTGAGAGATGGTCTGCAGGTTTGCAGGGTCTCTCGCGGCGGTCGAAGACTTCAGAATCGCTCTGTACAGCGCGGCAAAGGTATTGGGGTTTTCTTCGATAAAGGCCTGCGACGACCCGAACGAACAGCAAGGGTGGCCATCCCAGATATCCTTGGAGAGAATGTGGATGAAGCCGATTTCGTCATACACCGCGCGCTGATTGAAGGGGTCTGGGCCAAGAAAACCATCGATGTTGCCGGCCCTCAGGTTGGCGATCATTTCTGCGGGCGGCGTGACGCGAAGCTGAACGTCTTGATCAGGGTCCAGTCCATGCTCGGCCAGGTAATAGCGAAGCAAATAGTTATGCATCGAGAATTCGAACGGAATGGCGAACTTGAAGCCTTTCCAGTTTCTCGGATCGCGATTGTCCTTATGCTTGAGCGCGAGGGTAATCGCCTGGCCGTTAACGTTCTGGATTGTGGCAACCCGCATGGGCTGCGGGCTAGAGCCGAGCCCCATGGAGATGGCCAGTGGCATCGGGGCGAGGAAATGTGAGGCATCCAGCTCGCGGTTGAGCATGTGGTCTCGAACCAGCGCCCACCCTGCGGTCTTTTGAAGGCTGACTTGAAGGCCCTGTTCGCTATAGAAGCCCATGGGGTCAGCCATGATCAACGGGGTCGCGCAGTTGATCGGGATAAAACCGATTTTGAGGTTTTTCTTCTCAAGAGGGCCGCGTTCATCAGCCATGGCCTGAAGCGACGGTAGCGGCAGAACCGATGCGATCGCCGCCATTGCGGTACTGATACCCACCGCCTTGAGAAATTGTCGACGAGTGTGCTCGTTCGGGAACAGTGCCTTGACCGCAGCCGCTTCGATAAAGTCATGGGACAACGCTTCTTCGTCCCGGACGTGATCGGCCTGGCTTGCATGGGCTCCGCAACTGCATCCACCCAGGTTTGACTCACTTGAGTAGGGGGTAAAAATATTAGTTTTGCTCATCCCGACGCCCTCACGAAATTCCATTGATTACGCAGCTTTATTGCTGCCTACGCGCAGCAAGGAGCCAGGCTGGCCATTTACAATTTGATGCATCACCAGGTAATTGACGTCTTCTTCCAGAACGATCCACTCACCTTCCGGGCGAGGCGATCCGTGGATTTCAATGGGAAGTGAGCGGGTCTTGAGTCGGATAACGGGCTGTGCGTGGACGTAAGCGGCGCCGGGTATGCCAAGCGCCTCATGAGCAATTGCCCGGGCCTGCTTGGCGATAGGTTCGATGAAGCGGCACGCCATGCCATCCAGACTCACACAGTCTCCCAGGGCAAAAACATCGGGAGAGCTGGTCCGCAGCGTTGCGGGATTAACCTTGATGCCTCGTTCAAACTCCAGTCCGGCAATCCGCGCCAGCCGGTTTTCGGTTGCCAGGCCGATAGCCGCGACGATGTGATCCACTTCAATGACGACGCCACAGGTCGTGGTGATGCTTTTCACGCCAGCGCCCAGGTCTGTGATTTTTGCAACCTGAACACCGCCGATGTAATCGATTCCGCACTTCAGTTGGCTGGCTTTCAGTCGTTCTGCGGCTTGAGTTGGCAGCAGTCCGCCAAGGGGGAGGGTTTGGCGGTCGATCAGCGTCACTTCGTGGCCGGCTTTGGCAAAGTCCTCTGCCATTTCGCACCCGATCATCCCTGCGCCGACGATGGCTACACGTTGTGGGGCTCGTGCCAGTTGAATCTGGAGCCCGCTCCAACCCGCGAGGTCGTTGACGCGCCAGCACAGGTGCGCAGGGAATTCTGGTGGAAGGATCGGTTTTGCGCCTTGGGCCAAAATGAGTTTGGTGTACTGAAGGGCGCCACGCGTCGTGCGAAGCTGATGCGAGCCCGTCGCCAACCCCACCACAAATGTTTCGGTATAAAGCTTCACGCCTAAACGCTTGGCTGCATCGTTGGCGGATTCTCGAACGATTGCATCAGCCGTGATCCCTCGGCTCAGCGCTACAGACAGTTCTGGCTTGTGGTAAAGATTGCCGACGCAGGCACTAATGAGGGTGATGGGGATTTCAGCATCCAGCGTACGGATGGCTTCGACGGCGGCCCAGCCAGCCAGGCCCGCACCAACGACCACAATTCCAGGCGCTTGCGTCGGGCCAACGGGCGCGCAGGATGGAGCGGCTTCGCGTTGGACAAAAGGCTCAAAGTCGACCTTGGTGACACCGCAAAGCGGGCATTCCCAGTCATCCGGAATGTCCTCGAACCGCGTGCCGGGAACGAGGCCGCTATCCGGGTCCCCTTGTTCTTCGTCGTAAATCAGACCGCAGGCGCGGCAGATGAACTGCTTCCAGGTATCGACTAAAGCGCTCATTTCGGCATTTCCTCTTTCATCAGTCGTGCCATTTCCCATCGCAAATGTTTGATGGCCGGGGTGACGATGGCCACGAAATGGGCTTCGCGAATACGGCGTTGCGGCGCCGCACTTTTCAGGTACCCACGAGCCCCCTGATGCAGCAGCGCCGACTGCGTGGCACGCAGGGCAAGCTCGGCGCCTTGAGCGCGTGCATCAAGTACTTCGATGAAGAAGTCCTTGCTGTCGTCGTAGGGCGTCAGGGCAAGCCGGGCCACCCGCGAGTTCAACTCATCGAGTTCGGCTTGCAACTGATCCTGACGGTCATGCAAAAAGTGGTTTACGTGGCCCAGAACGGGCTCCACTTCACGAATCGAATCGATGCTGCCATCAACCAGTCCGGTGGCCATGCCCGCCTGTAGAAGTACGAAGGCGGAGCGGATTTTGGCAATGAAGGGTTTGGCGGGATCGGCAATCAGGTTGTCCTCGCCGACAAAGTAATCCTGCAGTTGAACGCGCCAGGTACTCGTACCTTCCATGCCTGAGAAATCGGGGCATGTTCCCAAGTCGACAGTGTCGTCTATATCGAGCAAAAACATGATTTCGTGGGAGGTGCTGCCATCGGCATTTTCGACCTTTGCGATGGCGCCGCAATACTGGCCCTTGGCGATGTGACTGACCCATGGAAGCGTTCCGGAAACCTTGTAGCCTCCCGGCACCTTTCGAGCCCGGAACACCATGCTCTCGATACCGGCAAAGGTTTTCATCGGATTTGAAAGCGCGGTGCCGCCGAACGTCTTGCCCTTGGCGTGAGCGTCCAGCCGGGCAAGCAGCGCAGGGTTGCCGGATTGCTCCATGTACAGGCCGCAGACGTCGTGACACCACATCAGAAAGCCGGTAGACCCACATGAGCGAGTGACTTCGTTCATCGCCGTCAGTGCAAGGTCAAAACGGTTGCCGTAGCGGTTCAAGTGGATGCCCAAGGCACCGCTGGCACCCAGATCGCCCATCACGTCGAGCGGATAGTAGCCATCATGATCAATGGTGTTCGCGAGCTTGGCCAATGGGCCGCGAGAAATCTGCTGAACCTGCTCCATGAGGGTGGGTTCGGCGCCAGGCGTCAGTTGTGAAAAACGAGGTGCGACGTTCACAGAGCGGCCTCCTGCAGATTAACGCTCATGCAGACACCGCGGCGTTTGATGGATTCGCTGTTCTCGCAAGAGAGGTTCTGGTTCATGAGGGGCTTCTCCATTTCCTGTCCCTTCCTTTGAAGGGCATTGATAGAGAGTCAATTGCAGGGGGCGTGCCAAAAACGCTTAAACATCAAAAAGTCATATATTTCATATGGTTATGAATGTATTCATAGGGTATGGATCGCGAAGGGCGGCCAGAGTGATCGATGCCGTGAACAAAATGTAAGCATTGTTAACATTCTGTTGTTTTTTAATGGGCTACTCCAGGCCCATTTTCTTGATGCGGTAATTGAATTGACGAGAGGTCAATCCAAGGAGCTGGGCCGCCCTGGATTTATTACCGCCTGCCTGGGCCAAGGCCCTGGTAAGCGTTTCGGCGGAATGTGACTCAGCCGATACGTAGGGTCGAATGGCATAACTGAAAGGAATCGCTGGCTCGCGAGCGTACTCGGGTGTTGATCGTCCACCTGAAAGCGCCAGATTCTCTTCTGTGCTGGCGCTGAAAAATGGTTTCAAGTCTTCAGCACTCATCGACGATTTTTGCGCCAGAAGAACGATTCTCTCAATCATGTTCGAGAGCTCACGGATGTTGCCGGGCCAGTGGTGATCTTCCAGCAACTGGATGGCATCAGCCTTCAGGTTGATGTTGCGCTGATTGACCTGGTTGACCTTGTTCAAGAAGTGCATGGCCAGAACAGGGATATCGCTGCGCCGACTTGCAAGGGATGGAAGATGGATAGGGATCACGTTCAGGCGGTAGTAGAGGTCCTGCCTGAACTGGCCGCGGCCGACTTCGGTCGCAAGATCACGGTTGGTCGCGGCGACCAGTCGAACGTTGATTTTGATCTCGGATTTCCCGCCAAGCCGGGTGATGATGCCCTCCTGCAATGTTCGCAGTAGTTTGGTCTGCATCTGCAGTGGCATCTCGCCGATTTCGTCCAGAAATATGGTGCCGTCATTGGCTTGCTCGAACCAACCCGCACGCATCGCTGCGGCTCCAGTAAAGGCACCTTTTTCGTGGCCGAACAATTCAGACTCGAAGAGACTTTCAGGGATGGCGGCGCAGTTGACCTTGATGAAGGGCTTGTCACGTCGTGGGCTGGCCAAATGCAGGGCCCTGGCAAAAAGCTCCTTGCCTGTACCTGATTCACCAAGCAGCAGGACACTGGCCGTTGCGTCAGAGACACGCTCCAGCTCAGAAATCGCACGTAGCAATTCGGGAGCGTTTCCGACAATGCCGTAGCGAGTGGCGTCCGCATGAAGCGCTTTGGTCAGCAGATCGTTCTGCATGGAAAGTGCGCGGGTTTTTTCTTCAATGTAGCTTTGCAAATGCAGTGATTGCCCCACCAGTGTCGTGAGGATACGAAGAATAGTGATGTCGTCAGCGAGCGGTCTGGATCTCAGGCGGATTCGATGGCAGGCGAGGGCACCGACAGTTTTATGGCCTATCAAGACCGGTAGAGCGAGGAAGGCAACCTGTCCCTCAGGCAGATTTTCCCTGGCCACCACACGACCCAGAAATACAGGATCGTTGTCGATATCCTGGACAATGATCATTTGTCCGGTCGCCAGCACTCGACCTGTAATGCCTTCATTAAAGGCGTACTTCCCACGACTCATTTCATCCCGGGTGAGGCCGTACGCATGTTTGATGCTGCCCGATCTTTCCCCTTCATTGATGAGCACGATGCGGCCACGGTTCAACCCCAAAAGCTGGGAAAGCAAATGCAGGACCTCCTTGAAAACCAGTTCGGGGCTGAAGTTTTTGCCAGCAATGGCCATCACCTGCTGAAGCAACAACATCTCTTGGGCGCGCCAATAAGCCGGAGTCTCGCCACTGCCCGCTTCACTTTTCACATCGTCTGCCATCAGAGTCTCCCGTTCGAGCAATAGAGAGGAGTATGCACAGATCATGCCCGCAAATGAAGGCGAGTAGGTGGCGTGCAGTTTGCCAAGTTGTCCTTGGCTCTAACTGTTCACTTCGTTTTCACTGCATGAGAATTTACATGACTCAGACTCTTCAGAGACTGTCCTCGACCTTATCATTCAGTGGTCAGATTTTATTTGCTGATCTGCCAGATATTCATCTTTTGGGATTCAGAAGCATCCTCTGTACTCGACCGGGCCGGGAGGGCGGCGCGGAACAGCCAACACACTTTAAAGGGCATATTAAGTAGCCTTAAAAAACGTGGTAGGGCTGCCGTGGCCGGGCAGACCCTGATGCAGATGTCAGAGTGTCCACTGGCGTACTTGGAGCATGCGGTGTTGACGATGGCGCAGGCGTCGAGAGAGATCGTTACATCAGCCGCCGTGCTCCGTCTTATGACGAAAGGTTGCAATTGACCTGGCTCCAGGCAATCACAGCCATTAAAAAAGCGGCCCTTTGGCACAACATCGTTTCTCGGCGGTGCTATTTTTCACTATATTGGCCGCCAGATCTGGTGAGTGACGCAACATCCACCGCCTTCAGTGCGAGTAGTCCTAATGAGTAAAAAACCAGACGACGCAGGGCTTGTTAAAGCAGGTTCGGGAACCCGTGCAGTGTGGGGCGGGGAGCAAGTCAGGCATCCCTACAATGCCACTCAAACGCCCATCGTGGTCAGCGCCGCCTATGGTTATGACGACATCGACGTCTGGTACGACGTAGTGTTGGGTAAGGCGCCAGGTTTTATTTACAGCCGCATGAGCAACCCGATGGTCGAGATTCTCGAGGCAAAAATTTGCGAGCTAGAGCTGGCCGAATCCGGCGTGGCGTTCAGCAGCGGGATGGCGGCGATCCGCCGCGGTGCAAGCCCTGTCAGGGGACATAACCCACGCGGTGGCAACGGTCCAACAATTGGCAACGGAGAGCGAAAATATCAGCGCAATCCTGGGGGTGGTCCGTGGAATTGCCGAGCAGACCAATTTGCTTGCCCTGAATGCGGCTATTGAAGCCGCCAGGGCAGGGGAGCAGGGTCGAGGTTTTGCTGTGGTCGCGGACGAGGTCAGGAGCCTGGCACGCAAAACGCAAAATGCCACCGGAGAAAATCAGAGGCTTATCCAGCAATTGCAACGAGGCACGCAGGAGGCGGTCGATGCCATGCAGGTCAGTCAGGCGAAGGCTTGCGACAGCTTGCAGCAATCGGCACAGATCAGTCAGGCGTTGGACCGGATTGTCGAGGCGGTTTCGGTGATTACCGAGATGAACATGCAGATCGCCAGCGCGGTCGAGCAGCAATCAGCGGTGGCCGATGAGATCCAGCAGAGCATCGCGAATATCGATGCAGTGGCCACGGCGGTGACACAAGGGATGGATCAAGCATCAGAAGCCAACACGCGATTGAACAGACTCGCCGACCACCAGCGGGATTTGGTGTGCCGATTCCATACGCAGTGAAGGACGCTGTCTATTGAGCGTCCCTGGATCACTCGCACCGTTCAAGCGCAATATCTGTCCAGAGCACCCGAATCATCGTGCCACCCGCTCGAGTCTGAAGCGGCTGAAACGGGCGATAGCCCAGGCTGTGTGAAAACGCATACACCGTTTTGAAGTCTGCACTGCTACGTAAAGTCTGCCAGCGTTTGGTTGGAAACGTAGCTCAAGGATCGTCTGGTGCCGCTATCCCCTCTGCGATCCACAGGGCCCATCGCCGACGCGGCGTTCAGTTGGATGACTTTGAACTCCGCCTTTGCAGCAGATCGATCTGATCCGCTGGCACCAAGGTGCGCAAAGTCTTGTAGAGCACACGGGTTTCCAGCAAATTCCACACCCGCAGCATGGTTTCCAGAGCATCCAGTGGTTTGCTGATGAAGTCCTTGGCTCCCAGGGCCAGGGCGCGCAAGCGGGTGTCGCGGGTGGCGTCGGCGGTGAGCACCAGGATCGGCAAGTATTCACCGCTCGGGATGCGCCGGTTGAGTTGTTCCAGGACGGCAAAACCGTCGAACTCGGGCATGTGCAAGTCGAGAATCACCAGGTCCGGCTCGAAGCTGTTGAACAGCTCCAGAGTCCGCAGCGGCTGGGTGCTGCTCAGCACGTTGGTCAGTCCCTCGCGTACCAGCAGTTGCTCTACCAGATCGAGGTTGGGGCGTTGGTCGTCGATGATCAGAATGCGCAGGTCGGTGTTCACACGGGCTCCGGAAGGTACTGGTCGAGGTGTGCGAGAAACGAAGGAATGTGAATCGGTTTGGTTAGCACGGCTGTCGCGCCCGCGTCGCTCAAGGCCAGACGCGTGAGGTCGCTGGCGTCGGCGGTGATCATCAGCACCGGGGTGGTTCGGGTGATTGCGGACTGGCGCAAGCGCTGCAGAACGTTCAGCCCGTCGATGTCCGGCAGGGAGACATCCAGCAGGATAAGCTGTGGCGCATGTTGGGCGGCCAGATCCAGCCCCAGTTGCCCTTGCATGCTTGAGAGCAGTTTTATCCCCGGTCGCCGTTGCAGCACGGTTTCGATGAGCGCGAGGCTGGAGAGGTTGTCTTCGATGCACAACATCTTGCCCTGAACTTCGGGGCCTGCGAGTGCAGGGATTAGCGATCGGTTATCAATTGGCGCAGCGGCTGTCCCGGCGGTTTCCTGCAAGCGTACAGACGGTAGCTCCAGGGTAAATCGGGAACCGGCGCCGGGTTGGCTTTGCACGGTCAGGCTGCCATTCATCATTTCCAGCAGGCTTTTGCTCAACGCCAGGCCAAGGCCGCTGCCTTCCACATTCGGGTCGGTTTCAAGACGCTCAAACGGCTTGAACAGTTGACCCAGGCGATCAGCCGCAATGCCCTTGCCGGTATCGCTGACCGACACATGGATTCGTTGCTGATCAATCTTGACCTCGATGCTCACCTGACCCTCAGGCCGGTTGTACTTGATGGCGTTTGATAGCAGGTTCAGCAGCACCTGAGTCAGGCGTTGTCGATCGGCGACGATCCCGCTGTCAGCGGCCAGCATTGGCAGTGGCGTCAGATGAATGCCGGCGTCGGCGGCCATCGGCGAGACCAGTGTCAGGGCTTCTTGCAGGGCGATCGCGAGGGGCACGGATTCGATGTTCAGCGGCAGGCGTCCGGCTTCGATTTTGGCAATGTCCAGCACTTCGTTGATCAAAGTCAGCAGGTGCTGTCCGGCACGCAGGATGTGACTGATCTGCGCCTTTTGCCCGGGGAGCGAGTCCATGTCCAGAAGTTGCGCAAAGCCCAGGATCGAGTTGAGCGGGGTCCGCAGTTCGTGGCTCATGCGCGACAGGAATTCGCTTTTGGCCCGGCTGGCGCGCTCGGCTTCTTCGCGGGCGGTCCGCAACGCAATCTCGGCCGCGCGGCGATCGGTAATGTCTCGGGTGATCTTCGAGAACCCGCGCAACGCGCCGCTGCTGTCGTATTGCGCGGTGATCACCACGCTGGCCCAGAAGCGGCTGCCATTTTTGCGAATGCGCCATGCCTCTTCCATGTAGTGCCCGTTGCGAGTGGCCTCACGCAGGGCCATCTCGGGATGCTGCGGGCACTCTTGCGCCAGGTAAAACACCGAGAAGTGTTGGCCGATGATTTCCTGTTCCGTATAGCCTTTGATCCGCTCGGCGCCGGCGTTCCAACTGGTGACATAACCCTGGGTGTCGAGGGCAAAGATCCCGTAATCCTTCACGCCGTCGATGATCAGCCGCAAGCGTTCTTCATTGTCGCGCAACGCTCGCTCGCGTTCAGCCAGCAGTAAGCCGGCCTCCACCAGACGAGTGCCCAACTGACCAATCTCATCGTTCTCTGGCCGTTGCGGCCGCAACGGCTGCCCGAGAGCCAGGCGTTGGGCATTGCCCTGGACTTGCTGCACCCTGGCCACGATCCCTTTGGACAAAAACAGCACCGCCACGATGGCACCGAATAGTCCGCAGAGGGCGGCCAGCAAGGTTGAGAACAACAGCCGCTGGCGGGTCGCGTATGCCGCCGCAGTACGTTCCGCCAGCAACGTGTCCTCAAGGGTGAGCATGGTGCTGATGTGCTCGCGCAATTCATCGAGGATGTATTTGTTATTGATCAGGATGGTGGTGATCGACTCGGATTTTGCCTCGCTATCGCTGAGCATTTGCTCCAGGCCATCGATTTTGCTGTTGATTAGTGGCGTGATGGCGGTGAGTTGTGCACGTACCCGTTCATCACGAACGTTGCTATCGAGCCGGCGCAGGGCAGATTGGATCAGGGGCTTGGCTTTCAGATAACCCGGCAGGAAATCTTCCCGATGTGTCAGCAGATAACCGCGCACGCTGGCGGCCGCTTCGGCGAGCAATGTGTGCACGGTCTGGATATCACCTTGCACCAGCAATACCCGGCGCACGTCTTCTTCGGCACGGGCGGTCTGGCGCTCGGTGATGTAGATCAACACCAGTGACAGCAGCAGGACCACCAATGGCAGGGAAATCACCACCAGTGCCTTGCCCCGTAGCGGCAGGTCGGCCCAGCGTCTGGCGTAAAACACCCTCATTGTTGAGTCACCAGGCCCAGAGCAATGCCACGGACCGCCGCCTGGGTTCGATCAGCCGCCCCGAGTTTTCCGATGACCCGTTCGACGTGGGCTTTTGCCGTGCCGGTAGTAATTCCCAGTTTCTCGCCGATCAGACGGTTGCTCATGCCGTTGGCCACCAACCCAAGCACCTGGCGTTCTCGGGCAGTGAGGTTTTCGGTGGGGGTGCCGCCACTCGCATTACGCTCGGTCATGCGTCGTAGCAGACGGGCGCTGACGGAGCTATTGAGGGCTTCTTCACCGACGGCGACGCGCTGCAGGGCGTCGATCACTTCGGCGCGGCTGGCGTCTTTGAGCAGGTAACCGACGGCGCCGGCACTCATGGCCGCTTCCAAGTGGTCGGGGCTGTCGTCCATGGTGAATATCACCACTTTCAGGGCAGGCAGGCGTTGCTGAAGCAGGCGTGCGGCGCCCAGGCCGTTGAGCAACGGCATGCGGATGTCGAGGATCACGATGTCCGGCAGCAACCGTTCGCACAACTCGACTGCTTCCTGACCATCGCGGGCCTGACCGACCACTTCGAATTGCGGGTGACCCGCCAGCAAGGCGATGAAACCGGTGCGCGTGACTTCATGATCATCAGCGAGCACGAGACGTAAGACGTGGGTCATTGGGGTGTTCCATCCAGGTTCGCGGGCACGCCGACGTGCAGTTGGGTGCCGCAGTTGATTGCGCTGACGCAGGTGAGGCGTCCACCCAACAGGCTGGCACGTTCCTGCATGGTGGAGAGGCCCAGATGTCGAGCGTTGTCGGTATCGACTTGTAGTTCGGTGGAAGCAAAGCCTTTGCCGTTATCGTCCACCCGCAGCAAGGCCTGACCTTCGTGCAGTTCCAGCCCCAGCTGTACCTGTTTGGCGTGCGCATGTTTGAGGATGTTGTTGATCGCTTCCTGGGCGATCCTGAACAAACCGATCTCCACCTGACTGGGAAAACGCGCCTCGCAACGTGCGATCCAGTGCACGCTGATTCCGGCTTCGCGCAGCCGATCGGCTTCTTTGTCGACAGCCTTGAGCAATCCGAAATCGTCGAGCACCGTCGGGCGCAGGCCGCCGATCAGTTGCCGGCCTTCAACCACGCAATGCTGGGCCAGCGCCAGAATCGCCTGCAAGTCCGCCCCGAGGGTGTCCGGCAATGTCGGGCAACGGCCGGCAAAACCTTGCAGACGCTGGTGCAATCCGGCGAGGGTTTGGGCCAGGCCGTCGTGCAGGTCATAAGCAACGCGTTTACGTTCGTCTTCTTGTGCGCGAAACAACCGGTTGACCAGCTCCGACAGGGTGCGATCACGGTTCTTCAGCGTTGTCAGCAATCGGTAGTTTTCAAGGTGCGCGGCCAGCAGGGTGGCGAGCAGTTGCAAGGATTCGCTGTCTTCATTGTCCGGCGCCCGCAGACGCAAGCTGTTGGCCAGCACCAGGGCGCCAAAGGCATTCCCATCGCCACCGCGTAACGGCACCCGCAGCACATTGGGCAAGGATTCCCCTGGACGGTCCTGCCAGTACGGCGTGCGCATTGCGCGGTCGGCGACGACCTCCAGGCTGTTCAGTCGATCACTACTGCCATGCCGGGCGGTGGTGCTGACAAGCCCGTCGGTATCCCACTCCAGCAGCAACCCGTGGTCCATCGCGAGGAAGGCGCAGGCCCGAGCCAACACTCGCTCGCGCATGGCGTCCGGGACCAGTCGGGTCAACTCCTGTCCGGTGTCCACCAACAGCCGCAGGCGCGCCGCGCGACTCTCGGATTGTCGATATTGGGTACGGATGGCCAAGGCGCTACCGGAGTCGTGTGGCGGGCTTTGCATGCTTCGACTCCGGCGTTGAGACAAGCGCCGCGGGCGCAGGGGGAGGTCATTAAACCTTGTTAACCGTACCGGGCGCCATCTGCCAAATGGCATAGATAAATGACTCCGGTTGGCCGATGTCGGGTGGCTGGCGAATTGGCAAAGTGTGCTCAACGACCACCACTGGAGTATCGCAATGAAATTCAAAACCCCGGCCATCGCCCTGCTTTTTGCCTTGAGCGCACCGTTTGTTCAAGCAACGGAGACGGCCCCGCATGTTTACCGCACTGTGGCAGAAGCGCCTGCCAACGTGAAGGACCGTGAGATTGCTGGTTTGTTTGACCGTTGGAACAGCGCGTTGCAGACCGGTAACGTTCAATCGGTGGTCGACCTCTATGCGCCGGACGCCGTGTTGCAGCCAACGGTGTCCAATCAGGTGCGCACCACGCCGGACCAGATCAAGGACTACTTCGATCACTTTATGGCGCTCAAGCCGGTGGGCCAAATCAACTACCGCGAAATCCGCCAGCTGGGTAGTAACGTGGCCATGGACAGCGGCGTCTATACCTTCAGCCTGACGGAGGCGAGCGGCAAGATCCGTCAGGTGCAGGCACGCTATACCTTCGTCTACGAACAGGTCGACGGTCAGTGGAAGATTCTCAATCACCATTCTTCGGCGATGCCTGAAGCGCAGGTGCAACACGCTAAGCAGTAAGCGGATCGGTAGAGGGTTTATTCGCAAATGTCCACGCCCTGTGGGTGTGGATATTCAGCCCTTCGACCCGTCACGCGAGCTTGAAAGGCAAAATCCCATGTAGGTCAGAATGAGCCAACTCCTGACCTCCAAGTGTTGCGTCTTTCTCCCGCCCGATGATTACGCCACCGACGTTTGCAGTATCTCAATCCATAGCGCGCCTTTGCCCGACACCGTTTCACCGACAATTTTCAAAACGCTGTTGTTGCTGACCGCGTAAGTGTCGACTATTTCGCTTTTCTAGCCGTCACTAGCAACCAGCGCCCGTTGGGTGAAAAAGGCGATATTGCGTGGCTGCTTCTCTTCCACCGGATAGTTCTCAAGAAAGCTCAAGCCGCCTGTTGAAGGGTTCACCGCGGATGCTGATGCCGAACTGCTGGTGCGCTCGGTAAGCCCCATGATGGCGGCTTCGAGAGCCAATTGATTTTGATTGATCTTGTACAGTAGGGAAGGGAGTAAGTTTGCGTTCGACATTGTGGTTCCTCCGTGGAAGAGGACAGCGTAGAAAAGGGTCTAGAAGGTCGTGCATGGCTCCGCAATCGCTAAGTCATGGACCAAGTGTTTTTT
>Ga0308165_1002402_pt1 | contig 22462 bp, 20 predicted proteins | sample PhyWR2_FD_201032 | JGI IMG/M metagenome (GOLD analysis project Ga0308165, IMG submission 201032) | Phyllosphere microbial communities from UC Gill Tract Community Farm, Albany, California, United States - DLSLW.R2 | ecosystem: Host-associated > Plants > Phyllosphere > Unclassified | place: USA... | reverse complement strand
AATGGCCAGCAGTGACAGTCAAATTCGCATGAATCCCGATTTAGAGGCAGAAGAAGGGCGTAAACGCCGTTCGCTCAAGCCATTGAAGCGGATGCTACCGTTTCTTTCGCGCTATAAGATTCTGGTGATCGGGGCGCTTTTTTCGCTGGTGCTTGCGGCGGGGACGACGCTCGCGGTTCCTGTCGCTGTGCGCCGTATGATAGATCACGGCTTTACGGGTTCTGATGCGATCTTCGTCAATAACTACTTTGTCATGCTGGTTGCACTTGCGCTCGTTTTGGCTTTGGCGTCCGGTCTTCGTTATTTCTTCGTCATATCACTCGGCGAACGTGTGGTGGCCGATCTGCGCAATGCCGTTTTCGCGCATGTAACAAGCTTGTCGCCGGAATTTTTCGACCGCTCACAATCGGGCGAAATCGTCTCGCGCCTGTCCGTCGATACTACGCAGATCAAGTCGGTCGTTGGGGCTACAGCTTCGGTTGCGCTTCGCAACGTCATTCTTGGTTTTGGCGCCCTCATCATGATGGTGGTCACAAGTCCCAAGCTTTCAATGTTGGTGATCGCGGCCATTCCACTGATCGTTATACCGCTGATCGCCTTTGGTCGCTCAGTGCGGCGGCGCTCACGCTTGACGCAGGATATGCTCGCACATGCCAATGCCTATGCCAGTGAGCAGATTGGTGCCATGCGCACTTTGCAGGCCTTTACCAATGAAAATATGGTGGTGGGGCGTTTTGCGGGTGCCGTTGAAAAAGCCTATCAGGCTGCGCGTTCTTCGATCAAAGCGCGTGCTATTCTCACTGGCTTTGCGATTTTCCTGATTTTTTCCAGTGTTGTCGCGGTGCTGTGGTTTGGTTCGCGCGATGTGCTGTCGGGAACCATGTCCGCTGGTACATTGGGCCAGTTCGTTCTTTACGCGGTATTTGCAGCCAGCGCATTTGGCGCACTTTCGGAAGTAGGTGGCGAGCTTGCGCAGGCCGCGGGTGCCACAGAACGTCTTGCAGAAATTCTGGATGAAAATCCTGGTATTGCTCCTCCGACGAATCCTGTTGCATTGCCTCAACCGCCACGCGGCGAAATCAGCTTTGATGATGTTTATTTCTCGTATCCGACACGCCCGCATGCGCCGTCGCTCAATGGCGTGAGCTTCACTGTAAAGCCCGGTGAGACGGTTGCGATTGTTGGACCATCTGGTGCCGGCAAAAGCACGATCTTCTCGCTGGTGATGCGCTATTACGACCCACAGACGGGTTCTGTGCTGATGGATGGCGTGGCTTTGCCTGATGCAGACCCGGCCCGTGTTCGTGAACGCATTGCTGTGGTTCCGCAGGATGTCGCGATCTTTGCAACCAGCATTCGCGAGAATATCGGTTTTGGTAAGCCGGGGGCGAGCGATGCGGATATCGAGTCTGCAGCAAAAGCTGCTCTCGCGCATGATTTTATTATGGCGCTGGACAAGGGCTATGAAACAGAAGTGGGTGAGCGCGGTGTGACGCTTTCGGGTGGCCAACGGCAGCGCATTGCCATTGCGCGCGCAATTCTACGTGCCGCACCTGTTTTGCTGCTTGATGAAGCCACTTCTGCGCTTGATGCAGAAAGCGAAATGCTGGTGCAGAAGGCGCTTGATAGTCTGATGGATAATCGCACGACGCTTGTCGTGGCGCATCGTCTAGCGACCGTTCTAAAAGCTGACCGCATTCTGGTGCTCGACAAGGGGCGGATTGTCGAAGAGGGCACGCATCAGACACTCGTGGCAAAGGGCGGCATTTATGCTCGCCTTGCCAAACTTCAGTTTGAAGCAGGTGCAGGGGTCTTCGGCAAATAAAATTAGGGGGCGTGAAGCCCCTTTAGTTTTTGCTTTGCGGCATCTTATCCGCAAAGCGCTTTACTCTTTTCGAGATGCGCTCTCTTATCGTTCTGTAAGCTTCAGCTCAATGCGGCGGTTTCTGGCACGTGCATCAGGCGCATCGGAATTATCAAGCGGCTGATATTCGCCAAAACCCGCCGCAACAAGCCGGTTCGCCGGAACACCATTGGAGATCAGATATTTGACCACTGCTGTCGCACGTGCCGATGACAGTTCCCAATTGTCGCGGAAGCGGCCAGTGCCTGCGAGCGGCACATTGTCGGTATGGCCATCCACGCGCAGAACCCAGTTGATGTCATCCGGGATTTCCTGATTGAGCGTGACGACCGCCTCAGCAAGCTTCTTCATCTCATCAAGACCTGCAGGATTGAGGTCGGAAGAGCCGGTCGGGAAAAGCACTTCGGATTGAAACACGAATCGGTCGCCGACAATGCGGATATTTTCCTTGTCGGATAGAATCGCACGAAGACGGCCAAAGAAGTCGGAACGATAGCGGTTAAGTTCTTGAACGCGCTGCGCCAGGGCCACATTCAGACGGCGACCGAGATCGGCAATCTTTGTGTTCGATTCGCGGTCACGCGATTCGGAGGCATTCAACGCATCCTCCAGCGCTCCGATCTGGCGGCGAAGCGCCGAAATCTGCTGGTTGAGCAGTTCCACCTGTGAAAGCGCGCGTGCACTGACCTGCTTTTCGGCTTCCAGACTTTGACCCAATTCGCCTGCGCGTTTTTCAGCGGCAGCACCGGCGCCGCTGCCCTCGTTGAGCAGGGCTTGCAGGCGCGAACGCTCACTTTCAGCACCGGACAGTGAGGCTTGCAGGTTGGCGATCACATCCTGCATATCCAGCGTATTGCTTTTTTCAAGCGACAGAAGCTGCGTGAGTTCCTGTATCTGGCTGTTAAGACGTGCCAGTGCGCTGTCCTTGGTATCGACATCACGACTCAATAGAAACTGTCCCAGTACGAAGACCGTGAGCAGGAACATGATGGCCAGAAGCAGTGTGGTCAGCGCATCGACGAAGCCGGGCCAATAGTCGACATGGCGCTGGGGGCGACGGTTACGGCCAAGAGCCATGTTGCTTACTCCGGCCGTTTGCTGTCAGTGGGACGATCTGGAGCACGCTCGGCAGGGGCTCTGGACGCAATGGCCTCGTTGAGATTGCCAAGCGTCTCGCGAATGGCCTTTTGCTCGTCCGCTTGCTTTTCAACCCAGTCGCGCATCATTTGTTGTTCGCTGCGCATGCTCTTGACCAGCCCTTGAATGCCTTCGGCAAGATTGGCAAGGGCTGCTGATGTGCGCTGGCTGGACGCCTCTCCGCCCTGCAGATTCTGCATACGTTCAGCAATATTGCGAATATCGCCTAAATTCTCGTCGGTGCTGAGATCAGAGCCAAGATCGGTGACGGATGCCAGCCAGTTTTCAAGCTCTGTGTAGAATCGGTTCTGTGCGCGGCCCGATTGAAGATCGAGAAAGCCGAGAATCAGCGAACCGGAAAGACCGAAAAGGGATGACGAGAATGCGGTGCCCATGCCTGATAGTGGTGCCTGCAAGCCGGCTTTGAGCGAATCGAGCACATCCGTGGTGTTGCCCGAACTTGGATCGAGCGACTGGATGGTCTGACCGATGGAGCCAACAGTTTCCAGCAAGCCCCAGAATGTGCCAAGCAGGCCCAGAAATACCAGAAGACCGATCAGATAGCGCGATATATCGCGACTTTCATCCAGCCGTGAGGCAATCGAATCGAGAATGGTGCGCGTGGAAGTGGTCGTCAGCGCCATGGATTGTCTACGACCAATCAAAGCACGCATGGGCGCAAGCAAGACGGGTGGACGCGTGGTGCCGTCGCGTTCGCCATCGCGGAAAGAGTTGACCCAGCGAATTTCCGGTAAAAGCCGAAGAACTTGTCCAAAAGCAAGCAGAATGCCGATGAGCAGTACGCCAAAAATCAGCCCGTTAAGCCCGGGATTGGTGACGAAGAATGTATGGATTTGCCGCATCAGAACGGCGGCAAGGAACGCAACAATGATGAGAAAAATCACCATGGAAAGAATGACGATTCGCGGGCTGCTCAGGCGGTAGGGATCATAGTCCCGTGTATCGTCCAGTCGTTCCCGGGAAAGTCTCAAATCGCTCATGCGTTTCGCTCCATGGATATCCGTAGGGATAATCTTGTGGCCGGGAGCCTACTTCATAATTTGTTGGAGCGGAATCATCTGGCGTGAAAAAATAATGCGCCCCGGTTAGAATACCGAGGCGCATAAAAAATGCATATAACAGATCTGATCAGATTGGCTTCTTGATCGTCTTGAGCAATGCTTTGTGAATGATTTCATTGCCGGCAACGATGGTCTTGGTGTCAAAAATGTCCTGACCGCCGTTTTTATCTGAAATGAAGCCGCCTGCTTCACGGATCATCAGCATTCCTGCGCCAAGATCCCATGGATGCATGCCGTCTTCCCAGAAACCATCGAGACGACCTGCCGCAACATAAGCGAGGTCGAGGGCGACTGCACCCATGCGACGAACGCCGGCTGTTTCAGCCATGACGTTGCGCAGCTCAACGAGATAATGACCGTGCTGACCGCGTCCCAAATGCGGAATGCCAGTGCCGATCACGCAATCAACCAGCTTGGTGCGGGCTGCAACGCGCAGACGACGATCATTGAGGAACACGCCGCCGCCGCGTTCAGCGGTGTAAAGTTCGTCCATGGCCGGGTTATAAATGACGCCAGCAACGATCTGTCCCTGACGCTCAAGAGCGATAGAGACTGCAAAGTAGGGAATACCGTGAAGGAAGTTTGTTGTGCCATCAAGGGGATCGACCAGCCAGCGATGCTGTCCGTCCTTGGATTCAACCTCACCTGACTCTTCCATAAGGAAGCCAAAATCCGGGCGGGCGCGGCTCAGTTCTGTGTAGATGATTTTTTCGGCGCGGCGGTCAGCCTGGCTGACATAATCGCCTGGGCCTTTAAGCGAAACCTGAAGATTCTGCACTTCGCCGAAATCGCGCGCAAGGCTGCGGCCGGCTTTCATGGCAGTCTGAACCATAACATTGAGGAGGGCTGAACGAGCCATCTGATCGTCCTTTTAATACTGATTAGCTGAGAAAGAACTGTCGCGATCACCATGAATGGGAATCGGACTGCGGCGCGAGGAGGGCCAAGCGCCGCTGATTTTGATGAAGAGCTTATGCGCGGCTGATGTAGGTCAGTTCGCTTGTATCAACGATAACGCGTTCACCAGAAGCGATGAATGGTGGAACGAGGATACGGATACCGTTTTCAAGGACAGCTGGCTTGTAGGAAGAAGCTGCAGTCTGGCCTTTGACGACCGGATCAGCTTCAACGATTGCAAGCGTTACCTGTTCTGGAAGACGAATGCCGATTGGCTTTTCTTCATAAAGTTCAACGGTGACCATCATGCCGTCCTGGAGGAACGCTGCGCGGTCGCCAACGAAATCCTTGAGTAGTTCAAGCTGTTCGTAGGATTCGGTATCCATGAAAACCAGCGCTTCGCCCTGTTCGTAAAGGAACGAGAAGTCCTTCTGTTCCAGACGAACGCGCTCAACAGTTTCTGCTGCGCGGAAACGCTCATTGAGCTTGGTGCCGGTGATGAGGTTTTTCAGTTCAACCTGATTGTAAGCGCCGCCCTTGCCTGGCTTGACAGCATTGGTCTTGACCGCAGCCCACAGGCCACCATCATGCTCAATAACATTGCCGGGGCGGATTTCGTTACCATTGATCTTCATGAGCTTAATCCGGGAATAAATGTGAAAACTGTAGCGGCCCGGCGCATCACGACAGAAAGGCAATCTCCCATATCTTTTCGGGGATTGCGTCCGTCTTTAACTCGAACCACGATAATCGGGCTCTCCAAGACCATAAAATGGCGCTTTGTGCAAGTCTGGGCGGTAAATCAGCACGCTCGACAAGCAAAAACTGGCCGAAAAACTATCGCACGCGCAGATTATTTGCAGTCTGAACAGCGACTTTAAGCTGTTCGTCTGCCAGTCCATCCATCATATCATTGAGGTCTGGTGAGCGATAACCGGCACGTTGTGCGATGATGTACCAGGCTGCAGCCTTTTCCAGATCGCCATCTGTACCGATGCCATCGCGATACAGGCGCGCAAGCCAAGCCTGTGCCATGACCATGCCGCGTTGCGCCGCAATCTGCATCCAGCCAAAACCCTGTTCATAATTGCGATCGCCACCACGCCCTTCAATCAGCCAATGGGCCAGATCATATTGTGCTGTGTCATAGCCTTTACGGGCGGCAAGCAGTAGATATTCGCGGGCTTTCTTGTCGTCATGCGTTATTTTGTCAGTTCCATTGGCATAGACCTGACTGATTGCATATTCGGCGTCTGGCAATTTTGCAGCAGCGGCCTTCTCAAACCACGGAAAGGCTTCATCCAGCCCCGCCTGTCCCGGCGTCTTCATCATGACAAGCTGGCCGTAATTAAACTGTGCCATGGCATTGCCGCCTTCAGCGGCTTGTTGCATGAGCTTGGTGGCCTTGGCTGTATCCTTGCGCACATACTGGCCTTGCAAGAGCAGAGCTGCATAACGAAACTGAGCTTCGTTGACACCTTGCTCAGCAGCCTTTGCGTACCAATGCGCAGCTTTCTTCTGATCAGCGGGCACACCAAGACCACGGGCATAGATTTCAGCGACCAGCGTTTGTGATGCGCGATCACCTTTTTCGGCTTGTGGCAGAGCGAGATTAAATGCCGTCAGGTAAAGTCCGCGCTGATAAGCACCAAAGGCTTCATCGGCCGGTTTGTCGCCAAAACGGCTTGGGTCGATATTTGGCAACATATTGGTTGTTGCTGGTTGTGGCAGCATTTTGGGTTTTTCAGCCGGCTTGTCGCCTTTACTGTCGTGATGTTTTTGCACGCCTGTCGGCTCGTTTACTGCCCCAGCAGCCATTGTGGCTGGAGTGGATGCAGCAAAGATCAAAGCCGTGGCGAGAAGAATTCTGCGCTTCATGGGGCGTGCAAACCTTGGGGGTTAATTTTCGAAACGGGGAGCGTGTTCATCAAGAAGTCGGTTGGCTTCCGCAACGGCCTTCGCCGGATCTTCAGCTTCAAAGACCGCCTGTCCAAGTGCTACAAAATCTGCGCCGGTTTTTGAGGCCGCAATAATGCTTTCAATTGTGTTGCCAGCCTGTGCGATGCTTGGAATTTCAACCAAATCTGACCACCATTCAGCCAGAGAAAGATTGCGCGGATGTGCGTCCGGTTTGTTATCTGCGCCGATCTTGCCGAAGAACACATAATCCGGCTGCAACTCGCCAATTTCCATCGCACTGTGACGATCACGCAGATTGCCGGTGCCAACAATGAACTTTGGTGTGTGCTTTTCAATCGCTTCTTCAAGCTCGGCGGCTTTGCCTTCGATATGAATGCCATCGGCCCCAACACGACCTGCAATGCGCGTATCATTTAAAATGATGGCTGCGGCACCTTTTTCCTGAATGACTGCAACAGCTTTCTGAGCGGAGGCCTGAAAAGCGGCCTCATCAAGGTCCGTACCGTCAAGAATCACACTTGCCACGTCGCCACCTGAAAGTGCTGCGGTCAATAGTTTTGCCAGTGCATCCCCATCGGCAATGGGAGGTGCAACCAGCAAAAGGCGGCAGCGTTCATTTTTTTGTTTAGCAGTTGGCGCGTTCATAAACCAAACCTAGCGAAAAATGTTGATGGAATTCGGGCATAAAGTAAGAGGAGTGCGTTGAACAGCCCTCTTTATATTCGCTCAGCTTTGTTGGGGGCGTGGAAGCCGGCTGTTGGCATTATGTTATCCACTGGAACGAAAGTTGATTGGAACCAACCGGGTTCTGACCGAATTACCCGTTATATAAGGCGGCAATGAGTGCTGCACTATCGCAGATGGAAAAACAAACAGCAGGCAGGCGAAATGACGAATGAAACGGCGAAAATAGTGCCAAAGGTTCGCGACACACGCATCGACGTGTTTCGCGCTTTGGCTCTGCTTACGATTTTCATCAATCATGTGCCCGGAACAATCTTCGAGCATTTCACCCATAAAAACCTTGGCTTTTCTGATTCTGCAGAAGCGTTTGTGTTGATTTCAGGTATGGCGGTTGCATTGGCCTATGGTTCCAAGTTCGCGCCCGGCAATCAGCTTGTGCTGACGCTGAAAATGTGGCGTCGCGCCTGTGTGCTTTATACAGCGCACATTATGACGACGCTTGCGACGATTGGTATTTTTGCCGCTGCCGCCGTTTTCCTTAAACATCGCGAATTGCTCACCCAGATCAATATCGGACCACTGATCAAGCAGCCAGTCGAGGCGCTGCTTGGTCTGGTCACGCTCGGTCATCAGCTTGGCTATAATAACATTCTGTCAATGTACGCAGTCGTGCTTCTTCTCACGCCGCTGATGCTGTTGCTTGCTCGTATCAGCTTGTCGCTTATGCTTGGTGTTTCGGGCATGGTTTGGTTGTTGTCGGGGCTTTATCATGTGGCACCAATCAACTATCCGACTGAAGGCGTGTGGTTCCTTAACCCGCTGTCGTGGCAGTTCCTGTTTGCCATTGGTATTGCTGGTACGATCCATGTGCGCCGTGGCGGTAAGCTTACAACGCATCCTGCACTGATTGCAGCAGCTGTTGGTTATTTGGTTCTGTCGCTCGCTTGGGTTCGTCTGCCACTTTGGGGTATTGATGCCTCGATGGGTATGCCTGCGGTTCTGACTGGGTTCGACAAAACATTCCTGTCGGCTCCCCGTCTTCTGCATATATTGGCAATTGCCTATCTGATTGCCGTGGTGCCGACCTTAAACAGCATTGCGCGTACTTCGGCGGATAATCCACTGGCGATTCTCGGTAAGCATTCACTGCCTGTTTTCATTGCGGGTACACTTCTGGCGATGGTCGCTCAGGTTATGAAACTGGTTAATCCGGGTGGCCTGCCATACGATACGCTGCTGATTGCGACGGGCGTGGTCATGCAGTTCGCACTTGCGTATTATCTGGAATGGCTGCCAACCATTGGTTGGGGCAAGAAGCCAGCCGCAAAGCCGGTTGCAGCCGAAGGCTCCAAGGCTCTGGTCGTTTCAACCGCCAAGCCTGCATTGCAGCAGGCCTGATAAAACTGATTTCAAAAGCCGCCTTCGGGCGGCTTTTTTGTTTGAATATGCACTCGGATTGCGGAAATTAACCCTTCATTAATCTTAATAACGTTAAATGGTTTATATCCAGTTCGGCTGGATTCTTACCGAGTGGTTTTAGCCACTCTGTTTGACGCCTCCCTGTTAAACTCCTGAGAGCCGCCTTTGCGGCTCTTTTTTTTATGCGTTTTTCAGCAATCGGCGCTCTGGCCTTATCTGCTCTTCACGCTTTGTTTAAAAATATCTTGAAAAATTAACCGAACGTTAAACATAAACTTGCGCGACGGTGCATGAAGGTGCACTTTATCGTGGACTTGTCTGATGTGGCTGTTTCGTCCCGTTCCTCCCTATGATCGAACAGCGTTCAATGATTTTATTCGTATCCATTTGACGAGGATGCGAACAACAAAATGACCGCCCTTTGTGTGGTCATGTAAGGTGGCAGCAGTGATTAGCGAACAGGGACAAATGCCGGGTAACATGATCAGCTTGGCTGAACGCATGGTGTTCTCGGATTCCTTCAAGCCGATTTACAGTGAAGGCATGGATATGGTCGAGGAAGCGGCGAGTTATCTCGACGGTGAAGGCCGTGAAGAAGCGCGCAATCTCTCGCGTGTTGCTGCAACCCTTTATGCGGCCGAATCAATGCGCCTGACCACGCGCCTCATGCAGGTGGCGTCGTGGCTGTTGTTGCAGCGTGCAGCGCGCAATGGCGAAATGTCCCGCAAGCAGGTTGAAGCCGAAAAGGCAAAGGTGCGTCTTGATACGCCGTCCGCCGGTGATGTGGCGACAGGCTGGAACGAATTACCGTTTGCCTTCATTGAACTGATCGAACGTTCGATCCGCCTTCAGGCCCGCGTACGTCGCATGGATCGCAATGTTTATGGCGAAGTGGTTTCGCTTCAGAGTGTACCACGCGGCAACCCGGTTTCCGATCAGATTGTGCTGTTGAAGACCGCCTTTGGCGCTTCTTAAGATTTTGCCTTTGATGGCGTGCAAACGGCGCTCTTTGCGGTTGCCTAGGTTCCCGTACCCTTAAGTGCACTGCGCTGCGGTTCCCAAAGACCACGATTTGCCACTCATCAAAGCCAAATTTTGCGCAGGCTTCCCGTATCACCCGGCACATATGTTTCTCTTTTGTTCACTTTTGTGCTGTCATGTGAACCTGTCTGAGGATAGGATTCACATATGAAAGAAACGATTCGCATCATTGGTATTGATCCGGGACTCCGCCGTACCGGCTGGGGCGTGGTCGAATCGCTTGGCAATTCCCTGCATTTTATAGGCTCTGGAACGGTGACCTCGAACGCCGAGTTAGATCTGGCTTCCAGGCTTTGTCAGCTCCATGAAGGGCTTTCGAAGGTGCTGCATGAGTTCATACCTCATGAAGCGGCGGTCGAGCATACTTTCGTCAATAAGGATGCGACAGCAACGCTGAAACTTGGTCAGGCACGTGGCATCGCACTTCTGGCCCCTGCACAGGCGGGGCTTCCGGTTGCTGAATATGCGCCCAATGCCGTTAAGAAGGCAGTGATCGGCGTCGGTCATGGTGAAAAGCAACAAATTCATATGATGGTGAAGGTTTTGATGCCGCGCGCAACGTTCGATACGAGCGATGCTGCCGATGCGCTCGCCATTGCCATTTGCCATGCGCATCATCGACAGAGCATTGTGAGTGCACGCAGAATGCAGGCGCTTTTGAGTTAACGCGCATCTTATTCCGAAAACCGCAATACACTCTTCGGGATGCGCTTTTAGCGGGGTAGAACCAGAATGATCGGCAAGCTTAAGGGCGTGATCGATGAAATAGCTGAGGATCATGCCGTCATCGATGTGCATGGCGTGGGCTATGTTGCTTTTTGTTCCGCCCGTACGCTTGGCAATCTGGGTGGAGTGGGCGAGGCGGCAACCTTGCTTATTGAGACTTACGTGCGTGAGGACATGATCCGCCTTTATGGTTTCGGGTCACAGCTTGAGCGCGAGTGGTTTCGCCTGTTGCAAAATGTGCAGGGCGTGGGTGCCAAGGTGGCACTTGCAGTGCTCGGTACGCTATCGGTGCCTGAACTCGCCAATGCTATTGCGTTGCGTGATATAAATATGGTGTCGCGCGCGCCAGGTGTTGGCAAGAAGGTTGCCGAGCGTATTGTCACCGAGTTGAAAAACAAGGCTCCGGCTTTTGCCGGTGATGCGAGCGGAACAATCGGTCTCAAGCAGGATCTTGGTGCAGGGGTTGCTTCCGCTCCGGTCAGTGATGCTGTTTCTGCTCTTTCCAATCTTGGTTATTCGCGTGATCAGGCCGCCAATGCTGTGGCGGCTGCCCTTCGTGAAGCGGGTGAGGACGCCGATTCTGCCAAGCTTATTCGGCTTGGTCTTAAGGAGTTGTCGCGGTGAGATACTTGTCTCAACTTAGCGTTCATGCGAGAGGATTGGCATGAGCGACCGCAACCCTCTTATAGACGCTGATATACGCGTCGAAGATGCCGATACGACCCTGCGCCCGCAAACGCTCAATGATTTTGTGGGGCAGGCACAAGCGCGCGCCAATCTCAAAGTTTTTATTGAGGCTGCAAAAGTGCGGGGCGAAGCGCTTGATCATGTGTTGTTCGTTGGGCCTCCGGGACTGGGCAAAACCACCCTTGCACAGATCATGGCCAAGGAACTCGGCGTCAATTTCCGTTCGACCTCTGGTCCGGTAATCGCTAAGGCCGGTGATCTCGCAGCCCTTCTGACCAATCTTGAAGATCGCGATGTGCTGTTTATCGACGAAATTCATCGTTTAAGTCCAGCGGTTGAGGAAATTCTCTATCCCGCAATGGAAGATTTTCAGCTTGATCTGATCATTGGTGAGGGGCCTGCGGCACGTTCCGTGAAGATTGATCTTGCCAAATTTACGCTTGTTGCGGCGACCACGCGTCTGGGGCTTTTGACCACGCCGCTGCGGGATCGTTTCGGCATTCCGGTACGTCTCAATTTTTATACGGTCGAAGAACTCGAATATATTGTGCGGCGCGGTGCGCGCATCATGCAGATGGGTATTTCACCGGATGGTGCACTGGAAGTTGCACGTCGTTCACGCGGGACACCGCGTATTGCGGGGCGCTTGTTGCGGCGCGTGCGCGATTTTGCGCTGGTTGCAGGTGTCGATGTCATTGATCGCAAGATTGCTGATGAGGCTCTGTCGCGACTTGAAGTCGATAATCGTGGGTTTGATCAGCTGGACCGTCGTTATTTGGATATGATTGCCCGTAATTTCGGTGGGGGTCCTGTTGGGATTGAAACTATTGCAGCCGGTTTGTCAGAACCGCGTGATGCGATTGAAGACATTATCGAGCCCTATATGATCCAGCAGGGCTTCTTGCAGCGCACACCTCGCGGGCGCGTTTTGACTAATCTTGCCTGGCAACATCTGGGGCTTGCTGCGCCTTCTGAAGTCGCGCAGCAGTCGCAGTTTGGCCTTTTTACGGAAGACGAATAGTTATGGATCATGCGCAGGTTGCGGGCGAACTGAAAGATGGAACGCATCATCTTTACGCCCGTATCTATTATGCCGATACGGATTTCTCGGGGTTTGTTTATCACGGTCGCTATCTCGAATTTTACGAGCGTGGTCGCACCGATTTTCTACGCTTGCAGGACGTGCATCACATTGAGCTGGCCGAAGGCGCTCTGGGCGAAGAAATGGTCTGGGTCGTTCGCCGCATGGAGATCGATTATAAATCGCCTGCGAAAATGGATGACCTCATTCTGATTGAAACCCGTGTCAGCGAAATACGTGGTGCTCGTGTTATCATGGCGCAGAAGATTACCTGTGGCGAGCGGGTGCTTTCGGAAGCGAAAGTTGAAGCGGTGATGATTACCAAGCAGGGGCATCCGCGTCGTATTCCGGACGAATGGCGCGAAGCTTTCACGAAGGCAGGCAATGACTGATCGGTTCCACTCGTTTGAGGAGCTTTGCGAGGTCTACAGCGAAGGGACAGATTTTGCGGTCATGACCCGCTTCGTTCCGGGTGCGGAAGTGGTCATCCTCGCCCCGCATGGCGGCGCAATCGAATATTTGACGACCGAACTTGCAGATGAAATTGCTGAAGCGCAATATAGTTTTTATTCGTTCATTGGCCTCATTGATCGTAACAAGGCGAGAGACCTTCACATCACATCTCATCGCTTTCTTGAAGTGAGAATGGATAATCTCCTCTCCCATACCAAATATGCCCTTGCCATTCATGGCCGAAGAGACTTGCAGAAATTGCCGGTTCTTGGCGATGTGGATGATAAAGACGCAATTTATCTTGGCGGACTGGATGCTAAGTTTATAGAGCTTCTTGACGAGGAGTTGAGAAGTTCCGGGTTTGCCACACGCCTATCGGGGCATGCATTCCTTGCTGCCAATCCAGTGAATCTGTGCAACCGCTGTCATTCGGGCCGGGGCGCGCAGATGGAACTGCCTCTGTCACTGCGCCATGCGTTGGCAAATTCCGGGGCACTGAAGGCGCAATTTACTGCCGCCACGCAGAGAGCTACTGCCCGTCGCATTAGCAGCTAGATGGAATTCTTTGTGCCGATCGATTATTCGCACATTAAGAGTAACTTATCTTTAACCATAATATCCGATTAATCATGCTGACGGAATCGGTTGAGGGGCTGGCAGGTGGACAACGCCTTCCTTTCACCAAAATTAACCATGACAAGCGCTATGCGGATTTAAAGTTGAAATCCGATTATGGCGGTTGGGGCGTTCGGAAGCGGACGTTTTTCGAATAATTTGCGATGCCGCCCGGTCGAACGCCGGGCGTTTGGATTCGAGGACGGTAGATCGATGGAAAATATTGCGCTTGCGGCTCCGGCCGCCGATATTACCCTCTGGGGCTTGTTCATGCATGCCGGCTGGGTGGTTAAGCTGGTTATGCTTGGCCTGATAGTCGCCTCGGTCTGGACCTGGGCTATCATCGTGGACAAGATCGTGTCCTATGGCCGCGCACGTCGTGCCATTGATCGCTTTGAACAGGCTTTCTGGTCCGGTCAGTCGCTCGAAGAACTCTACCGTACTTTAAATGAGCGCCGCACCACCGGCATGGCTGCAATTTTTATTGCCGCTATGCGCGAATGGAAAAAGTCGTTCGAGAAGGGCGCTCGCTCGCCGATTGCACTTCAGATGCGTATCGATAAGGCGATGGATGTGGCGCTGGCGCGTGAGGGTGAAAAGCTTGAATCGCGTCTGGGCTTTCTCGCAACCACAGGTTCAGCAGCACCATTTGTCGGTTTGTTCGGTACCGTCGTTGGTATTATGACTTCGTTTCAGGCGATCGCAGCTTCGAAGAACACCAGCCTCGCGGTTGTGGCTCCCGGTATCGCCGAAGCGCTGCTTGCAACAGCAATTGGTCTGCTCGCAGCTATCCCTGCCGTTATCGCCTACAACAAGCTGTCAAGCGATTCCGGCAAGATCAGCGGACGCCTTGAAGGCTTTGCCGATGAGTTCTCCGCCATACTGTCGCGCCAAATTGATGAGAAGCTGACGCCGCGTAGTTAATGCGCTCCAGCAATAATCGTTGAAATCAAGCCTTCAGGAATATTGAAATGGGCATGTCAGTTGGAAATCAGGGAATGCAGTCGGGTGGTCGCCGCAGGCGTGGCCGCAAGAAGGCATTGATGAGCGAAATCAACGTTACGCCATTTGTGGACGTGATGCTGGTTCTGTTGATCATCTTCATGGTTTCCGCACCGCTTCTGACCGTTGGCGTGCCGATTGATCTGCCGGATACGCAGGCGAAAGCCATGAATGCCGACACGCAACCGATCACTGTATCGGTGAGCAATGAAGGCAAGATTTTCCTTCAGGAAACTGAAATTCCAATCGATGAAGTTGTTGCAAAGCTTCAGGCGATTGCCAAGACGGGTTATGAAGAGCGTATTTTCGTGCGCGGTGACAAGGCTGCCGATTACGGCACTGTCATGAAAGTTATGGCTCGTATTTCCGCCGCCGGTTTCAAGAATATCGGCCTTGTGACACTCCAGGAGCAGGATAGCTGACGCCATCATGAAGGCTGGCCTTACATCTTCTATTGTGTTCCATACCGTTGTTATTGGATTGGGGCTCTTCTCCTTTACCGCGCCGAAGGCATTCGACGTGCAGGATTCAGAGTCGTTTCCAGTCGACATCGTGCCGATTGAATCGATTACCCAAATCCAGCAGGGTGATAAAAAAGCGCCGATGAAGGAAAAGTCGGCACCTGTTCCGACAACTAGGCCGCAGACAGTTGCTGATGCGCAAGAGTTCGGCGATCAGGAGGTGGATAGCCAGACGCCGCCTACGCCGGACACCAAGGCCAAGCCAGTTGAAGCAGCCCAAGAACCAAAGGCACAGCCCGAGCCGGTAAAAAAGCCGGAGCCGAAGCCCGATCCAAAGCCTGAACCGACTCCGCAAGAAAAGCCAACGCCGGTGCCTGCGACGGAAGTGCAGACCAAGCCTGAAGAAAAGCAGGAAGTGAAGCCAGATCCAGTGGCGGAAGCCATTGAAAAACAGGCGGAAGCGCCTGATCAGACCGCGCCGAAACTGCCCGATAATGTGCCCGCACCACAGGCAAAGCCTAAACCACCACAGGCGCAGACCGCAAAGACGCCGGATCGCAAGCCTGTGGAAGAAAAGAAGCCTACGCAGTCTGCTTCGCAGACATCGCAGTCAAAAAACGATGCCATTGCTGATGAAGTGGCAGCGCTTCTTAACAAGCAGAAGGCATCGGGCGGCGGTGCAAAGCGTTCGACCGATCAGGCCTCACTTGGAGGCAAGAAGAATACGGGTGGCTCAAAACTGAGCCAGAATGAAATGGACGCGCTTCGCGGTGCAATTTCCAAGTGCTGGAATGTGCCTGCCGGTGTTGCAGATGCGCCGGGACTGGTTGTTACGGTGAAGATGCATCTTAATCAGGATGGCTCCATTCAGGGCTCGCCTGAAGTGACTTCCGGTGGCGGTGGTGACGGTGTGGGGCGTGCGGCGGCTGAAAGTGCACGTCGCGCTGTGGCACGCTGCGCACCTTATAATCTGCCAGCAGATAAATATGATTCATGGTCGGAAGTGATCGTTAACTTCGACCCAAGCGAAATGTTCTGATCAGCCTGACTGGTCGCTCCTAACGAATGCCAAGGACAAAAGAGGTCCCAGAAGATATGAAAATAGGCATCATGAAAACAAAGATCCGCGCAGCCTTATCGGCTTTTGCCTGTGTGATCGCTGCAAGTCTTGTTTCCACCATGCCTGCGCATGCGGTGGTGGAAATCAACATCAACAAGGGTGTGGTCGAGCCATTGCCGATTGCGGTCACCGATTTTCTTTCGGGAGATCAGCTCGGGGCAAATATCACGTCGGTGATTGCAGCCGATCTTGAACGTTCGGGCCTTTTTGCGCCGATCAACAAGGCTGCATTCATCGAAACAATTTCCAACCCGGATGCATCGCCGCGCTTTGAAGACTGGAAAGTTATCAATGCACAGGCGCTGGTAACCGGCCGCATCACCAAGCAGCCCGATGGGCGGCTCAAGGCTGAATTCCGTCTTTGGGATACATTTGGTGGTCAACAGCTGATCGGCCAGCAGTTTTTCACCACACCGGATAATTGGCGCCGCGTTGCGCATATTATTGCGGATGCGATTTATGAGCGCCTGACGGGTGAAAAGGGCTATTTCGACACCCGCGTTGTATTTGTCGACGAATCCGGTCCAGCGCAGAAGCGCGTCAAGCGACTTGCGATCATGGATCAGGACGGTGCGAATATTCGTTACCTGTCCGATGGACGCGCTATGTCGCTGACCCCAAGGTTCTCACCGAACCGTCAGGAAGTCACTTACATGTCCTTTGAAGGTGGCTCGCCGCGCGTTTATCTGTTGCAGCTTGAAACCGGACAGCGTGAATTGGTCGGGAATTTTCCCGGCATGACGATTGCACCGCGCTTTTCACCCGATGGTCAGAAGGTTGTTATGAGCCTTTTGCAGGATGATGGGAGCGCCAATATCTACACGATGGATTTGCGCAATCGTTCGACAACACGCCTCACCAGCAGTCAGGCGATTGATACAAGTGCATCCTATTCGCCAGATGGTTCGCAGATTGTCTTCTCGTCGGATCGTGGCGGACGTCCGCAGCTCTATGTCATGGGTGCTGATGGTTCCAATCCACGTCGCATCTCGTCTGGTGATGGTAGCTATTCCACGCCTGTATGGTCGCCACGCGGCGATTTGATTGCCTTCACCAAGCAGTCTCAGGGTCAGTTTTCGATCGGTGTTATGAAAACGGATGGCACAGGTGAGCGTTTGCTGACTTCGGGTTTCCATAATGAAGGTCCAACATGGGCTCCGAATGGTCGCGTGTTGATGTTCTTCCGCAAGGCTGCGGGTGCCGGTGGTCCGAAGCTTTTCACCATTGATTTGACTGGCCGCAATGAACGCCAGATCCAGACTCCGAACTTCGGTTCTGATCCTGCCTGGTCGCCACTGCTTGAGTAATTTGTTCTGTGTCAAAAACAGGTCTGGAGGCACGTAGCATTGGCTGCGTGCCTTTTTCATGGCTTTTTGCCACAATTATAGCCTTTGGGCCGTGTTTCTGCCGCATTTAGCCATCAAGGCCTAAAAGCAGAATTGCAGTTGGAAAAAACCTCTGCATACGGCCGTAAGAAATCGTTAACCATACTTCTTGAGCCTGCCTTAACCTAAATATGATTATTGGTTGGTTACGCAGGAACATCAAATCTTAAGGAGCTCCGGCCCATGCGCCGTATCCAGTCGATTGCACGTAGCCCTATCGCTATTGCCCTTTTCATGTCGCTCGCCGTTGTTGGTTGTGCGTCCAAAAAGAACCTTCCGAACAATGCCGGTGATCTTGGCCTTGCTGGCGGTGCTTCTACACCCGGTTCCGCACAGGACTTCACTGTGAATGTCGGTGACCGCATTCTGTTCGATCTCGATTCTTCGCTGATCCGTGGCGATGCACAGCAGACTTTGTCGAAGCAGGCTCAGTGGCTTCAGCGCTATCCGCAGTATTCCATTACTGTTGAAGGCCATGCTGACGAACGCGGTACACGCGAATACAATCTGGCCCTCGGTCAGCGTCGCGCAGCTGCAACCCGTGACTTCCTGGCAGCGCGTGGTGTTCCTACCAGCCGTATGCGCACGGTTTCTTATGGTAACGAGCGTCCAATCGCTGTTTGCGATAATAACTCGTGCTGGTCACAGAACCGTCGCGCCGTCACCGTGCTCAACGGTGCAGGTAGCTAAGTATAAGCAAATAGCCGAACCTAATCCAGAAAAAGCGGCCTTCGGGTCGCTTTTTTTGTTTCAGGGGCCAACTTATTAGGAGCTTCGACAAATTTTGGACGAACTCACAACTACATAATTCCTCAAATTCAAGAGAATTGAGAAATTATGTAGCCAAATTAAAATGTTAGAGCGTCCTTTGTGCGCCAACAGGCGCACGGCGCACTGATGTGATAGGGAAAGCATCTTTGCTTTTTATGGATTTTCTCTAAAAGCTGAGAAGGGCCGTGAGAAATCGGGTGTTCATTTGATATTCAGGCATCAGATCTCAATATGAGCACGAACATGATCACCGCGGTCGAAAGGTTTTAGGGCACATGAGCGATAGGGGCAAAAGGGAATGAGGAAACCAATGAGAAAAGTGACGCTGGCAATTGCCATGCTGCCGCTTTTGGCAAGTGCCCCGGTTCTGGCGGCACCTGGTTTTTCACAGCAGGGGACTATTCAGCTCGCGCAGGCGGGTGATCCAAGTGGCGGCCAGTTTTCGCAACAGGTCTGTAATCTCGCACATCAAAATGCGCAGTCCTATGCCCGTATCATGCAATTGCGCGATAATATGCTGAAAATTCAGCGCGAGAACGAAACCCGCTTTCAGTCGCTTGAAAAAGGTAAGGGTGGTGCGCAAAATCGCGTTGCGATCGGTTCGACCGCGATCCTTGATGATGCCATGCGTGACAGTGGCGGCACAGGCGGGGAGGGTGGTTATCAAAGCCCCGGGCTTCAGCAGGAACTGATTCGCAATCTCACGGGTAAGGTTGAGGATGTCGATGCGCAGATTTCGTTTACCAACGAGCTGTTGCAAAAGACGCAGGAAGACAATGATTTCCGCTTTGAAGAGCTGGAAAAGAAACAGGGCGTTGCGGCCCCTGCAAAATCAAATATCTCACAGAATGCCGCTGTGACGCCACCACCGGGCAGTGATCTTTGTGCGCAGGGCATGGGCAATCCTGTCAGCATTTCTGATATGCTTGGAAATCGTGCAGAAGCTATGAATTTTCAGGTTCTGGAATTGCAGGACCAAATGCAGAAAATGCAGGAAGAAAACGAACGCCGCTTCCAGAAGTTGGAAGGTAGTGATCGTGCCGATGCAGGCGGTGCAGCCGGTGACACCACGCTCGCAGATGCGACACCAGCCGGAGGCCCCGATGACGGGGTTTCCGGAAGCGCTCTACCAGATGGCCAAAACGGCAATTTCGGTTCTTCTTCACAGACGGCGACCAATGATACATCGGGCGCCGATTCCATGGCTATTGGTTCGGGCACTGCCTCACAAGGTGGCCCACAACGTGGGGAGCCACCAAGAACGCTTGGCTCTATCCAGTTTGATAACAATGGCAATGTAATCGGCGAAACGATGAATGCTCAACCGCGCCCGGTTGAGCAGGGTGCAGCCCTTCCGGCAGGCAGCGATACGGTGGCGTCTCTGCCGACCGATGATAATCCGAATTCGCTTTATCAGGCCGCTTATCAATATTTGATGTCGGGTGATTACAAGGCTGCAGAAACCGGTTTCCGTGAGCATATCAAGCGCTATCCAGCCGATCCGACCACTGCCGAGGCACGTTATTGGCTGGGTGAATCATTGTATGGTCAATCGCGCTATCCTGAGGCCGCAACCGTTTTCATCGATACGCAGCGCGATTATCCCGATTCAAAACGTGCGCCTGAAAACATGTTCAAGCTTGGCCTGACGCTTGAAAAGATGGACAATAACGATGTTGCCTGTGCGACATTCAGACAGATTCCCGAGCGCTATCCGAATGCAGCACCTGCCGTTTTGAAGCGGGTTACGGATGAACGCGCGCGCATTAAATGCTGATTGTGGAGATCATTTGTGGGGCTTTCCCCGATCGATATTTTTAAACCTTTCCAACTAGAGCATGCCAAGGGAATTGTTGCTGCTGTATCAGGTGGCAGTGATTCACTCGCATTGCTCTTTTTGTTGAAAGCCTATCTCGCGACGCTCACGAAACCGCCGCCGCTCACTGTCGTGACCATTGATCATCGCTTGCGGGCCGAATCGGCCAAAGAGGCGCAAGATGTAGGCCAGCTTTGCAAGACGCATGGGCTTTCTCATCGTGTTCTCACATGGGACGAAGCCAAGCCCACAACAGGCATTGCTGCAGCGGCACGCTCTGCGCGGTATCGCCTGCTGGTTCAGGCAGCTCACGAAGTGGGCGCAGATATCATCGCCACTGGCCATACAAGGGACGATCAGATTGAAACATTTTTAATGCGCAAAGAACGCAGTTCGCATGCGGAAGCACGTGGATTGGCTGCCATGGCTTCACACTCGCGATTGGAAAATTCCGTCGAACTGATCCGGCCTCTGCTTGAGCAGTCGCGTTCAGACTTGCGTGATGAGCTTTGCAAAAGGAGCGTTGTCTGGATCGATGATCCCAGCAATGTGAATACGAGTTACGAGCGTCCGCGGGTGCGTGCAACGTCAGCGGCACAGGTTGATCCCGACATAGTCTTGGGAAACATTGCCTTGGCGCGTGCTGCGCGAAAGCGTGACAATGCTATTTTGATCGCTGCTCTCACAAGTTCTGATTGTCTTCACATGGATCCGCTTGGCACGATTTTGGTCGATGCAAATATTTACGCAGCTTTGCCGGAAAATATCCGTCGGCTTTTATCGGGTCTGCTTGCCTCTCTTGCCGGTGGACGCCGCTTTCTTCCGGGTGATGCTGAGCGATCCCGCATTGAGAGGCTTTTGTCAGGGCAGGATAAAAACAGTCGATTGACGGTTTTTGGTACACTTGTGGAACTGGGGATGAGGGGCCACCCCCATCGGTTTCGACGTGAACGGCGCAATCTTCCCGTCATGCGTATCGAGCCGGGACAGACGATTATCTGGGATGGGCGTTTTCGCATTCTGAATGAAGGCAAGGCTTCATTTGACGTCGCGGCGCCTGACCGCAAAGAGCTCGGAGATTTCGCCAAAGACGCCGGATTGGAAATTACTTCTGCACAGCGCGAAGCCTTGCTCGTTTCGCCTGCTTTTTATGAAGAGGGCAAAGTTTTGCGGCTTCCAATGATCGACGGGCAGAAATTGCCTGCGGGAATCAGCGTTGAGAGACACTTCGCGTTGTTTGATCATGTGCTGCCGGGGTATGATTTTGGCTTGGCAAATGCCTTTGAGCAGCGGTTTGGACGAGAATGTCCTAATTTTTATAAACCAGTTTTATAAGAATCGAAGACTGGGGGGCTCTCCCGCCTTGGCAAGGCCTTCCTTCGATCCTATGTTAGGATCAAACATAGTCCCGCTCTCGCGGGCTGGCCGTGGTATCGATTGGACCTGTTATGAATCCGAACTATCGCAACTTCGCCCTCTGGGCGATCATTGCCCTACTGCTGATCGCGCTGTTCAACCTGTTCCAGAGTCCTGGCCAGCGCACAAATTCCCGTGAAGTTTCCTATTCTCAGTTTATAGACGACGTTTCCAACGGGCGCGTGAAGGCGGTTACCATAACTGGTGATCGGATCAGCGGCACGCTTTCTGACAATGGTTCGACATTCCAGACTTATTCACCGGGCGATACCGGACTGGTTTCGCGTCTTGAAGAAAAAGGCGTGGCCATCACCGCGCGTCCTGAAAGTGACGGTTCCGGCTCGCTTCTCGGCATTCTTCTTTCATGGCTCCCCATGATCCTCATTCTCGGTGTGTGGATTTTCTTCATGCGCCAGATGCAGGGCGGTTCGCGCGGCGCGATGGGCTTTGGCAAATCCAAGGCCAAGCTTCTCACCGAAGCGCATGGACGCGTGACGTTTCAAGATGTTGCTGGTGTTGAAGAAGCCAAGCAGGATCTTGAAGAAATCGTCGAATTCCTGCGTGATCCGCAGAAGTTCCAGCGTCTGGGCGGCAAAATTCCACGCGGGGTCCTGCTCGTTGGCCCTCCCGGAACTGGTAAGACCTTGCTGGCGCGTTCTGTTGCAGGCGAGGCCAATGTTCCGTTCTTCACGATTTCTGGCTCTGACTTCGTTGAAATGTTTGTCGGTGTGGGTGCAAGCCGCGTCCGTGACATGTTCGAGCAGGCCAAGAAAAATGCGCCTTGCATTATCTTCATCGACGAAATCGATGCGGTCGGTCGTCATCGTGGTGCAGGCCTCGGCGGCGGTAATGATGAACGCGAACAGACCCTCAACCAGTTGCTGG
>Ga0308165_1002401_pt1 | contig 22486 bp, 21 predicted proteins | sample PhyWR2_FD_201032 | JGI IMG/M metagenome (GOLD analysis project Ga0308165, IMG submission 201032) | Phyllosphere microbial communities from UC Gill Tract Community Farm, Albany, California, United States - DLSLW.R2 | ecosystem: Host-associated > Plants > Phyllosphere > Unclassified | place: USA... | reverse complement strand
GGCGCTGCGCCGCCTGGTATCCCAAACCGCAAGCTACGTTTTCCGACACCATCGCGGGCGTGCGCCGCGCGTTATGGAGCCATGCATATTTTTCAATCTCGAACAACGAGGCCGACATGGTGAAAATCCCGCGCCCTTTGGTCGACCGCTTTATCGACTCGCTTTGTTATGCCGCTTGAATGGACAAAGTCGAGCTAAGATAAGAGCCAAAACCTACGGCCTTCTCCTGCTTTGTCTGCAGTGCCTTTTGACAAGGCAGCCAGGGCCAGCTGCGTTAACTCTCAAGCAGGCGCGGCAGCACGACGGCGAACTCACTGCCCAGCCCCGGGCCTGCGCTGCGCGCTGAAACTTCCCCGCCGTGCAGGGCCACGAGCTTTTTGACCAGCGCCAGCCCGATGCCCAGCCCGCCCTGGGCGCGGTCGGGCGTTCGCTCGCCCTGGGCAAACAGCTCAAAAGCGCGCTCCAGCAGCGCAGCGTCCATGCCCATGCCGCTGTCGCGCACGGCCAGCGTGACCTGGTGGCCTACGGTCGCCATCTGCAGGTCAATGCGGCCTCCACCTGGCGTGTACTTGATCGCATTGCTCAGCAGATTGACCAGCACCTGCACCAGGCGCAGTGCATTGCCCCTGACCCAGACGCCTTCTTCTGGCAGGCGCAGCTGCAGGTGGTGGCCCTTGGTGCTCAGCAGGGGCTGCACCTGCTCAAGCGCCTGCGCACAGACCTCTTGCAAGTCAACCGGCACCATCTCCAGCTCGACCAGGCCCTGGGTGATGCGCGAGACATCGAGCAAATCGTCGATCAGCCCGCTCATGTGCACGGCGTGGCGGAAGATCAGCCGGCTCATCTTGTGCACCGCCTTGTCCTCCAGCGTGCCCGTGGCCAGCAGTTCGGCCGCGCTCGTGATGGGCGCCAGGGGATTGCGCAACTCGTGCGCGAGCATCGCCAGAAACTCGTCCTTTTGCCGGTCTGCCTCCTGCAGCGCTTGCTGCGCGAGCTTGTGCGCATGGATGTCAGTGGACGTGCCCATCCAGCGCACGATGGTGCCCTGGGTGCCGCGCACGGGCAGGGCGCGCGCCAGGTTCCAGCGGTACTGGCCCGAGTGGTGGCGCAGGCGAAACTCGATCTCATAGGGCTGGCCAGTTTGCAGGCTGTGGCGCCAGCGCTCGTGCGTCCTTTCGCGGTCCTGCGGATGCAGCAGCTGCATCCATCCATCCCCAAGCGCGCTGCCTTTGAGGACACCGGCGTAGTCATAAACTTGCTGGTTGAAATAGTCCAGGCTGCCGCTTGGCAAGGAAGACCAGACCATCTGCGGCATGGCATTGGTGATGGTGCGAAATTTCTCTTCACTTTGCCGCAGCGCGGCTTCGGCCTGCACCCGCTCGGTGATGTCCATCTGCGTGATGACCGCGCCCGTGATGCGCCCTTGAGCGTCTCGCACGGGCGCTGCGCAGTTCACAACGGTGCGGCGTGTGCCTGCCGCGTCCAAGGCTTGTATCTCCACGATGTCACGCGGGCTCTGGCCCTGCAGGGCGCGCACCGATGCCCACTCGTGCGCCTGAAGCTGCTCGCCCTGCCGGGCCGAGCCGTCGGCCCACCAGCCCTTCCTGTGGCGGTAGGCCTCGGCGCTGGCCAGCAGGTCGGCGCCCCAGATGTGGCGGCTCGCCGAGTTCACGCGCAGCACCTGCCCGTCCGCGTCAATCAGGCTGATGCCCACGGGCGCAACCTCCAAAAGCGCGTCCAGGCGCTGCAGCGCCTGCAGGGCGCTGCGCTTTTGCAGCTGCAGCGCCTCTTGGCTGCGCACATGCTCGGTGACATCAATGCCTTCGATGAAGATGCCGCTCACGCGCCCCTCGGCCCCAAGCATGGGCTGAAAGACAAAATCCACGAAGCGGGGCTGGACAGCGCCTGCGGCCTGGACAGCGAAGGTGACGGGCATGCGGCGCCCGATGAAGGGCTGGCCGCTGGCGTACACCTGGTCAAGCAACTCCCCGTAGCCTTGCCCTTCAATATCGGGCAAAGCCTCGCGAAGCGGCTTGCCCACCAGATCGCGCTGGCCTACCAGGCGAAGGTAAGCGCTGTTGACCAGCTCATAGACATGACTGGGCCCCTGCGTGACGGCCATGAAGCTAGGCGCCTGTGCGAACATGGCGCGAAGCCGCGCGGTCTCCAGCAGGCGGTGCTGCTCTGCCAGCACCTGCGCGGTGGTCTCCGTCAGGGTGCAGTACAGCCCGGCCACCTGGCCATTGGGGTCATGCACCGGCGCATAGGAAAAATCAAACCAGGCCTGCTCCTGCTGGCCATGGCGCCGCAGCGTGAACAGGGCATTGTCACAATGGACCGGCTCGCCCGAGAGCGTTCGGTTCACAAGCGCTTCGATGTCGGCGCGCACTTCGGGCCATACCTCGTAAAACGGCCGCCCCAGCGCTTGTGGGTGCTTGTCCCCCAGGATGTCCAGGTAGGCCGTGTTGTACAGAAAGCTCAGTTCAGGGCCCCAGCACAGGAAGACGGGACCTGGCGAGTTCAGCATGAGGCTTGCCAGCGTCTTGAGCGGCTGGGCCCAAGAAGCGGGCTCGCCCAGCGCCGAGCTTGACCAGTCATGCGTTCGCATGAGCGCGCCTACCGCACCGCCGCCTTGCAAAAAGCCCAGCTGTGCCTGGGGCGGCGCAGTCAAGGACGCCTTTCCTTGGCCACAAGCCCTGGCTTGGCCAGCTTCACCGCGGCCGGGCTAGCGCCTGGGTCAGACAAATCATGGCATGCATTTGGCATTGCGAGATGATGACGCGGATTGCGGCTTGAGCTCAAGCCCAGGAACCCTTGAATTACCACAAACAGCAAAAAAATCCCGCCTGCCAATTCATCAGCAGTCCACTCCCCTTTAGCCAAGCATTACATTTTGCGTTATTCAGCAGAGGCTTTTTCGCAGGACTGCCTGCGCAACTTCTGCTCGCAGACAGCGCCAGGCTGCCGTCTGGTCAACTCAAAGGTGTGTGACCCTGGCAGGTGGGCCACAAGAAAGCCGCAGTCCGCCCTTTTTTGTCCGCTCATGCCTTTGCGCCAAGCTTAGCGCCAGCAATCAAGGCCTGCAGGTCCGTAAGCTCCAGCGGCTTTTGAAGCCGTGCGTTAAAGCCTGCGAAGCTCACGCGCCCGGCTTTCTCGTCATCGGCGCCGTACCCCGTGACAGCGGTGACAAAGGTCGTCTGGCCGCCAGGCAGCTGGCGCAGCTGCTTGAGCACCGCAGGCCCGTCCATCTCGGGCATGGCCATGTCCAGAAAAACCGCGCGCGGCCGCTCCTGGCGCATCGCCTCAAGCGCGGCAGCCCCGCTGTAGGCCGTGCGCACCCTGAAATTGAGCAGCCGCAAAATCTCTGCCAGGCTGTCGGCTGCATCTTTGTTGTCATCCACCACCAGCATGCGTACGACGTCGCCGCTGGCGTCCCCAGCAGCGCCGCTCTCCACGGCTTGTACTTTCACCGAGGCACCTGGCAGCTCAAAACTGAACGTGCTGCCCTGGCCCGGCCCCGGGCTTGACGCCCAGATCGAGCCGCCATGCATCTCGACAAGCGAGCGCGCCAGCGACAGCCCGATGCCCAGGCCTGACTGGCGCGACGCCGCGATTCCGTCGCCTTGCGAGAACAGCTCAAAAATGTTTTCCAACGACGCGGCAGCAATTCCTGCGCCGTTGTCCACCACCTTTACGCGCAAGCGCCCGTCGTCCACGTACGCATCGAGCGTGATATGTCCGCCGCTTGGGGTGAACTTCACCGCATTGCCCAGCAGGTTCTGCAGCACTTGTGCCAGCCGCGTCGGGTCGGCATTGACCCAGAGTTCTTCGGGCGGCACCTTAAGCTCAAACGTGTGCGAGCGCGCATCCATGTCCGGGCGCGACGCCTCGATTGCCCGGGCAGCGACCAAGTTAAAGCAGACCACCTCGGGCTTGATGCGGATCTTGCCGCTGGTGAGCCGCCCCGCATCCAACAGGTCATCGACCAGGCGCGTCATATGCGAGAGCTGCCGGTCGATCATGTCGCGGCTGGTGCGCACCGTTGAGCTCGGCGACTGCTCGAGCTGAAGGATGGAGACGGCATTGCGGATGGGCGCCAGCGGGTTACGCAGCTCATGGGCGAGCATTGCCAGGAATTCGTTCATGTGCCGGGACGAATGCTCCAGATCGCGCATTCTGCTGCGCTCGGTCATGTCCCGCGTGACCTTGGCATACCCCAAAAGAGCACCCTCTGGTCCGTAAATCGGAGTCATGACGATACTGGCCCAAAAGGCCGAGCCATCCTGGCGCACGCGCCAGCCTTCTTGCTGCGTGCGTCCATGCGCCAAGGCGTCGCGCAGCTCCTTGGCCGGCAGCCCGGCGGCCAGGTCTTCGCTGCGAAAGAACATGCCGTAGTGCTTGCCGATGACTTCGTGCGCCGCGTAACCCTTGATGAGCTGCGCGCCGCTGTTCCAGCTCTTGATCATGCCCTGAGGGTCGAGCATGTAGATCGCATAATCGCGCACCGCCTCAAGGAGCAGGCGAAAGCGCTCCTCGCTCTGGCGCAGCGCTTCTTCATGCGCGCGCCGCTCGGTCAGGTCGCGCGTGACTTTGCCAAACCCCGTCAGGCTCCCGCTTTCGTCGCGAAGCGCCGTGATCACGACGTTGGCCCAGAACAGCGTGCCGTCCTTGCGCACGCGCCAGTTTTCTTCCTCGTATTTGCCTTGTTCGGCTGCCACGCGCAGCTCGTGCGCAGGCCAGTGGACTTGCCTGGCCGCCTCGGGGTAGAACATCGAGAAGTGCCTGCCAATGACCTCATGGGCCTCGTACCCCTTGAGCCGGGCAGCGCCCAGGTTCCACGACAGCACCACCCCTTCTGGGTCAAGCATGAAGATGCCGTAGTCCTGCACGGCTTCGACCAGCAAGCGCAAGCGATCGGCCTGAGCCGTGTGAGAGTGAGCGGGCTGCGCTGCCATACTTGTGTTTGCCTAAGAAAAGGCGACCATTGTGCCTGCACAATAGCATTGCTTGGAAACACTCAAACAGGGGGAAATCGGTTGGAAGCAATGACAGTGTGCGTAGTGGACGACTCAAGGGATGCGGCCGATTCTTTGGCGCTGCTGCTGCACACGCTGGGCCATCGCGCTACTGCTTGCTATAGCGCCAGCCAAGCCCTGGCGAGCATTGAGGCCCAAAGGCCCGACTGCGTCATGCTCGACATTGCAATGCAGGGCATGGATGGACTTGAGCTGACCAGGCAGCTTCGCTGCAAGTTCGGCGACGATATTGTGCTGGTGGCCATCACGGGCGTGGCCAGGGACGATCCAAGGGTCAAGGCAACGTTCGACAGCGTTGACCATTACTTCGAGAAACCCGTGACCCTGCAGCAGATCCAGAAACTATTTCCCAAGTGATGCACGGGCGGGGAATTAAAACCGTCTGGCAGCTGTTATGTTGCCCTGGGGCTTGGGGCACGCTTGAGCACTGCCTCAGGCCTGCGCTGCGATGGCTTTGCGAAACACACGCGCCAAGGTATCGCCAGTGTAGGGCTTGATGATCAGCTCAAAGCCGTGCTGTCCGTCCTGGGCCATGACGGCGCTGTAGCCGCTGGTGAGCACCACGGGCAGGCCCGGGTAGCGCAGGCGCACCTGCTCGGCCAACTCGATGCCGTTCATGCCCGGCATGACCACGTCAGAAAAAACCAAGTCAAACTCTTCCTCCTGCCGGCCCAGCATTTCGAACGCGGCCGCGGCACTGTCGGCCCAGACCGCCCGGTAGCCGCGAGCGTTTAGGATCTCGCAGGTCATCTGCCCAAGGGGTTCGTTGTCTTACACCACCAGCACACTGACTTGCAGACGCAAGCCATTGCCGCGCACATCGAGTTGTGCTGGCAAATCTGCAGGCAAGGACGCGCCGCTGGCGCTGGGCAGGTACAGCGTAAAGACAGCGCCGCTGCCCGGCTGGCTCGTGACCTGGATCTGGCCACCCGACTGCCTAGAAAAGCCAAACACCTGGCTCAGCCCTAAGCCGGTGCCCTTGCCCACGGCCTTGGTGGTGTAGAAGGGCTCAAAGATCGCCTCGAGCTGGTCGGGGGCAATGCCGCAGCCCGTGTCACTGAGCGAGATGGCCACGAAGTTCCCTGCCTGGCACTCTCGGCCCGGGTCAACAGGCGCAGTGTCGAGCAGCTGAACCTGGACGGTGATTTGTCCCTTAGTCCGCACCTTGTGTTTCCCTCATCGCTGTCGCCCACAAGAGGAGAAGCTTCGACCCGATAGTTTCAGGCATTGCGGCGACTCATGCATGCAAGTCGTCAAGGGGAAGTGTTGCTTGACTTTGGGAAACGCCCTTGTAGTAGGCTGTGATCCGTTTCCTGAAGTGGCCCCTATTACGATCGCCAATGCGACAGAAGCGTTGCTGCCACTCCCCGGCATCGGGCCGGTGATGCCCACCATTTGATAAAAGCGTGTGGCCAAGTCTGCGCCGTCCGCTTTTGCACCGCGACACTGCTGATCAACGGTGGATCGTTCTTGATGGTTATGGCTATCCCTGGGCATCAGGAAGTTGTCAATGCCTTTGACCGGACCTTTTGCATCCCGTGTACCTGGATCGCGGAAAGATCAAAACATCACCCACCCGGGTCAATTTGAACCCACCTCCTTTTCAACCAGCGCTTGAGCAGCCAGAGGGCATGGCTTCACGGTTTGCGGTAATGCCCAGCCTTTTTACAGCGGGTCTTTTATGACCAGCCGACAGTCGGTACTCAAGGCTAAATTTCTCCCTGCGATGGGCAGAGGAATTAATTCATCAGGATGGCACAAGGTTTGCTGGACAAAGCGATGTGAGTCTTTAGAAGGAGACTCCTTTGAACGAGCGTGAAACCCTGCTGGTCAATGGTGATGTTGCACGTGCGATTCTTGAGTATCTTGTGCGTCATCCGCATGCAGCCGATTCAGCCGATGGCGTGGCACGCTGGTGGCTGGGCGGCCTGGGCGCAGCGGTGGCCTTGCCCGAGGTGGAATCGGCCTTGAGGCAACTGGTGGCGTGCCGGGCCTTGTGTGAGGAAAGGCTGGCCGACGGAACGGCGCTGTATTCTAGAAACGGAAGGCCGACGTCATCGCCATGAACATGGCGGCACCCCCACAGCAGCATGGTCGCGCGGCGATGCTGCTGCATTGATTGGTCTTTTTGCACGCACCGGCAACCAGGAGCTTCACCATGCCATTGGCCTTGACCTATCCCGGCGTTTACATTGAAGAGGTGGCAAGCGGCGTTCGCACGATCACCGGCGTGGCGACATCGATCACGGCGTTTGTCGGGCGCGCGTTGCGCGGGCCCATCGACTCGGATGAGAAAAGCCCGGTCAGCGTGTTCAGCCTTGCCGACTACGAGCGGATTTTCGGTGGGCTCTGGGCCGACAGCCCGATGTCGTTCGCGGTTTACCACTACTTCTTGAACGGCGGCTCCGAAGCGCTGATCGTGCGCGTGCACAAGGACGCACTGGTCGCGCAGAGCCCGGCGGCCCCGGCGCCTGCCGTCTTCAGCGCGGCCAGTCCCGGCGCCTGGGGAGCGCGGCTGCGGCTGCGGGTGGATTACGACATCGACCCCGATATCGCCGCGACCAATCCGCCGAACCTGCCCAACACGCTGTTCAACCTGCGCGTGAAGGACCTGGGCAGCGGCGCGACCGAGACCTTCCTGAACCTGTCGATCACGGCGGGCCACCCGCGTTTCGCGGGCGAGGTGCTCAAGCAGGCCAGCCGTCTGCTGCGCGGCGCCCCGACGCTGGCCGCGCGCCCCGCCGCCAGCGGCGCGCCGGCCGCCGGCGCCACCGACCCCTTCGACGATCCCAGCGCCACCGCGCTTGCCGTGGCCGCCAACGCGGACGGCAGCGCCATCACCGCCGCGCAGGTGAGCGCAGGCGGTCTGCGCGCCACCAAGAAAGGCCTGTTCGCACTGGAAAAGGCCGACCTGTTCAACCTGCTGTGCCTGCCGCCCTTCTCGCCCGCGGCCGATGTGGACAAGACCAGCTGGGACGCAGCCGCCGGCTACGCCAAGGAGCGCCGGGCGATGGTGCTGGCCGACCCGCCGTTCATCACGGCCGGCTGGGACGAGATGTCCGACGTGACGGCGGCCAACGCGGTCACCGCCGTGGCCTCGCGCAGCGAGAACGTGGCGCTCTTTTTTCCGCGTATCCGGATGGCCAATCCGCTGAAGGAAAACCGCCCCGAGCCCTGGGCGCCATGCGGCGCCGTGGCCGGCGTGATCGCCCGCACCGATGCCGCGCGCGGCGTCTGGAAGTCGCCCGCCGGCATCGACGCCACGCTGGTCGGCGCGCTCGACCTGCAGGTCAGCCTGACCGACCTGGAGAATGGCAAGATCAACCAGCTGGGCGTCAATTGCCTGCGCAGCTTTCCCACCACCGGGCCGGTGGTCTGGGGCGCGCGCACGCTCAAGGGCGCCGACAGCCTAGCCAGCGAATGGAAATACCTGGCGGTGCGCCGCATGGCGCTGTACCTCGAAGAAAGCCTGTACCGGGGCACGCAGTGGGTGGTTTTCGAGCCCAACGACGAGCCGCTGTGGGCGCAGATCCGGCTGAACATCGGCGCCTTCCTGCAGACGCTGTTCCGCCAGGGCGCGTTCCAGGGCCGCACGCCCAGGGAAGCGTACTTTGTCAAGTGCGACCGCGAAACGACCACGCAGGCCGACATCAACCTAGGCGTCGTCAACATCCTGGTCGGCTTCGCGCCGCTCAAGCCGGCCGAGTTCGTGGTGATCAAGCTGCAGCAGATCGCTGGCGACATTCCCACCTGATTGAACATCTCCCGGAGAAGCACCATGGCCCAGTTTTCCGTCAACGCGCAGCGCTTCGACCCCTACAAGAATTTCAAGTTCAGGGTGAAGTGGGACGGCCGCTACGTCGCCGGCATCAGCAAGGTGTCGGCGCTCAAGCGCAGCACCGAGGTGGTCGAGCACCGCGAAGGCGGCGACCCGTCCACCGGGCGCAAGTCGCCGGGGCGCTCGAAGTTCGAGGGCATCACGCTGGAGCGCGGCGTGACGCACGACACCGAGTTCGAGAAGTGGGCCAACAAGGTCTGGAACTTCGGCTCGGGCCTGGGCGCCGAGGTGTCGCTCAAGGACTTTCGCAAGGACCTGATCATCGAGGTGTACAACGAGGCCGGGCAGCTGGCGCTGGCCTACAAGGTGTACCGCTGCTGGGTGTCGGAGTTCCAGTCGCTGCCCGACCTGGACGCCAATGCCAACGCAGTGGCGATCCAGCACATCAAGCTTGAAAACGAAGGCTGGGAGCGCGACTACGAGGTGGCCGAGCCCGCTGAGCCGAGCTTCAGCGAACCGGCCTGAGCACGAAAGCCCGCATGCGCGCCCGCAACGACACCGAAGCCCTGCTGGCCCTATGGGAAGCCGCACTCGGGCAGCCCACCGAGGCGCGCGCTGAAGCCCTGCTGGGTGCTGCGCCGGAGGGCCGGGGACCAGCGTTCACCCTGGGCGAGCGCAACGCCAGGCTGATCGAGCTGCATGCGCGCCTGTTCGGGCGCGAGATCGAGCTGCTGAGCCATTGCCCGGCGTGCCAGGCGGTGGCGCAATTCAGCGCCGACTGCAAGGCCTTGGCCGCGCAAATGCGGCCGGGGCCGGCTGCTGCGCCAACGCACCGTTTGCAGGCGCACGGACACGCGATTGAGTTCCGCTTGCCCGGCAGCGCCGATGTCGCACAGGCGTGCGCGGCTGAAGGCGAACACGATTTCACGCAGCGCCTGCTGGAGCGCTGCGTGCTCGCCTGCACGCATGAAGGCCAGAGCGTGGCGGTAGCCCAACTGCCCGAACCGGTGCTCGATGCGCTGTCGCAGCGGATGGAAGCGCTGGACCCCGGCGCCAGCGTGTCGTTCACGCTCGACTGCCCGCAATGCGCGGCGCGCTGGCAGGCGCCGCTCGATGTGGGCGAGATGCTCTGGCGCAAGGTCCGGGCGGCGGCCGAGCGCGCGCTGCTCGACATCGACGCGCTGGCGCGCACCTACGGCTGGAACGAGCGCGAGGTGCTGCGCCTGTCGCCGCTGCGCCGCGCGGCGTACCTGCAGATGGTGACGGCGGGAGGATGAGCCATGATGGACTTCCTGCACCGACTCAATCCTGCGCGCGAAACCGAGGCCGCGCGCGCGCTGGCGGTGCTGCCTTCGCGCTTTTCAGGCCTGTATCCGTTGCAGGGCATCGACGACCACGCGCGGTCTGCCTGGAGCCTTGGCAACGACGAGACTTCGCTGCGGCCCCAGCCAGGCTTGCCGCCTGCCGCAGACCCGATGGCGGCGGCGCAACGCCCTGCGGCCGCCTCCATTCAGCCGGGGCAGGTCTCGCCCATCTTGCAAGCCGGCAAGCCGCAGCGAAGCGAGAGCGTACAGGCCATGTTGTCGCCAGTGGCCAAGCCAGCAAAAGCATTGGGGGCGCCTGGGGCGCCGCCTTCTCGCGCCGTCCAAGACCGTGCTGACGACAACGCAGGGCACGCCAGGCACGCCCGTCCCCAGGCCACGAGTCCGGCGGCGGCGGTGTTGACGGCAATGCCAGCGCTTCAACAGGCCAGCGCGCCGGCGGCCCCGGCGCAGGAGGCTTGGCCCCTGTCGGACGCCAGCCTGGCGCGACGCATTCCCAGGCCGCAGGACGACAGCCAGGTGGTCCATGTCACGATCGGCCGCATCGAGGTCGTCGCCCACACCGCCCCAGCGCCTGCGACAGCACGCATCCCGGCGCCGCGTCAGCCGTCGGTGACGCTGGCCGACTACCTGCGCGGCAGCCCCGGAGGCCGGCCATGAGCAATGCGCTGGCGATTGCCGGGGTGTCGGCAGTATTGAAGGACTTGCTCGACTCGGGGCTGATCGACCACCGGATCACCGACACGCTGGGCGCCGGTGTGCTGGTGTCGTCGCTGGCGCCCGACGTGGTGCCGATCAGCGGCGACGGCGCCGTGCCCCGGCTCAACCTCTTTTTGCACCAAGTCACCCCCAACGCGGCGTGGCGCAATGTCGAGCTGCCTTCGGCCGACGCCGGCGGGCGCCGCGTGCGCAACCCACCGCTGGCGCTGGACCTGCATTATTTGCTCACGGCCTACGGCATCGCCGAGCTGCAGGCCGAGGTGCTGCTGGGCTACGGCATGCAGCTGCTGCACGACAACGCAGTGCTCTCGCGCGCGGCGATCCGCGCCGCGCTCAACCCGTCGCCCGTGAGCGGCGCGCTGCTGCCCTCGGTGTACCAGGCGCTGCGCAGCGCCGACCTGGCCGAGCAGGTCGAGCTGTTGAAAATCACGCCCACGGCGATGAACGCCGAGGAAATGTCGCGCCTGTGGTCGGCGCTGACCGCGCACTACCGACCGAGCGCCGCGTTCCAGGTCTCGGTGGTGCTGATCGAGTCGCGGGCGACGGCCGTGTCGCCGCTGCCGGTGCTCACGCGCGGCCAGCGCATCGCGGGCAGCGAGCGCGACGAGGGCGTGCTTGTCACGCCCGGCCTGGTGCCGCCCTACCCGACGCTGGAGTCGGTGCGCGTGGCGGCACACGAGACGCCCTCGACGCTGCAGGCCGGCGACGTGGCCACCGTGCGCGGCCACCACTTGGCAGGAACCGGCCGGTTTCTGGTGCTGCGCAACGATGCCTTCAAGCTTGACCACGACATCGCGCTGCCCGACAGCAGCGACGACACCACGCTCGATTTCACGGCCAGCCTCCCCCCCAGCCTGCCGGCGGGCCTGTACCGCCTTGAACTGCGCGTGCTGCGCCCCGGCGAAGCCGCGCCGCGCACCAGCAACGCACTGCCCGTGGCCCTGGCGCCGACGATTGCATTTCCGCCGGTTGCCATGGCGCGCGGCGCGGGCAATGTGCTGAGCCTGCGCATCGGCTGCCAGCCCGACGTGCGCCCGGGCCAGAAGGTCGCGCTGCTGATGGACACGCGCGAGGCGCCGGCGCAGCCGTTTGGCGCCAGCACCGGGGTGCTGGACTTCAATTTTGCCGACGCGCTGCCCGCCGGCGCCACGCCGCTGCTGCGGCTCAGGGTCGATGGCATCGAGAGCATCGCCGTCAACCGCAGCGCGCGGCCGCCGGCCTTTTTCAACCACCGCATCACGCTGCCCGCATGACCACGCCAGACCCCTCTTCATGGCTTGACGCCAACCAGCGGCTGATGGTGGCCGAGCTGGGCCGCCTGCGGCAGCAACTGGGCGCGCAGGAAAACGCTGAAAACCTCGCTTCGGCGCTCGAATCGGCCCGAGCCGCCATGCCGGCCCCGGCCGCCATCGACCATCTGGCGGACGGCTTCGGCCTGAGCGGCTTCGAGCGCGACACGCTGCTGCTGTGCGCCGGGGTCGAGATGGATGCGCAACTCGCCGTGCAGTGCGAAACGGCAGCGGGCGAGTCGCGCCGGCAAGGGGCCAGCTTTGGCCTGGCGCTGGCGGCGCTGGCAGCGCCGCACTGGAGCGCCCTGGCGCCTGTCGGTCCGCTGCGGCGCTGGCGGCTGGTGGAGGTCGATGAGTCGGCCGGCCTGGCGCGCGCGCGGCTGCGCATCGACGAGCGCATCCTGCACTACCTGGGCGGTGTGAACTACCTCGATCTGCGCCTGCGCAGCCTGCTGCGCGAAGCCGCGCCACCGGCTGCCATGGGCGAGGCGCACCGCGCGCTCTGCGGCGCCATCGCGGACGCGCTGGCGTCTGAAGACGCCGGCGATGCGCCGCTGCTGTGGCTGACTGGCGACGATGCGCCCGGGCAGGCCGATGTGGCCGCAGAGGTCTCGGCCGCGCTGGGCCTGGGCCTGCAGGTGCTGCGTGCGGACGACGTACCGTCTGGCCACGCGGAAATCGACGCGCTGGTCACGCTCTGGCAGCGCGAAGCCCTGCTGCTCGGCTGCGCCCTGCTGCTGCGTGGCGGCCCAGACCCGCTGCCGGACGCCGCCGTGCGGCTGATCGAATCGCTGCACGGCCTGGTGTTCGTCAGCGCGCGCCAGCCGCAGCCGCTCGAACGCGCCAGCCTGCGCTTTGCCGTGGACAAGCCCAGCGCGCTTGAGCAGAAACGGTTGTGGCAGCAGGCGCTGGGCGGCGGCGCCAGCCGGCCCGACGAGGCACTCGACGCCACCCTTGACCTGATAGCCGGCCAGTTCAAGCTCAGCGCGCGCACCATCGAGGCCGAAGGGGAGCGCCTGGCGCCGCTGCTGGCCGCCAGCGACACGCCGGGCAGCCTCATGCGCTCGGCCTGCCGCAGCCTGGGCCACACGCGGCTCGATGAACTGGCGCAGCGCATCGACGCCGTCGCCGACTGGGACGACCTGGTCCTGCCCGAGGCGCAGCAAGCCACGCTGCGCGAGATCGCGGCCCACGTGCGCAACCGGGTCAAGGTGTACCTCGACTGGGGTTTTGCCGAGAAAGGCATGCGCGGTCTGGGCATCAGCGCGCTGTTTGCCGGGGAGAGCGGCACCGGCAAGACGCTGGCGGCCGAGGTGCTGGCGCGCGAGCTGCAGCTCGACCTCTACCGTATCGACCTGTCGGCGGTGGTGAGCAAGTACATCGGCGAGACCGAAAAGAACTTGCGCCGCGTCTTCGATGCCGCCGAAGACAGCGGTGCCATATTGCTGTTCGACGAGGCCGACGCGCTGTTCGGCAAGCGCAGCGAAGTCAGGGACAGCCACGACCGCTACGCCAACATCGAGGTCAGCTACCTGCTGCAGCGCATGGAGTCGTACCGGGGCCTGGCCATTTTGACGACCAACCTCAAGAGTGCGCTTGACGCCGCCTTCCAGCGCCGCCTGCGCTTTGTCGTGCAATTTCAGTTTCCGGACCAGGCCCTGCGCGAGGCGATCTGGCACCGCGCCTTTCCGGCGCGCATGCCGCAGGGTGACATCGACAGCGGCAAGCTGGCGCGCCTGAGCGTGACCGGCGCCAGCATCCGAAACATCGCCATGAACGCCGCGTTCCGGGCGGCCGAACTGCAAACGCCGGTCTCGATGGCGCACCTGCTGCACGCGGCGCGCCAGGACGCCGGCAAGCGCGAGCGCCCCTTGAGCGACGCCGAGACACGGGGGTGGACATGACGCGCGTGATCGTTCACATCGACCGCCTGGTGCTCAAGGGCTTGCGGCCCGAGGACCGCCATGCCGTCGCTCAAGGGTTGCAGGCCGAACTGGAGCGGGCATGGTCCGGACGAGATGCGGCTTCGCGCCTGCGCGGCCTGGGCGACGTGCCCCGGCTGCAAGTGGGCGGCGTTGCGGTTGAGAGAGGCGCAAGTCCGCAGCGCGTCGGCGAGCGCGTGGCGCAGGGCATCGGCCGGGAGATCGGGTCATGAGCACCGCTGCCCCGCTGCAGCGCCTGGCCGCCAAGCCGGGAATGCCGGCCAATTCAGGCCACGCCGACTTGCTGCTGCAGCGCAAATGCGCCTGCGGCGCATCCACGGCGTCGCTCACCGGCGAATGCGCCGAGTGCAAAAGCAAAAAACGCCTGCAGACCCGGCTTGCCATCGGTGCGAGCCATGACCCGCTGGAGCAGGAAGCAGACCGCGTGGCCGACCAGGTGCTGGCCGCGCCGAGAAACCAGCCAGTCAGCCCTGCGCCGCCGCGCATCCAGCGCTTCACCGGGCAGACCGCTGGACAGGCGCTTGAGACGCCGGCCAGCGTGGGCCGGGTTCTCTCCAGCGCGGGCAGTCCGCTGGAGCCTGCCCTCAGGCAGGACATGGAGCGGCGCTTCGGCCATGATTTTTCGCGTGTCCGGGTGCACTCCGGGGGAACTGCAGGGCAATCGGCGCGCGACGTGAACGCCCATGCCTACGCCGTGGGGCAGCACATCGTTTTCGGCGCAGGCCGGTTTGCACCAGCAACCCAAGAGGGGCGGCGCCTGCTTGCCCATGAGCTGACGCATGTGGTGCAGCAAACAGGCGCTGGGGCGCAGGATGGCGGCGCGCAGGGAGCGCGGCTGATGCGCAGCCCCAACCTGGACAGCACGATCAAGATGCGCCACCGCGTGAAGAAAGGGGAAACCGTCTTTCAGGTGCCTGCCGGAGGCCTTCTGGTGACGATCACGGCAGGTTGGGGGCCGACCACCGAATGGACCGGCGAAGATGATCGGACAGACAAGGACGACGCGCGACCGGCCTGCAGCGAGGCACCGCTAAACGTGACGCTGACCAAGAAGAACACATTTTTCGACGACGAGTACGGCACCTGCGAGTTCGAGACCGGCACCACCGTCACCAAACAGTGGACCAACCTTCCCGACGGCGACTATTTCCTGACCTTTTACACCGGCAACACCAACCCCAACTGCATGCTGGAAGGCACGGTGAAGGCCTCGTCGGCCACCGGCCTGACCGGCGAGACCTGCACCAAGCTGCCGCCCGGGCCGCTCGAAGTCCTTCACGACGCGCTGGCGCTGGCCGGCCTGATTCCAGCGCTGGGCGCGATTCCCGACACCATCGACACCAGTATTTATGTCGTACAAGGCGACTGGGAAAACGCCGGCCTCTCGGCCATTGCCATCATCCCCATCTTCGGCGACGCCGCCTCGCTGGGGAAAATCGGCGCGCGCACCATCGCGCGCATCGAAGGCAAGGCGGTCGTGAAGGCCGGCAAGGCGCAGATTGCCAAGGGGCTCAAGGCTGCCAAAGCGGCCAAAGCCCTAAGCCAGGCGCTCAAGAGCCCGACCTACAAGGCGCTGCGCGCCAGCGCAGCCATCGACGAAAGGCTGCTGGAGATCGTGCTGCAGCACCGCCGCCAGCTCGTCGAGCAGGGCGCGGGCTTCGGCGCGCACAACATTGCCGTCATCAAGGTGCTGATCGACGGCAAGCCGGCCCTGCTGTCGGCGCGCAACACGGTGCACGAGCTGCATTCGGAGGCGCGGCTGATCGGGCAGATCGACCAGATGATCGCCGACAAAAAGACGGTGGAGGTGCTGCAGATCTTTTCCGAGCGCGTGCCTTGCACGAAAGCGGGCTGCATGCAGGCCATCAATGCACGGTTCCCGAAGGCCGACGTCTTCTTCAGCGTCTCGGAAGACCTGGCGGCCTCGGCCGGCTCCAAGGCCGAGGCGCTGCAAATCGTGTACGGCCTCAAGCCCTAACGCGTAATCAAGCCGACGGGTCATCACAGTGTTCAAGGTTCATGATGATGTTTGCTACTGAATTTATAGCTGCTTGCCCATGCTGGCTGTGCGCAAAAAGCATATTTGATACTGAAAAATTCGTTTTTTGGTCAAAACCGGTGCGCTCTAGCGGGGGGCAGTGCAATGCCTAGCGCCGCTTGCCTGCGAATGCTTGCCGCCAAGCCTGGGGCTTTCCGTCCCGCGCCTCGCGCCAGGTTGCTGTTGCAGCGCAAATGCGCCTGCGGTGCGCCAGCGCCTTCGCTCACCGGGGAATGCGCACAATGCCAGGGCAGCAAACTCGTGCAGGCCGGGCTGTCCATGGGCGAGCGCAGCGACCCGCTGGAGCAGGAGGCGGACCGAGTGGCCGATCAGGTGCTGGCCGCGCCAGCCAATTTTGCCAATCCGTCCGCCAGCGTTGCTACGCCGCGCATCCAGCGCCTTGCGGGGCAGGCGGGCGCGCTGGCGGGCACGGCGCCCGCCAGCGTGGACCGCGTCCTCGCTGGCGCTGGCAGCCCGCTGAACCCGGCTCTACAGCAGGATATGGGGCAGCGCTTCGGCTACGACTTTTCGCGGGTGCGGGTGCATTCGGGCGCGGCGGCCGAGCAATCGGCACGAGAAGTGAATGCCCATGCCTATACGGTCGGACGCAACGTTGTGTTTGGTGCAGGTCAATTCGCGCCAGAAACGCACGCAGGACGTCACTTGCTTGCACATGAATTGACTCACGTCGTGCAACAGAGTTCTGGGGTGGTAGCGATTCAGCAAAACCCAGCAGACGACAAGCGCCCGGAAAACGACGTCGAGGCGGCTCGCCGTCGTGGCCGCCTGATTGCAAAGCGCATCAGGGTCCACACCCGGGTGTCGAAGGAAGTCCGGGCCACGATCAACAGCGAGTTGGCGTCGCTCGACGGTGCGGCGAAGAAAGCCTATCTGGACGAAGTCAGGCCTGCCCTGTTGGCGGTGACGCCGATCGAGATGCCTGAGGTGCAGGCACGCCGCGAGCTGCCACCCGTCAGGAAGCCGTCGCTCGATTCGCTGGTCGATCCGCGCAGCTTGTGCGGCGGCAGAGATTGCGCCGAGATCGATACGTTGATCAACGCACCGCTAAAGGAAATGCAAGATCGGGACAAGGCCGAGCTGACGCAGCGCAAGGACGTTCAACTACAGGAACTGCGCACCAAGACCGATGCGTGGAAGCAAGACGAAGATTTCATGCGCGACACGCTGAAGCAGCCGGCCAAGTCGGAGTGGCGCGACGACCAGGCCTTCGCGCTCGAACTGCTCGACCATGTGCTTCAAAGGAACGTCGCTCCGGATCCACGTGGCGTGTCCGATGCGATCCGCGCACCGATCCTGGATCGCTACGAAGCGTGGTTGAAACGCACCGACGCAAAGGCGTTCGACGAGAAGAAGGGCGCCCACGCGCGTGGCGTCGGCGAACTCGCGGAATTACAGAGGGCGCTGCGCATTTTTCGCGGCGCCGATCACACGGCCGTCGATACGGTGTATTCGGCCGTCCTGGAATATCGGAAGAAGACCGATCCGTATTGGCTGTGGTCGCAGGAGTACGCGAGCGCAATGGTCAATGCCGGCGTCTCCGTTGCTGAAGGGGCGGGGCAACGCGCCAACCGCAAGTCACCTCCTGCCGAAGAGCCCGCGCCGACGAAGCCAGCGCCGCCAGCGCAACTCCCCGCTGCATCCGCGAACGAGCCCGCGGGCGTCAAGACGCCTCCCGCACCCGTGACGCCGCCAACTGCGCCGGCAACGCCCACCCAGACGGCAGCACCGACGACCTTGCCTGCGAAGCAAGTCAAAACCTCCGCCAAGGTCGACAAGAGCGAACTCGAAGAGACCCGCTCGACCGTCGTCAAGAATCCGGTCGAAGACGCGCCGGGTGCCAAGGGCGAAAAGACAGTCACCGCCAAGAAGGCCGAGAAGCCGAAAGCGAAGGGTGGGAAGAAAGCGCGGAGCGACGACAAGCCCAAGCCGGCCAAGCCAGCGCCGGTAGCGGTTCCGGAAGATCCCCAACAGGGTGTCAAGGACGCGATTACCAGGGCAGATCAGAGAATCGCCGAGGGGCGCGTCGAGATCGACAACTACAACACGAAGATCGCCAAGGCGCGCGAGACGGAAAATAAGCTTCGCGAGAATCTCCCGCCGCGAGGCGATCCCGGACGTGAGAAGGCCGTCCGGGAACTCAAGCAAGCTGAAAAGCAAGTGGATGAGCTGGTCGCCCAGCGTGACGAGGGGCCCATCGCCAGGAATCAAGCCGACCAGGTCACCAAGAACAGGCTCCAGACAGCGCTCGATGAACAGACCTACGCCCGACCGCCGTGGCGCTCGGACATGCGTCAAAAGGTCTGGGACAACGCGATGAAGGAAGGAAACGGCACGGTGTTGAGCCCGTCGGGCAAGCGGCTCCAATTCGAAGACGACTGGGTGATCGGGCATAAGCCGAAATACGAGTTCCGCAAGCATCAGGAAAGTGCTGCGAAACGTGGAATTTCCCGCGAGCAATTCAGGGATGAGTACAACCGGGATGCCACGCATTACCGGCCCGAAACGCCGCCGGACAACTCCAGCCGAAAGTACGAAGACCGCACCGACGCGTACCTGGGATTCTGACCATGAGCGAAAAAGACGCCCCCATCTCAAAGGAAAACAGAATGGTCGCGCATCATGCCGCGGCGGCGTTCGGAGGCGAGGCCCGCGTGGACGAATACATCAACCATTCCGACACGCTGGCGATCGGGATCCTGTATTGCCGCGATCGACCGACCGAAGGCGTGACGTCGTATTCGACGATCAAGCTTTCGGACTACCCGTTCGGCCGGGAGCTCGCGGCGCCGTGCGAGAGCGCCGCTGCGTATTTCGCCAACGTCCTCGCATCCGCTGCATTCACCATCCTGCAGGGCGACGACGAATTCGGCCGCGGCAGCGTCTTGCTGAACCTGGTTCGGCAACACGATCCGGCTTCGAACCTTCCGCACCTCTATCTCGCGGCGCCATCGCTCTGGGCGCAAGCACCTTCATTGCTCGACTGCGGCACCAAGCAGGTCGGTTGGCTCCTCGCCGTCCCGATTTCCGAATCGGAACACGCCTATCTGCAAGCGCATGACGCGCAGGCGCTCGATCACCTGTTCGAAGCGAAGCAAATCGAATTCTCCGACATGGCGAGAGCACCCGCCATCGAGCGGGCAGATGTAGGAAACGTGCCATGAGTTCATTTCCTGGTAGCCCCCAGCTCGTCAAGGGCGGCCTCGTCATCCTCGACCCCGTCAGCGGCGCGGTCAGGCGAACGATTGCGCTGCAGTACAACCCGGACAGCCTCTCGCGCAGCTACCAAGTGCAGGGCGTGGGCGGCGATGGCGGCGGCGCGCGGGCGCAGCCGTTTCGCCTCAAGGGGCCGGCGATCGAGTCGATCAAGCTCGACGCCGAGATCGACGCGACCGATGCGCTGGAGCACCCGGAGCAGAACGCCAACGCCGTGGCCTTCGGCATCGCGCCGCAGCTCGCGGCGCTCGAAAGCCTGGTCAACCCGGGCAGCGCCGAGCTGCTGGCGCTCGATGCGCTGTCGCGCTCGGGCACGCTGGAAATCCTGCCACCCGAGGCGCCGCTGGTGCTGTTCATCTGGAGCAAGAGCCGCGTGGTGCCGGTGCGCGTGACCGACTTTTCGATCACCGAGGAAGCCTTTGACGTGGCGCTCAACCCGCTGCGCGCCAAGGTCAGCCTGGGCCTGCGCGTGATGACCACCGACGACCTCGGCTTTGACCACCGTGGCGGCGGCGTCTTCATCAACCACCTGCGCACGCGCGAAGCGCTGGCCGGCAGGACCGGCGCGGCGGCGCTGCAATCGCTGGGCCTCTCAAGCCTGCCGCTGTGAATCCCAGGCCACCAACCACGGAGCATGCCCATGACCGACCCCGTCCAGCTCCTCATCGACGCCGGCGCGATTCCGAACACGCCGTTCGCGCCGCAAAGCCGCTACAGCGGCGTGCCGCTGGCGCTGCTGCAGCGCCGCTCCGGCGAGCCCGGCGTGCCGTATGTGCGCCGGCGCTTCATGCCTGACCCAGGCACGCTGAGCCTGGCGGCCCGGCATGTCGTGGTGGCCGGCGACCGGCCCGACCTGCTGGGCGCGAAGTACCTGGGCGATGCGCTGCTCTACTGGCGCATTGCCGACGCCAACGCGGTGATCGACCCGAACGAGCTCACCGACACGCCGGGCCAGCGCGTTGACGTTGCGCTGCCGGCAGGGATGTGACGGCCATGCAAGGCGGCATCCAGCTCTCGCTGCTGATCGGCCCGGTGCCGGTGCCGGCGCCTGCCGAGGTGGTGGAGGCGTTGAGCGCGGCCAAGGTCGATGCCGGCTCCGGCGACACGCCCTCGGGCTTCGAGCTGACCTTCGACCTGGCGGCGCGCTCGCCGCTGCGCACGCTGTTTCTGCTCACGGGCGGCGCGAGTGCCGCGCCGCTGATGCGCGTGGTGCTGGTGGCGCGCATAGCCGGTAATGCTGAAGCGTTGATCGACGGCATGGTGACCCACGTCGAGACGCTGCCGGGCGAAGGCGGCGTGGGCAAGCTCGTGGTCAAGGGCAAAGACATGAGCGCGCTGATGGACTACATCGACCTGTCGGGCCTGCCTTACCCGGCCATGCCGCCGGCCGTGCGCGTGCTGCTGGTGCTGGCGAAGTACGCGGCGCTGGGCGTGATCCCGCTGGTGATCCCGAGCATCGTCGAAGACCTGCCGATTCCGGTCGAGCGCATCCCGCAGCAGCGCGGCTCCGACTACGCGTACGTGACGCGGCTGGCGCGGCAGGCCGGCTACGTATTTTACCTGGAGCCCGGGCCGGTGCCGGGCACTTCCAAAGCCTACTGGGGGCCGGAAATCCGCATCGGCCAGCCGCAGCCGGCGCTCTCGGTCAACATGGACGCGGTCACCAACGTCGAGGAGCTGAGCTTCAACTTTGACAAGGAAGCCAAAAAAATGCCGATTGTCTATTTCCAGGAACTGCTGAGCAAGGCGCCCATCGGCCTGCCGATCCCGGACCTCTCGCCGCTGAATCCGCCGCTCGGGCTGGTGCCGCCGCTGCCGCCGAAAACCGAGAACTTGCACGACACCGCGCACCTGTCGCCGCTGTCGGCGCTGATGACCGGCCTGGCCTATGCCAGCCAGCACAGCGACTCGGTGTTCGGCAGCGGCCGGCTCGACGTGGCGCGCTACGGGCGGCTGCTCAAGTCGCGCCAGCTGGTCGGCGTGCGCGGCGCCGGCCTGCCGTTCGACGGGCTCTACTACGTCAAGAGCGTGTCGCACGACATCAAGCGCGGCGAGTACAAGCAGAGCTTCAGCCTGGCGCGCAACGCGCTGATCTCGACCTTTCCAACGGTGCCGGTATGAGCGACAGTCCTTTTTACGGCAAGTACCGCGGCACCGTGGTCAACAACATCGACCCGCTGCTGATGGGCCGCATCCAGGCCATCGTGCCCGACGTGGCAGGCTTCATCCCGTCAAGCTGGGCGATGCCGTGTGTGCCGGTGGCCGGGATCAACATGGGCCTGTTCACGGTGCCGCCCATCGCCTCGGGCGTGTGGATCGAGTTCGAGCGCGGCGACCCGGACTTCCCAATCTGGGTCGGCGGCTACTGGGGCAGCGCGGCCGAAACGCCCAAGCTGTCGAACCTGGTGCTGCCCGGCGTGGCCGGCATCACGCTGCAGACCACGCTGAAAAACGGCATCGTGATCAGCGACATGCCGGGGCCCACCGGCGGCATCCTGATCCAGACCACCACCGGCGCGATGATTTCAGTCAGCGACGTGGGCATCACCATCTCCAACGGCAAGGGCGCGGTCATCAACATGACCGGGCCGACGACGGACGTCAACCTTGGCGCCTTGACCGTCATCTAGCGCGAAAACCTTTTGAGGGGCGATCATGGCATTCAAAAAATCCGATAATTTTGCTATTAAATCAATAGCTGCATGCGAAGACACAGCGTGCGCAGGAGGCCTTTTTGATGCTGAAAAAGTCATTTTTCGGCCATGACGGACGCGCTCTAGCCAGGATCAGCCGCCATGCCTGCCCCCATCCTTCACCTTGGCGCCACCGTGCTGTGCAGCCACGCCGGCCAGGCGCTGCCGATGTCGCCCTTCCCGCGCGTGCTGGTGTCGGCGCAGCCGGTGGTCACGCTGGCCAGCCCCTATGCGATTGCCGGCTGCGCCCTGACCGGCACGTCCGTTCCGCCATGCCTGACCGGGCAGTTCGTGATGGGTGCGGCGCGCGTGCTGGCCGGCGGTGCGCCGGTGGCCACGCTGGCGGGCCAGTCGGTGTGCATTCCCACCGGCACGCCGATGCTGCCCGTGGTGGCGCAGGCGCGCGTGCTCGCCACCTGAAAGGAGTCCCTGC
>Ga0308165_1002400_pt1 | contig 22489 bp, 17 predicted proteins | sample PhyWR2_FD_201032 | JGI IMG/M metagenome (GOLD analysis project Ga0308165, IMG submission 201032) | Phyllosphere microbial communities from UC Gill Tract Community Farm, Albany, California, United States - DLSLW.R2 | ecosystem: Host-associated > Plants > Phyllosphere > Unclassified | place: USA... | reverse complement strand
TCGCAATGAGGGTATAAGTACCGGGGGCAAGGCCTGTAAGTTTAATAGACATGCCTGGCGAGTACGCTCCTTTTACAATTCGTTGCATGTTAGGATCTAACCATTCGTAAGTATCTGCATTAATAATGCTTACTCCATCAATAACGCCATTATTATCTCCACACCTGGCCGGAAGTATCGATCCTCCGTTAATGGCAACATCGCTATAGGTGCCAATGGTATAGGTTTGTGGTGGTGCTGGCGAACAAGGACCATCATCGTATACAAATAGACTATACCTGCCTCCTCCAACATTTACCAATTGGAGCTGATCTGAAATAACTTCTGTTCCGAGATTTCCAGTTGCATCATATTTAAACCATTTATAGCGTAATGTTCCTGTAGCGTCGGTAATTGTAAAACCTGTTAAACTTCCATTTTCTTTTCCACATGCCGCCGGACTGTTTGCTGTTGGACCGCTTATTTTAGGTTGTGGTTTTCTAACAACAGTAAGGGGATCAGAAGGCAAGTTACAGCCTGCCTCATCTGTTACTTTTACAAAGTAGGTGCCTTCGGGTAAGTTGGCTGGGTTGCTACGGCTTACAATAACATTCGGAGCCGAAGTGTTGTACCATTCATATTTTAATACACCTTTCCCCCTTAAAACCTGGGCATTAAAAGAAAATAAAACTTGTCCGCAAGAAGGGTTTATATCGGCAATAGTAGGCTTGGTTAAGGTTTGGTCTTTAATGATAAACACCGTTGGAAAGCCCTTGCAACCATCATCAACAGTAACCTCATAAGTGCCCACTTCTAAATTGCTAATACTTTGCGTATGGCCAAAATCAGTGCGTTGGCCATCGGTTTCTATTTTTACCCAGTCAAATGTAAAACCTTCGCGTGGCTCGGGAATGGTAATCGACCCTTTTGAGTTACAGGTAACGGGTTCTACTATAGCTTCGTTTGCCAGTAATTCGGCGGTGGAGAACGGAGAGGTGGTGGCGTTTAACAAACTGGCCGTTGCCGTAACTACTGCAGGTAAGGTTCCGTTATATTCCCATCTGCCATCGCTGCCTGCCTGTACGGTGGCGATGTAGGTTTTGCCTTCGCAAATGCCACCGGTTAGGCAGTTTACCGATTCGAATAACTCTACTTCTGAGTTTGGTGTGGACCGGCCCGAAACATAATCGCTTCTCTTTTTTAGCACCTGGATCATCGGCTGAAAAATAGAGAGGGTTTTACCTATCCCGAAAAATTTGTTGCAGAAAAAACTGTTCCTCGTTATTTTTACTGGTTTTGCAGATACCGTTTCTACGCCATAAAAATTATTGGCAATTAAGTTCTTTTCTGTTTGTGTTGCCCCCCCTATAGTACCTCCCGCACCAGATTCTATCTTTACCCCAATGCCATTGGTCATTACCGCAGTTCCGGTAGCATCGGTACCTATGGCATTACCTGTTAAATTAAAGTCTGAATTGGTGATCGAAACACCTGTAGTTCTATTTCCACCAACGATGTTGTTACGCACATAGAGTGCTGTATTTACTGCGTTTACCTTTAAGCCCGAAATTTCTAAAGTAGATGAGGAAAGAAATAAGGGCAACTGAGAAAAATCCTTTTTCCCGGTATAATCTACCCCAATTTTATTGTTGATGATGTTGATGTCGAACCGCGCAGTATTCGAAAACGAAGAACGGGTAATGTCTATATTGATCCTGTTTGCTGCAATTACGTTTCCTTCGCCTGCATTGTCGCCACCAACATCTAAGGTACAGTCGTAAAGGTTTGCCGAAATTCCGGTTACGTTGGTGTTGGGCGTAATGCCATCGTAAATCACCCCGATTAAATTGGATTGGATCTTTATTTTGGTGTTGGTTAATGTGGTACTTGAGAAGTTGTTAGGGATTTGGATGCCATAAATATTGCCACCAATTACGTTTCCTTTACCTGGTGCACCGATGATGATATTATTTGAGCGGTAATCGAGTACAATGCCCGATCCCTGAAAGGTGTTAACATTTTGTAAGTTGGTAATGGTAGCAAAATTGCGGATGTATAAGCCATAAACTTCAACCCCTGTGGTTTGGGTCGGTAAGCTCGATTGGCCTATTACTAGTCCTGAAAAGGTAGTATTGGTATACTCGGGTTCTAAGATTACCTTCGCTCCCGAAACGCCGAGTGCTGGCCAGGCAGTTTGCGAACTTCCGTCGATGATCACATTTGAGGTCACTATTGGTAATGCTGTACGCAACCTAATGGTACGGTTTGCATTATCGCTGGAGCTGCCTGGCAAATTGAAATTGATGGTAAAAGTGCCGGTTCTGCCTGGTGCAGCTGCCTGTGTTAAACCCTCTCTTAATGTGCCCGGGCCACTATCGGCATTACTGGTTACCACATAAGTTTGAGCATAGATATTATTGAAGAAAAATAAGCCTGCAAATAAGGCCAGGAGTTTTGAGAGACGCATAAAATGGTTTGGTGCAGCCAAAATACAAATAAACTGTTTAGTGGCTAGCGTTTTAGTTAACAAACGTACATTATTTTTTTGAAAAATAATTGTGTTGCTTTTTCGGCTTGTTTCCAGTCGGGCTTGCGATAGTTGAGCGGTTTTAATGTTTTAGGCTGCACTTAAATCATAATGCTATGTATACAGCTGTTAAAAATGAATGCTAACATATTGTATGCCTACATTGTATTGCCGCGGCTTGCGGGAAGCCATTGTATGTCTACATTTCGTTGCCGCGGCTTGCGGGAGGCCATTGTATGCCTACATTTCATTGCCGCGGCTTGCGGGAGGCCATTGTATGCCTACATTGCATTGCTGCGGCTTGCGGGAGGCCATTGTATGCCTACATTGCATTGCTGCGGATTGCGGAGGACCATTGTTCAATCCGTGGTCTATGTCCTCACAGATTGCTTAAATAATGCCTGGAATAAATTACTTGGGTATCTTTATGGTCTGTGGGACACAGACCATGTGAAGGGGTCTTTTTGGTTTCAGGGAGGTAATTGTTGACCAACATTGCTGCTGCTGCTTGCGCGAGACCATTGTCAATCCGTGGTCTGTGTCCTCACAGATTACTTAGGTAATCTTTATGGTCTGTGGGAAACAGACCATGAAATAGAAATACAGACCATGGGAATAGTATATATTACTTCTTTCTTCCCATTCATAGTTGCCAGCTTCAGCCGGCAGCTTATTAAACCTAAAAACCAGCTCAAACAAAAAAGGCATCCTGAAAAGTCAGAATGCCTTTTTTACTTGTTAAAGTTTTATTACTTCCAGCCACCGCCCAGTGCACGGTAAAGGTTTACAACCGACTGCAATTTTTGTAATCGATCGTTAATACCACTCAGTTGAGCTGTTAACAAACTCTGTTCTGAAGTTAAAACATCTGTATAGTTTGTTGCCGAACTATAGCGCAATAATTCTTTCGTAAAATCAACCGCTTTGGTAAGTGATGCAATCTGTTTTGTTCTTGTTTCTTCTTTTTCTGAAGCAGTTTGATAGGCATATAATGCGTTCGATACTTCCTGTCCACCTGTTAAAAGTGTTTGTTGGAAGGCGTAAAATGCAATCTGCTGGTTGGCTTCAGCGGTTTTTAAACGGGCCTTATTTGCACCTTTTGCAAAAATTGGTTGCGTTAGGCCACCTACCAGGTTATAGAAAATAGACTTGCTGAAAAAGTCCTGCAGTTGCAGGCTCGATAAACCACCTGCAGCTGTAATGGTTAGCGCAGGATAAAAATAAGCTTTAGCCACATTGGTGTTTTCGAAAGCCGATCTGAAACCAAATTCGGCAGCAATTACATCCGGGCGGTTTTTTAACAGTTGTGCAGAAACCCCGGTCTGTAAATTGGCATAGGGCGTTTGCTGATCTAAAGTAGTGCGGTTAATGGCATTTGGTGCTTTTGCAACCAATACGCTTAATGCATTTTCTGCTTCTTTAATGCTTCTTTTTAAATCAGGCAATGTTACCTGCGCTGCATATAAATTGGCTTCACTCTGTACTACCGCAGCACCATTAACTACCGCACCTTGCTTTAGTTCTTTCATGGTTTCCACATCTTTGGTTCTAACCTGGATGGTCTGCTCGGTAATGGCCAATTGTTTATCAAGCGCCAAAAGCGTGTAATAATTATTGGCAATTGTGGCAATTAACTGGGTTTGTACAGCTCTTTTAGCAGCATCACTTTGCAGTAATGTAGCATATGCACCACGTTTGGCACTGCTTAGCTTTCCCCAGATATCGGCTTCCCAACTGGTGCTTAACTGTGCCTTGTAGGTTTGTGTTTCTAAATTAATGTTAATCCCTGCCGGAAAATTCTGCGCAGCTGCTGAAGCCTTATTATCCGTTACGTTTACATCAGCCTGTAAACTTGGCAATAATGCCCCACGGCTTTGGATTAAAGTGGCTTCTGCAATTTTGATCCGCTCTATTGCCTGCTTAAGGTCTAAATTTTGATTTATACCCTGTTGGATGAGCGATTGTAAAGTGGTATCAGAAAACAATGTTTTCCATTGCAGATCTGCCATCGTTGTGGTATCCGTTGTATTATTATCACGGTATAAACCTTCGCTCGTTACCTGTGGGCGTTCGTATTTTTTAGTTACGCAGGCACTCAGGGTAAGAATGGCTAAACCGATTAAAATGGAATGCTTATATCTAAAATTCATTTTCTTAATATTAATGTTCACGGCTAACCGCCAACTCGTACTCTTCTTCTGTTTGTTCGCGGTCGATACCTTCTTCAAAAGGAGATTTGTTACTTATTTTTTCTTGCAGTGTCTGGAAAATAATAAACAATGCAGGGATTACAAATACGCCGAAAAGGGTACCGATTAACATACCTCCTACAGCACCTGTACCAATTGAGGTATTACCTGCTGCACCTACACCTGATGATAGCATTAATGGCAATAAACCGAGGATAAAAGCGAATGATGTCATTAAAATTGGGCGTAAACGTGCTGTTGCGCCGTCGATGGCCGAATTAACGATACTCATTCCTTTCCGTCGCCTGTCTACCGCATATTCTACAATCAGAATGGCATTCTTGGCGAGTAAACCCACCAGCATGATGAGTGTAATCTGGGTATAAATGTTGTTATCGATTCCAAAAATCTTATCGAAGATAAATACTCCGGCTAAACCGATCGGCAGTGAGAATAATACGGCTAATGGTAAAATATAACTCTCGTACTGTGCAGAGAGCAGGAAGTACACAAAGATTACACAAAGCAGGAAGATAAAAATGGTTTGACTGCCACTGCTTACTTCCTCACGGGATAAACCAGAAAACTCATATCCATAACCTGCCGGAAGATGGATGGCAGCTTCTTCCTGAATGGCCTTAATGGCATCACCAGAACTATAGCCCGCATTAGGGTTACCTGTAACGGCAATTGAAGTATATAAGTTGAAACGTGAGATCGCCTGTGGACCGTATACTTTTTCTAAGGTAATAAACTCAGAAATAGGAGCCATGGTACCATTTGCATTACGCACGTAAATACTGGTTAAGCTTTGTTGGTTTGCACGGTATTTGGCGTCTGCCTGGAACATTACCCTATACTGTTTACCGAATTTGTTAAAGTTTGAAGCATAAACACCGCCATAATAACCTTGTAAAACACCCAATACATCACTAACGGTTAAGCCAGCCTGTTTTACTTTTGCCACATTTACATCAATCTGGTACTGAGGGAAATTAGGGTTAAATGAGGTTGATGCATATTGGATTTCAGGGCGTTTACTCAATGCCGCTAAAAACCCGTTACCAACATCGTTAAATTTATTAATGTCGCCACCGGTTTTATCCTGTAACTGGAACTCGAAACCACCACCGGTACCAAAACCCTGAATGGTTGGCGGCGCAAAGAAAATTACCTTAGCACCTTTAACACTTGCAGCCTTTGCAAACAATTCGCCTACAATTGCCTTAACATCGCGTTTACGTTTGTCCCATGGCTTAAGCCTCGCGATAACCATACCGTACGAACTTCCCGAACCACTGATTAAACTCCGGCCAACAACCCTGAAAGTGGCTTCAACTTCGGGTACTTTACTTACAATATCATTGATTTTTACAATAATCTTATCGGTTTCTTCCTGCGAAGTTGATGGAGGTAAGGAGATATCAGAGAAAACGGTACCCAAATCCTCGTTCGGCACGAAACCTTTTGGCGTGGTATTCATAATCCAAACCAGCACTACCGCAAAAACAGCAATTCCCAAACCTGCAAGCCATCTTTTCTTACCCAGGAAGCCCACCGAACGCTTATATTTTTGCGTTACGGCATCAAACGAGGTATTAAAAGCAGTATAAAAACGCTGTAAGAAATTCTTTTTCTTCTCGTGATCATCTGCATGTGGCTTTAAGAACATGGCACATAATGCCGGACTTAATGTTAATGCGTTGATGGCCGATAAGATAATTGCAATAGCAAGGGTTAAACCAAACTGTTTATAAAACACACCCGATGATCCCTGGATAAAACTTACCGGGATAAATACCGCGGCCATTACCAGTGTGATCGAAATAATCGCACCACTGATATCGTCCATAGCATCTTTAGTTGCCTTTTTCGGATCCGTGTAACCTGCATCAAGTTTGGCGTGTACCGCCTCTACCACCACAATCGCATCATCTACCACGATACCAATGGCCAGTACCAATGCAAACAGGGTTAATAAGTTAATGGTAAAACCGAATAAACTTAAAAAGAAGAAGGTACCAATAATCGCCACCGGAACACTAATGGCCGGGATTAAAGTAGAACGGAAATCCTGTAAGAAGATAAACACCACCAAGAATACCAGGATAAAAGCCTCAATAAGCGTGTGGATTACCTTTTCGATCGAGGCATCCAGGAAGTCGTTTACATTAACAACAGTTGCATAGTGTACGCCTTTAGGGAAAGAAAGTGTTGCTTTATCTAATGTTTTAATCGAATTATCAATTACTTCTTTCGCGTTCGAGCCTGCTGTTTGACTAATGGCTATACCCAAAGCCGGTTTGCCGTTAAACTTTACATAACTGGCATAACTTTGCGCACCAAGTTCTATCCTGGCCACATCTTTTAAGCGGAGTATCTGCCCGTTGGCATCCGCTTTAATGATGATGTTGCTAAACTCGGTTTCAGTTTTTAAACGGCCGCTATATTTTAAAGTATATTGGAAAGACTGGTTGCCCTGCTCGCCAAACTGGCCAGGGGCAGCCTCAATATTCTGTTCTGCCAAAGCAACATTTACATCGTTCGGAACCAGACCGTAAACAGCCATTACCTCTGGTTTAAGCCAGATCCTCATGGTATAATCTAAAGTACCGAATGCACTGGCGTCACCCACACCATTGATCCTTTTAATTTCGGGAATGATGTTGATGTTTGCATAATTCTGTAAAAATTTCTGATCGTATGAAGGATCATCACTGTAAATAGCGAAAATAAGCAGGTTACTGGCCTGTCTTTTCGCGGTAATTACACCCGATCTTGTTACCTCCGCAGGTAATAAACTGGTGGCCCTGGCTACACGGTTTTGCACGTTAACGGCTGCTAAATCGGGGTTTGTACCCAATTTAAAGTTAACGGTAATGGTTGCGGTACCATCGTTACTGGCAGTAGAAGTCATGTAAGTCATGTTTTCTACCCCATTTATCTGCTCTTCCAGGGGAACAACAACACTACTCATTACCACATCGGCATTTGCACCCTGGTAAGAGGCCGATACCTGAACGGTTGGCGGCGCAATCTCCGGATACTGCGAGATGGGTAAAGTTACAAGGCCTAATACACCTAATATTACAATTATAATGGATATAACTGTTGATAAAACGGGCCTGTCTATAAATTTCTTAAACATAATTAATATTGATTACACTATTGTAGTGTGATTGCACTGATTATATTGTTATTTTTTGATTTCAGCATAAACTGAATCGGCATTTTTTTCGTCAGGTTTGATTTTTGTGCCGTCTTTTAACGATTGAAAACCTTCCAAGATCACTTTATCACCTGTTTTAAGTCCTTTGGTAACCACGTAGAAATTACCTTTGGCCAGTTCCATTACCTCAATCTGGGTATTGATTACTTTTGCCGAATCGCCTAAAATGTAAACGAATTTCTTGCCCTGTAAATCGATGGTCGATTTTTGAGGGATCAAAATGGCATTCTCAACATGCTGAGGGATCCTTACTGATGCACTCGCTCCGTTTTTTAACAGCGAAATTGGGTTAGGGAACGTTGCCCTTAAACTTGCCGAACCAGTACTGGTGTTAATCTGCCCGTTAATGGATTCGATTTTACCATTCTGTGCATAAACGGTTCCATCAGCAAGGATCAAACTCACCGCCGGAATGTTTTTCATCTGTTGTGCAAGGGTATTTCCTTTATAAGTGCTAGAGAAATCTAAAAGCTGTTTCTCGTTTAATGAGAAATAAGCATATACTTTCGAGGTATTCGAAACCGTAGTAAGCGGCTGTGTACTCGAACTGCTTACCAAACTTCCATTTCTGAAAGGGATGCTGCCCACCACGCCATCAACAGGGCTGGTAATCGAAGTATAACCCACGTTAACCTGGGCATTTACCAATTCTGCTTTTGCCTGTGCCAGCGCTGCTTTTCTGCTTTGAAGGGTTAACTGCGCAGCATCAAGATCGTATTTGCTGATGATATCTTTTTCTACGAGGGGCTTGGTTTTGTTTACCGTTAACTGAGCGGCATTTACATCAGCTTCTGCGCTACTGATGGCTGCTCTTGCTGTTCTAACCTGCTGCTCATACTGTGGTGCATTAATAGTGAAAAGTAACTGGCCTTTTTTTACCACGGCACCTTCATCTACAAAGATTTTTTCGATAAAACCGTCAACCTTTGGGCGGATATCGATGTTTTGTATCCCTTCGATTGTTGCAGGATAGTCAGAATCTAAGGTGGTATTTTGCGTGCTTACTGTAAATACGGGGTAGGGTTGTGGGCCAGCTGCTGCTGCAGCGGCAGCTTTCTTAGCTGCATCATTATTTCCGCAGGATGCTAAAAGCATACCAATGCTCATGCTAAAAAAGAGAGTTGTTACTTTTCTCATGGACTATTTCTGTGTGTTTAAATTTAAATTTCCGGAATTAAGGGCGTTATCAAAATATGGGACTTCGACTTTCGCCAATAAGTGCCCAAAAATAGAGCCTAAAAAAAAATAAATCTGTCCGAATTCTGTCATTTAATCAATCGATTGATTTATTTTATGATCGGGATGCTAGTTAAATATACCTAAAATATTGTTTTTAAGTGTATTGAGTGCTATATTTTTTTGAAATGGAGCTTGTAAATATCTTGCGACAGATGTTAAATGGTGTTAAAAACAGAGCTATTGATTTGTTTTTAAGTTACTAATTGTTGAGGAATTTAGACAGTTGTGTGCCGGGCAGACAGGTAAAACAATCAGCGGATGATGAAGGGTGTTTGGTTAACCAAGCATATTAATTCTGTTATAAATTAATATGCTTAGTTTTTTATCTGTACTTAGTGTGAATGGCAATTAATCTACCTCTCCTTCAAAAACCAATTTGGCCGGGCCGCATAAAAATACATTGGTAAATGCAGTACCATCATAATCAAATTCGATTTTAATATCACCGCCCAATACTTTAATATCGGTTTTAATATGGCCGGTCTGGTTTTTGTGTTTGGCCATAGCCATTGCAACTGCAGTTACGCCGGTACCACAGGCGTAAGTTTCATCTTCAACACCGCGCTCGTAGGTACGCACAAATAAGTGATCGCCATTGTCTTCTACAAAGTTTACGTTGATCCCTTTTTCTGCGTAAGTTGCATTGTAGCGGATCTTTTTCCCTTCGGTAAAAACATCAAGGTTTTTTAAACTGTTTTGTAAAGCAACATAGTGTGGAGAGCCGGTATTCAGTATATAGGCTTCGCCATCCCTGGTAACAGTATCAACATCAATCATCTGTAGGTCAACCCATTCGCCGCTTTCTGAAATTCTGGCATAATGCGGGCCATCTACTGCCAAAAAGTTTGTTTCACGGTCGATGATTCCCAGCTGTTTGGCAAAGGCAACAATACATCTGCCTCCGTTGCCGCACATACTGCCTAATTTGCCATCTGCATTAAAATAATGCATCTCAAAATCGTAGTCTTCATGCTTGGTAATAAACATTAATCCATCAGCACCAACGCCAAACCTTCTATGGCATAACTGTTCAACCAATTGATTATCAATGTTTTTTAATGGGCTTGCGGTATGGTCTATCAGTATAAAGTCATTGCCTGCGCCCTGGTATTTAAAGAAATTAATTTTCATGAAAGCTTCATTTTTTAATGCAATATTTGAGTTGCAAAAGGTAATAAGCGGTTTGTGTTTTTTAATTTAACATTTTTTAACACAAAACTAAGTGCTTTGAGGATACAAATATCGTTTATATGGTATTAAATTTGAATAAACTTACTAAAGAAAATTTGAGCAGATAAAAACTGCCGGAGCATTCTGCTTAAATCAAAGTGAATAGGCTCCCGCAAAATTAACATTTAACAGTGAATCTTATAAGCTAACAAAACAATTAGCTAGCGAACCAGCTTGTAAGAAAGCATAACTATTAAAAAAATAATTTTTAAACACATGAAAAAAATATTAGGAATTACCGTGTTGGCTGCTTTTATAGGTGGGGCAGCAGCAATTGGAGGTTACAAGCTATTTGAGCGTAACCAAACAGGCAGTACAATTTCTGAAAAACAGAACTTATATTTTGCAAATAATCCACTTAAGGTATCATCAGCAGGATCAACTGACTTTACGCAGGCAGCAGCAGCAGTTGCACCGGGTGTAGTTCACATTAAAACAACTTATGCAGCTTCAAAAGGCCAAGGTTCTTCTTCTCCGTTTGATATGATGGAAGACTTTTTTGGTGGTGGCGGTGGCCGCCAGATGCAGCGTCAGCCAAGGGCGGCATCTGGTTCTGGTGTAATTATCAGTCAGGATGGTTATATCGTAACCAACAACCATGTGGTAGAAAATGCCGAAAAGGTTGAGGTGGTTTTAACCGACAGGCGTAAAGTAGAGGCTAAAGTAATTGGCCGCGATCCAAATACAGATTTGGCTTTAATTAAAGTAAATGCAACCAATTTACCGGTTGTAAAAATGGGTAACTCGGATAATGTTCAGGTTGGAGAGTGGGTTTTGGCCGTTGGTTTCCCCTTAGATTTAAATACAACAGTAACTGCAGGTATTGTAAGTGCGAAAAACCGCAGCATCGGCATTATTGGCCGTGAGCAGCAGGGCAATGAAATTACAGAAGAGGAATACCGCGAATACCAACGTACAGGTAAAAGACCAGACCGTCCGGCAAATACCAGTATCGAATCTTTTATCCAAACAGATGCAGCAATTAACCCTGGTAACAGTGGTGGTGCATTGGTAAACGCAAATGGCGAATTGGTGGGTATTAACTCTGCAATTGCCTCACAAAGCGGATATAACCAAGGTTACGGTTTTGCAATCCCGGTTAACTTGGCACGTAAAATTGTTGATGATTTTATGAAGTACGGTTCGGTTAAACGTGGTTATATTGGCGTTAACTTTGTGCCTTTAAGCGGCGAAGAAAAACCAGAAGGCATTAAAACCAACGAAATTAGCGGTTTATATGTAAATGATGTAGTTGCTGGTGGCGGTGCTGCTGCAGCGGGTATTAAATCGGGCGACGTTATCAAAAAAGTAGATGGCGTAGTGATTAACGATTCTCCTGATCTACAGGAAAGAGTTGGACGTTTAAACCCAGGTGATAAAGTAAAATTAACGGTACTGCGTGATGGTGCTTTAAAGGATTATAGCGTAACCTTAAAAGGTGAAGCCAGTGTAGGTTTGACCGCTAAAAATGCAACTGCTAAAGGAGCTGAGGTTTCGAAATTAGGTGCAACATTTGCTCCGGCAACCCCTGCTCAGAAATCGAAATACGGCATTAACAATGGTGTTGTAGTAACTTCGGTTACCACCGGAAAAGCTTTCGATAATATTGGTGTAGAAAAAGGCCTGATTATCACTAAAGTAAACGGACAGCCAGTAAATTCTGTGGCCGATGTACAAAAAGCATTGCCATTAGGCAGAAACAATATGGTTAGTATTTCGGGTGTTGGCGAGCAAGGTTCGTATAACTACAGTTTCCCCGCTCAATAATTATTAATTTTGTTGGATTATTATAGCCTTGGGTTTTAACCCAAGGCTATTTTTTTTAGTCTTGTTTAATCGGTTCGTGGTTGGCATGGCAGGCATCTGCACATTCCTCGCAAGCGGCCGCACACTGCCTGCAGTGCTCATGGTCGTGCTTGCTACATTCTGCTGCACAGAGTCTGCATATCTCTTCGAACAGCAATAAATACTGGTGTGCAATAACCGAATCCCTTTGTAATAATCGGGCCGCCTGGGTACAGATATCGGCACAGTCTCTGTCGAGTTTAATACAATCAATCATCATGCTGATGTCTTCTTCTTTTAAGCAGGATGCCGCACAATGTTCGCATGCCAGTGCGCAATCTAATAAAGCCTGTATTAAGCCGTGGTTGTTTCTTGTTTCCATATTTGTTAAAGATTTTGGTTCTACACGTTTTGTCTTAATAATAACCTGCCAGAATTTAAAGTGTTTTTGAAAAATGGAATTGAGAGGTTAATTTTTTGCCACGGAGACTCGGAAAGCACTCATAATCTGTTTCCATGGCCTGTGTCTCACATACCATCGCGGTATTTTTGCCACGGAGACACAGAAAAGCACGGATTAATACGAATAATCTGTCATCCTGAATGCCAATGAAGGATCTATGTTGATATGTGTAGGTTATAGTTTCATAGGGCAGAGATTCTTCACTGCGTTCAGAATGATAGTTTATGCTCGGTTCCATGGTCTGTGAGTCACAGACCATCAAGTTATCAAGCGCCATTTGTTAAAATACCTTAAATCAGTGTTAATCGGCATTGTTTGCTATACGCAAAACAATATTCATCTGTTTTTCATAATCAAGAATTAGTTTCGCCATTTACCGATTGATAATCAGTGTTTACCGATACTTTATAAATTAAATTTTTTTATTGTTCCATATTTGAATCAGCAACCAAAACCGAATATTATGGCTTTAGCTCACATTAACCTCTGTGTAAAACAATATTTCAATTTCATGTGCAAAACCGATTTTGAAAGACGGATATTTCACGATACTTACAAAGAATTTCAAAAAAAATCAAAAATATACAGTTTAGATCAGCAACTTCATACCTTTTCACAAATGCAAACTGCCAATGGAAAGGCAAACTCATTGCATCAAAAACTTCAATATTCGGTAATGAACAGTATTGCTGCCTTAGATCATAAAATACCTGTTTTAAACGATCTTGAAGATCAACCTATTCTTTTTGATTGGGCAGAACTGCATATTTATGCTTCAGATCTGCAAAATAAAGCGGCCCATGTGGTTTCCATTACTTATACCAGCCCGAAATTAACATTGCACGAAATTATTGGCGATTTATTGATTTTAAGTTACGAGGGCAGCGACGAAACACTTATGGTTAAAATTACCGAAAACCTGATGGTTAATTACGAACAGCGTGAAAGCCTGGTTTATAGTTAAATTTAACCTGTAATCTTTCCAGATAGGCAGAAAAATATCATTAATTTGTAGCATGCAACAATTTAAAGCCCCAACTTTCATTATCCATGCAGCAGGTTGGCTTTTATTTTTAACCTTTCCACTGCTGTTCATCAATAATGAACAATCGGGGCAAAGTAGTTTTCTGTTGCTGGCATCGCCATATTATTGGCTTTTCTGTTTAACATACATGCTTATGTTTTATTTCAATGCCTGGTTTTTGGTACCCCGGCTGATGTTTAAAAAAAGGTATGTAATTTATATTGCTGCGGTTTTACTGCTGTTTAGTTTTGTGTATTATGCCCAACCCTACGATAATTTACTCGGCCATAATAAAAGTGTGATGGCTGCCTTAAAAGGCCAGCCAGATTCGCAGCCCAAAGGCTTAAATCAATCATTACAACCTGGAAAAGATTCAACCGTGGGGCCAAATGTTGGTATGCCTTTTGGTCCGTTGCCAAACGAGGATTTAAGGATGCAGGATCCAAACCTAAAAAAGCCAAATCCAATTTTAGACCTGCACCAGCCCATGAACATCGACGTCATCAGTCTTTTCATTTTCTTTATGATTATGGGATTGAGCATCGCCACAAGCACCGTTCAGCGTTGGCAAACGGCCGAGTCGAAAGTGGTAAAGGCAGAGGCCGAAAAAGCCACGGCTGAGCTCTCTTTTCTTAAAGCACAGATTAACCCGCATTTTTTGTTTAATACTTTAAATAATATCTACACACAGTCTGTTATCAACAGCGAACATACTTCAGAAAGCATTATGAAGCTATCTAACATTATGCGCTACGTTACAGATGATGTAACCCAGGATTTTGTGATGCTGAAAGATGAGATTGATTGCGTACGCGATTATATCGAACTGCAGCGGTTAAGGCTTGGGGCTGATGCCGAAATCAATTTTAATGTTCAGGGCAAACCCGATGGTAGAAAAATCGCCCCGTTAATTTTTATGACATTTATCGAAAATGCATTTAAGTATGGCGTAACAAAGAAAGAGAAAACGATAATTAGTATTAATTTAAGCATCGATGCCGAAAGGATAGACTTTTCGTGTCAGAATAAAATTTATCACCATAAATCTAACTTAGAACGTTCGGGAATAGGAATTGCCAATACCCGGCAAAGGTTAGCTCATTTGTATCCCCGGCAGCATGAGTTGGAAATGAAAGATACAGGCGAGGTATTTACCGTAAATCTAAGTGTGGATTGTTAAATTAACAGATTGTTATGGCCTTAAAATGTGTAGCTATAGATGATGAGCCATTGGCACTCGAGCTCATCAAAACGTATGTATCCCGGTTCCCCGATCTGCATTTGGTTCAGGTTTTCGAAGATGCCCTGTCTGGTGCCGAATATCTGAAGCAAACGCCCGTTGATCTACTTTTCGTAGACGTAAATATGCCCGATATCACCGGGGTAGAACTGGTAAGGAGTTTAGTAAACAGCCCCATGATTATTTTTACTACCGCTTACCGGAATTATGCTTTCGAAAGCTACGAGCTTCAGGCCATCGATTATCTTTTAAAGCCGATCGATTTTAACCGTTTTACAGCTGCTGTAGAAAAGGCTGTCGATTATCATAAATATAAAAATGCTACGCAGGAAAATACCAACGACGAGAGTATTTATGTGTACTCGGAATATAAAATGATTAAAATTTTGCTCCGTGATATCGAATATATCGAAAGTATGGGCGATTACCTTAAAATTTACCTGAGCAATATCGATAAGCCCATTTTAACTTTAATGACGATGAAAAAGGTTTTGGAAAAGCTACCTGAAGATCAGTTTGCACGTGTTCACCGCAGTTTTATCGTAGCACTGGCCAAAATAAAATCGATACACAACAGAAAGGTAAACCTTAATTATGCAGAGCTGCCTATTGGCGACGCCTATAGTGGCTTTATCAATCAACAAAAAGGGATATGAAGTTAAAAACAAATATTGCGACCAGTGAAAACGGATTTATATTCAACCCGGCCACTGGCGATTCATTTACCAGCAATGCCATTGCCGCCGAAATATTAGGTTACATGAAAGCTGGCGAAAGTGAGGAGGAAATTAAAGAAAAAATATTAAATCGTTATGATGTAGAGCCTTCCCAGTTAGAAAGAGATTGGGATGATTATATGCTGCAGTTAAAGGAAGCGAATCTTTTAGCTTTGTAGTCAAAAAATAAAAACTAATCAATGTACGCATCTCCAGATCTAAATAAAAGCAAAAGCCTAACCATTGCGGTTACGGGTTTAAATGCCAACGATAACCCTGGTCCTGGCCTGGCGGTAATACGGGCATTGCGTACAGGATTTGGAGCAGGTTTGCGTATTATCGGTTTGGCCTATGAAACATTGGAGCCCGCAATTTATTTGAAAGATCAGATTGATAAAACCTATCGGATCCCATATCCAACAGCCGGAACTGAAGCCCTAAAAGAGCGGATTAAACAGATTCAGGAAGTGGAGCAGATTGATGTACTCATCCCAAATTTCGACGCAGAACTGTACAATTTTATAAAAATAGAAGGCGATCTGCTCAAGATTGGAATTCACACATTTTTGCCATCGCAAAAACAGTTGGAGCAAAGAGATAAAGTAAACCTAAGTGCATTTGGAGAAAAGCACCAATTTAAAGTACCAGCTGATGAGGCGGTTTTTAGCGCGGTAGAAATAGAGAATATTGCCAATAAATTTGGTTTCCCGCTAATGGTGAAGGGTAAATTTTACGAAGCACATACCGCTTTAAATATTGCCGATGCACACAAGGCCTTTTATAAGCTCCAGGCCAGGTGGGGGCTGCCGGTGATTGTGCAGAAATTTATCAAAGGAACAGAGATTAATATTGCAGGTTTGGGCGATGGGATTGGCAATGCCATTAGCGTAATCCCAATGCGTAAACTTTATATAACCGAAAAAGGCAAAGCTTGGGCCGGGATTACGATTGAAGATGAAAAGTTGATTGTGTTGGCGAAAGATTTCGCAAAAGCAACCAATTGGAGAGGTGGTTTTGAACTCGAAATTATGCGCGATGAGCAGGATAACCTCTATATTATGGAAGTTAATCCCCGTTTTCCTGCATGGGTGTATTTAAGTGTTGCTGCAGGCCAAAATCAACCCAAAGCCCTGGTCGATTTGGCACTAGGTAATCCGGTTGAGGTGATGAATGACTATAAAGCGGGCAAAATGTTTATCCGTTATGCCTGGGATAATATTGTTGATGTAGTAGAATTCCAGAAGCTATCTGCCTTTGGAGAACTATAAAGAGGTGGAGTGGAAAGGTGGAAGGTGAAAAGGTTGAACGTAAAGGGTGGCAAGGTTGAAGCTGAATTGTAAGGTTATGCTTCTTGTCTTGATACTAGATACTTGCTACTGAATACCTGCTACTAAATGTTTGCTACCCTAATAAATAACGCTATAACATGAAACAAAAATACGAACGACCAACCATAAGGAAAATGAATACCGGGCTGATGAATAAGTTCGGTACGCGCAACGATTTTGATCCTGTTGAGGCGATTGACGGTGTTGCAGTTAAAGATTTGATAGAAAAATATGGCTCTCCGGTTTTTGTATTGTCAGAAAAACAGATCAGGCGCAATTATCAGGCAGCCGTGCGTTCGTTTAAAACCCGTTACCCAAAAGTTCAGTTTGCCTGGAGCTACAAAACCAATTATCTAAATGCGGTTTGTAGGGTTTTTCATCAGGAAGGCAGCTGGGCCGAAGTAGTTTCTGGTTTCGAATACCGCAAAGCACTTGGCAATGGCGTGCTGGGCAACCAGATTATCTTCAACGGACCGGATAAAAAGGAAGAAGATTTAATCCTTGCCATAGAAAACCATTCCCTCATTCATATCGATCATTTCGATGAACTTTATCTGCTTATTGATATCTGTAAGCGGTTAAATAAAAAGGCAAAAGTGGCCATTAGGGTTAATTTCGATACCGGCGTTTATCCAATCTGGGACCGCTTTGGCTTTAACTACGAAAATGGGCAGGCGTGGACTGCAGTGAACAAAATTGTAGCAACTGAACATCTAGAACTGGTTGGCCTACATTGCCATATCGGTACTTTTATGTTATCTACCGCTGCATATGCCGTTGCCGCAACAAAGCTTTGCGATTTAGCTATGCGGTGCAAAACAGAACTTCAAAAAACAATACAATATTTAGATTTAGGTGGCGGTTTCCCATCTACAAATACTTTAAAAGGTGCTTATCTGCCAGGTGTAGATACCGTACCATCTGTAGATGATTTTGCCGAAGCCATTACCAATACCATTTTGGATTTCGGTTTTGCTGCCGGCGAACTTCCACTCTTAATTTTAGAAAGTGGTAGGGTACTGATTGATGATGCGGGCTATTTAATTGGTAGTGTGCTGGCCAATAAACGGTTGAGCGACGGAAGGCGGGCAACTATTCTCGATTTCGGCATCAATATCTTGTTTACCTCCAATTGGTACGATCATAAAATAAGCGTGGCCAAAGCAGCTGGGCAATATACCGAAGACACGGTGCTGTTTGGTCCTTTATGTATGAATATCGATGTTGTGCGCGAAAGCATTACATTGCCACTTTTGGAACGTGGAGATCAGGTTGTGGTACACAAGGTTGGTGCTTATAATATGACCCAGTGGATGCAGTTTATTAATATGCGGCCAGCCGTTGTACTGATTGATATGCAGGGAAAAAGCCACCAGATTAGAAAGCCTGAAACATTGGCGTATTTAGAAATGATGGAGGAATTGCCGGAATATTTAAAATAAAAGAGAAGTCAAGTTTTTTAAAACTTGACTTCTTTGAAATGAAACAAGAAGTTGAAAAAACAGCTACAATATTACCTTAGTGCAGCTTTAAACAGCTATGCCATTGTATTCTTTTCGAAGAATAAAATTTTGGGTGCACTTTTGTTTGTAGTTTCCATGTTCAATTTCAATGCAGGGCTTTCGGGCTTAATCTGTGTTATTGGGTCGTTGTTTTTATTAAGTGTTTTAGGATTCAGTAAAGAAGACATTAAATCAGGTCTGTATAGCTTTAATTCGCTTTTACTTGGCATCGGTTTTGGAACATTTTATAGTTTTACAATCACTTTTTGGCTTTGGCTGGCTTCAGCTTGTCTACTTTGTATAGTTATAAGCATTAACTTAACTTCATTTTTAGCTAAATATGCACTGCCAACCCTGTCGATCCCTTTTATAATAACTTTTTGGCTGGTATTAATTGCCGCTAGCGGTTATACGGGTATGGGCTTAGTACAAAAAGGCAGTTCTTTGCTGTTCGAACTCAATTCCAATGCACCATCGCATTTTACGAGGCTCTGCCATTTTTTCGATAACCTAAAGATATCAGCCTATGTTCTGCTTTTTTTTAGGTCGGTAAGTGCAGTATTGTTTCAAAATAGTGTGTTGGCTGGGATTCTGATCAGTATTGGGGTTTTTATCCATTCGCGCATTAGTTTTAGCTTACTACTAATTGGCTTTATTGTAGCCTGTACGGTAAATAACCTTACGGGTAACTATCCAGAAGGCATCAGTAACTATTATTTGGGGGCAAATTTTATGATGGCGAGCTGTGCCATCGGTGGTTTTTTCCTGATCCCCTCATGGCGTTCTTACGTATGGGCAGTTGTAGTGATACCCTTTACCTTTTTGGTAGTAAACGGATTTTCAAGGTGGTTGGCACTTTATAACCTTCCGGTTTTATCTATGCCCTTCTGTTTCGTTACCATTGGAATGCTGTATTTTTTTATGCAAAGAAAATACCCACATAAATTACAGCTCACCGCATTACAGAATTATTCGCCCGAAACCAATTTATATCAATTTTTAAATGGTGAAGAGAGACTCAAAGAGTTTAAATATTTTAACCTGAGCTTGCCATTTATGGGCGCGTGGACGGTTTCGCAGGGTTATGAAGGCGAGATTACCCACAAGGGCGACTGGCAGCACGCTTTGGATTTTGTGCTGAAAGATATGGATGATAAAAGCTACGAGCTGCCTGGTATAAAACCCGAAGATTATTATTGCTTTAATAAACCTGTACTTGCGGCTGGCGATGGCTTGGTACAGGAAGTTATCGGCCATATTGATGATAATGCCATCGGTCAGGTTAACCTGCAGCAAAACTGGGGCAATACGGTGGTAATCAAACATGCAGAACAGCTGTTTAGCAAGGTTTCGCACCTAAAAAAGAACAGTATAAAAGTGGAGGCGGGCGATTATGTGAAGCAGGGCGATATTATTGGCTTTTGTGGCAATTCTGGCCGTTCGCCAGAGCCGCATTTGCATTTTCAGGTGCAAAGTACCCCTTACATCGGCTCCAAAACTTTGGCTTATCCCTTTGCTTATTTTACAGCGGCAGGCAACACCGAATTAAAATCTTTCGAGATCCCCAGAGAAGGTACGACTGTTCAAAAGCCTGATGTCAATCCCTACCTTAAAAATGCCTTTCATTTTCAGCCGGGTTACATTACTTCGGTAACTGATGATCGGGGAAGGACAGAAACCTGGGAAGTGTTTACAGATGATTTTAAAGCGACCTATTTTTTATGCCGCGAAAACCAGGCTGTTGCTTATTTTGTGAGCAATGCAAGCATATTTTATTTCACCCGGTTTTATGGGAGCAGAAATACTTTATTATTCCGGTTTTATCAGGCCGCCTATAAAATCAACTATTCTGCACACCCAGCCACCGATCATTACGCTGTTGATGGCACCGATTTTAAACCAGGGCTTTGGCTTCAGGATCTTTTGGCTCCTTTTTTCAGTTTCGCACAAAGCCTGTATACCAATCACATTGAATCAAACAGTAGCGGATTAACCATCAATGCTATTGCAGAAAAACAGCTGTTTAAGCACCATACTACACTGCTTAATGCTAAAATCCATCTTAACGATAAAGGGATAACCGTATGGGAGTTTGAGCAGCACAACAAAAAAATAAAAGTAAAATGGGAAACAAGCTTTATTTAACCACGCTGCTTTTAATGGTGTTGATGGTGGTTGGTAAAGCGCAAACTAATTATCAAAAAACCGACAGCACTTCTTTGGCACTTTTTAATGCGGCAGAATGGCAAAAGCTGATTATTTACGGCAAAGATGCACTTGATAGGGGTGAAGATTTTCCATTGCTGCGGCTGCGGTTAGCCTATGCTTCTTTTGTCCGAGGACATTATGTAGATGCGCTGACACAGTATAATAGAGTTTTAGATGTTGATAGAAATAATCAGATAGCACTTTATTACAGTTATTTATGCAATATTTACCTTAACCGCGAAGAAAATGCTGGCTTTCTGGCATCACGTTTAGATACTAATGTGGTGGAGGGGGAGCAGATTAATGCTTTTAAATTAATAGCTGTGGGTGCTGAAACGGGAATAAAATTTACCAATATATACGAACGCGGAAATTCTTCTTTTTCGAGGGCTTTTCTCAACATAAGGCTCAATTATAAACTAAATTTATCTACATCTTTTTCCTATTACAATCAGCCCATCCATAACGATAATATTAGCCAGCCTGGTTATTATGCCAAACTTAGTTACACCCCTTTTAAAAGAATTGGTTTTATTGGCGCTTATCATTACATGCGTTCTAATTTATGGCAGTTGGTTTATCAGAACAATGCATCTTTAATAGGGGTTAATTATGCCCTTGATGGAAGCATTTTACAGGGCGATTTTATTTTATCGCAGATAGGGGATGAGAAAACAAGACAGTACAATTTGCGGTTTATAAAATATATATCCGGAAATTTAGATTTTTACAGCATCAGCCGCTTTTCGATGGTTAATGTATTAAGCAACAATAACCCTGTTTTTCAGCAGTTGTTCGGTATTAAGCCTGTTAACAATTTTTGGGTAGAGGGAGTGGTTACTTTGGGCAATCAATACAATTATGCAGAGGCCGATGCTTTGTACATTTATAACGGTTTTGATAAAACTAAGTTTAAAGCGGGCGCAAATTGTTATTTTTTGTTAAAACACCACCTACTATTAGGTTTGAATTATACATTTGAGCGTAAATCTGATAATATATTTAAATTTAACTATTTACAACACTCAATTAACGGAGGCATTACATGGAATTTTTAAGGCGATTTACAGTATTTGCAATGCTTGGTCTATCTGCTTTTGAGGTAAGTGCCCAGGCCAATTCTGCCCTGCAAAAAGCTTTTCAGAATAGCTACAACGAAGAGAGTAAAAAGAATTATACCGAGGCAATTAGCGATGTGATGCCTTTTTACACTGAGAATAATTACGAAATTAACCTGCGCATCGGATGGTTAAACTATCTGGCTAAAAATTATACGGCATCTCAAAACTATTATACCAGGGCCATCAATGCACGTCCTAATTCGGTTGAAGCCAAATTTGGGTTAGTTAAACCGCTTTCTCTTTTAAGCAGTTGGGATAAAGTGATGGAACAGTATAACAATATCCTTAAAATTGATGCGCAGAATACACAGGCTAATTATTGGGCAGGTATTATCATTTACAACAGAAAACAATATGCTGCTGCTTCAAAGTATTTTGCAAAGGTAGTGGCATTATATCCATTCGATTATGATGGCAACCACATGTTGGGCTGGTCTTTGCTGTTTTCGGGCAGAAAAGCCGAAGCGAAGGCTTGTTTCGAACGTGCTTTATTGATAAAACCTGGCGATACATCAAGTACCGATGGCTTAAATCGGGCCGCTAAATAGGGCTTAAAAGGCAAATAGTCAATATATTTAGCAATTATTTATATAATAAAAAATAAAAAATTGATTTATAGGTATTTAACTCTATCTTTGGAGCAAATTAAAATACAATATAATGCAACAAGGAACAGTAAAATTTTTTAATGAAACTAAAGGTTTCGGAT
>Ga0308165_1002396_pt1 | contig 22521 bp, 14 predicted proteins | sample PhyWR2_FD_201032 | JGI IMG/M metagenome (GOLD analysis project Ga0308165, IMG submission 201032) | Phyllosphere microbial communities from UC Gill Tract Community Farm, Albany, California, United States - DLSLW.R2 | ecosystem: Host-associated > Plants > Phyllosphere > Unclassified | place: USA... | reverse complement strand
ACCGATCACACCGGAGAGCAGACCACCGTCGCCGTCCAGCAGGCCGCCGACCAGGCCTTGCTCACCGATCACACCGGAAAGCAGACCACCGTCGCCGCCCAGCAGGCCGCCGACCAGACCCTCTTCACCGATCACACCGGAAAGCAGACCGCCGTCGCCACCCAGCAGGCCGCCAACCAGGCCCTCTTCACCGATCACACCGGAAAGCAGACCACCGTCGCCGCCCAGCAGGCCGCCGACCAGGCCCTCTTCACCGATCACGCCGGAGAGCAGACCGCCGTCGCCGCCCAGCAGCCCGCCGACCAGACCGCCGTCGCCCAGCAGGCCGTCGAGCAGGCCGCTGCCGCCGAGCACGCCTGCCACCAGGCCGCTGAGTCCACCGATGGAGCCGTCTGCAGGCAGGCCCGCGATCAGCTCGTTCAACACGCTGATCACCGGTTCGAGCGCCTCGCCTGGCACCAAGGCCAGTCCGTTCACCACCTCCGTGAGCACGCCCAGCGTACCGCCGTCGGTGCTAGTCAAGCTTTCGAGCGTGCTGGTTACCGTGGACAGCGTGCCGTCCGTGGGATTGATCAGCGCATCGAGCAGATTGGACACCGGCGCGGCCAACGTGCTGTCCGTGAGGTTGTCGATCACGTCCTGCACCGAGGTCACGAGGCCGTCGCCGCCGGTGCCGCCCCCTGTGCCTCCACCTGTGCCGCCGATCAGATTGCCCAGCAGGCCGCCAACGCCGGCCAGCAGGCCGCCTTCGGCCAGCAAACCGCCGCCCAGAACGCTTTCAACGATGCCGCCCAGCGGGCCTGTGCCATCGCCTGCGAGATCGATTCCGGCGAGCAGGTCGTTGAGCGTGTCGATCAGCGGCTCGAGGCCTTCACCTTGCAGCGCCGTGAGTCCGGTCACCAGTTCCGTGAGCACGCCCAGGGGGCCGCCTTCGGTGCTGGTCAAGCTTTCAAGCGCGCCGGTCACCGTGGCCAAGGTGCCGTCCGTGGGATGGGTCAGCGCATTGATCAGGTTGGCCACGGGTTCGGCCACCGTGCCGCCGGCGAGGCCGTCGACCACGCCCTGCACCGAGGTCACGAGGCCGTCGCCGCCGGTGCCGCCCCCTGTGCCTCCACCTGTGCCGCCGATCAGATTGCCCAGCAGGTCGCCAACGCCGGCCAGCAGGCCGCCTTCGGCCAGCAATCCGCCGCCCAGAATGCTTTCAACGATGCCGCCCAGCGGGCCTGTGCCATCGCCTGCGAGATCGATTCCGGCGAGCAGGTCGTTGAGCGTGTCGATCAGCGGCTCGAGGCCTTCACCTTGCAGCGCCGTGAGTCCGGTCACCAGTTCCGTGAGCACGCCCAGGGGGCCGCCTTCGGTGCTGGTCAAGCTTTCAAGCGCGCCGGTCACCGTGGCCAAGGTGCCGTCCGTGGGATGGGTCAGCGCATTGATCAGGTTGGCCACGGGTTCGGCCACCGTGCCGCCGGCGAGGCCGTCGACCACGCCCTGCACCGAGGTCACGAGGCCGTCGCCGCCGGTGCCGCCCCCTGTGCCTCCACCTGTGCCGCCGATCAGATTGCCCAGCAGGTCGCCAACGCCGGCCAGCAGGCCGCCTTCGGCCAGCAATCCGCCGCCCAGAATGCTTTCAACGATGCCGCCCAGCGGGCCTGTGCCATCGCCTGCGAGATCGATTCCGGCGAGCAGGTCGTTGAGCGTGTCGATCAGCGGCTCAAGGCCTTCACCTTGCAGCGCCGTGAGTCCGGTCACCAGTTCCGTGAGCACGCCCAGGGGGCCGCCTTCGGTGTTGGTCAGGCTTTCAAGCGCTCCCGTCACCGTGGCCAAGCTGCCGTCCGTGGGGTGGGTCAGCGCATTGATCAGGTTGGCCACGGGTTCGGCCACCGTGCCGCCGGCGAGGCCGTCGACCACGCCCTGCACCGCAGTGATCAGTCCGGTGCCGCCACCCGGCACATCCGTGGGATCCGTTGGATCGGTCGGGCCTGTGGGATCCGTTGGGCCAGTGGGGTCGGTCGGGCCCGTGGGGTCCGTGGGGCCAGTGGGATCCGTCGGGCCGGTGGGGTCGGTCGGGTCCGTGGGTCCAGTGGGATCGGTTGGTCCAGTAGGGTCCGTCGGGCCGGTGGGGTCCGTGGGTCCAGTAGGGTCGGTCGGGCCTGTGGGATCCGTTGGCCCAGTGGGGTCCGTGGGGCCGGTCGGGTCCGTAGGTCCAGTAGGGTCCGTCGGGCCGGTGGGGTCCGTGGGTCCAGTAGGGTCGGTCGGGCCTGTGGGATCCGTTGGCCCAGTGGGGTCGGTCGGGCCGGTGGGGTCCGTCGGGCCGGTGGGGTCCGTGGGTCCAGTGGGGTCCGTGGGACCGGTGGGATCCGTTGGTCCAGTGGGGTCCGTTGGACCAGTGGGATCGGTCGGGCCAGTGGGGTCCGTAGGGCCAGTGGGGTCCGTCGGGCCAGTGGGGTCCGTAGGTCCAGTAGGGTCCGTCGGGCCGGTGGGGTCCGTAGGTCCAGTAGGGTCCGTCGGGCCAGTGGGGTCCGTAGGTCCAGTAGGGTCCGTCGGGCCAGTGGGGTCCGTAGGTCCAGTAGGGTCCGTCGGGCCGGTGGGATCGGTTGGTCCAGTAGGGTCCGTAGGTCCAGTGGGGTCCGTGGGTCCGGTCGGGTCCGTAGGTCCAGTAGGGTCGGTCGGGCCAGTGGGATCGGTTGGTCCAGTGGGGTCCGTCGGGCCGGTGGGGTCCGTTGGTCCAGTAGGGTCCGTTGGTCCCGTGGAATCAGTTGGTCCAGTAGGGTCGGTCGGGCCGGTGGGATCCGTGGGTCCGGTGGGGTCTGTCGGTGCAGTCGGATCCGTGGGGTCCGTTGGATTGGTAGGCTGCACGGGCATCTGGTTTTCGTCATCGTCGTCGTTGTTGGACGCAATCAGCGCTCCAGCGCCCAGGCCGGCCAGGCCGGCAAGCAGGAAGTCGCCAAGCACCCAACCGCCCGCATCGGACGACTCCTTGGTCACCACCAGGCCCACAGCATCGGAGCCCACGGGAGCGACATTGACATCGCCCGAGGCGAGATCAAGCGCCATGACGCCCCGGCCTTCCTCGGTGTTGCGCAGGCTGAGCGTGGCCTCGGTGCCCCCTGCAAACGTGCCCACCAATTGCTGGCCTTCGCTGCCCGTGAACAATGCCTGGGCCGAGCCTTCGGGCGGAACAATGATCTTGTCGCCGATTTGCAGCCGGCTGCCCGCCTGGGCCGCCATGGCCTGGCCGTCACGCACGATCTGCACGCCGGAAGATGTCTGGGAAAGGACCACAGGACCAGTCGTGGCTGCCGTCGCTGCGCCAGCTGCAGGCGCCGCGTTGAACGCGCCAGGCTGGGACATGTTCAGCTGTGCGAGAACGGTGGCGGAGGGTTGTGTTGCAGAGGTCGTCATATGGTCTTTCCAGATGGGTTGATCGGTCAATCGGTAAGCGACGTCGCGGGCCAAGAAGCTCGTCTGCAAGGTTTTTTGCAATATGCGTGCCAGTCGCAGGTTTCATGTTTGTGGCCCTTGAAATATTTGCAAGTGGTTGATTTAAATGGAGTTTTTCAGTCAAGTGGGTCATGCGCCGGAAAAACTCCGGTGTGTTTCGACGCGTGTTCCCATGGGTGTTACGGCCCATGTTCCGTAACGTGGGGTGTTTGTGGCGTATCGTTTTTCCGGCCTTGGCGCGCATAGCGGGCGCGCGCATCCCGGGGCCTGGCGGACGCCGCCGGTGAAGTCGCAACAGCTGGCTGCGGCCTTGCGCGCCAGGCCCTTGGCAGGCCTGGGAAAGATGGGCGGCGGTATACAATTGAGAGGGTTTGGCTGCGTTCAGCGGGCTGCGCTGATTCGCCACGAGCCACCGGTCCCGTCCTATTCCCCTCCCATTCCTTGCGTAGAGAGAAGAGCGCCATATGCAGATTGCATCCCCGGTTATGTTGCGTCCTGCGGTGCCAGCGCGCTTTTCACGACCCATGCTTGCGGTGTTGCTGGGCTGGGGGCTGTGCCTGGGCAGCCTGCCCGCGCAGGCTGCCCGTGCCGTGGACGAAGTGGCGAAGTTGCTGGATCAGGGCAATGCCAAGCAGGCAGCAGCGCAGGCCGACAGCTATCTCAAGCAAAACCCTGGCGATGTCGAAATGCGTTTCGTGCGTGGCGTGATCGCCACCGAGCAAAAGCAGAACGCACAAGCCATCAAGATCTTTTCGTCGCTGGTTCGGGAATACCCCAGCATGCCCGAGCCATACAACAATCTGGCCGTGCTGTACGCGGCAGATGGGCAGGAGCGCAAGGCCGCGGAAGCCCTTGAGCAGGCGATCCGTACCAACCCCAGCTATACGACGGCCCATGAGAATCTGGGTGACCTTTATGCGCGCATGGCCAGCGAAGCCTATTCCAAGGCCTTGCAGCTGGACGGCTCGCGCCAGACCATTCCAGCCAAGCTGGCGTTGATCACGCAGCTGGTTCCCGTGTCGCCAAGCCCGGCAAAGACCGTGGTGGCCCAGGCAGGCGCCGTTACCGCACCGGCGGCGTCAGTGCCGGCACCAACGCCAACGCCAACGCCAACGCCTGCAAAGCTGTCCGCCTCGCCCAAGACCGAGTCCAAGCCAGAAGCGAAAGCCGAGACCAAACCCGTGCCCGTGGTGGAAAGCAAGCCCTTGCCCCAGGTCGATGCCAAGCCCGTCGCCAAGAGTGCTGCGCCAGTGGTCGTGGCCGCCGCCCCGGCTACCCCGGTTGCCCCGCCGCCCGCAGCCGTGGTCCCCGCCGCTTCGGCGCCCGTCGTGAAAGCAGCCGAACCCAGCAAGCCGGCAGTGGTTGCTGCGCCGGCGGCCAAGGCCGAGCCCAAGCCGGCAGCCGAATCCAAGCCTTCGGTCGCAAAGGAAGCCGCTGAAGTCGAGGCTGCGGTCAATGCCTGGGTCACCGCCTGGGAAAAGCAGGACATGCCCGGCTATCTCGATGCTTACAGCGAGAAGTTCGAGCCCGGCAATGGCAGCAGCCTGGCCCAGTGGAAGGAAGCGCGTCGCATCCGCATCGTCGGCAAGAGCGGCATCTCGATTGCGCTGCACAACATCCAGGTGTCCGTCAAGGGCGATCAGGCCACGGCCAAGTTCCGTCAGAACTATGTGGCTGGCAACCTGAACACGACCACGCGCAAAACCCTGTCGATGCGCAACGAGCGCGGCAGCTGGCGCATCGTGCGTGAAAGCACGGGCGGTTGAAACCGTTCCAGGTCTCCGTGCGCATTGCCAGTAGCAGAGAATTGTCGGGAACATTGATGAGAAGGATGCTTTATCGAGCGCTGCTGGTGCTGTGTGTTGGCGCGGCAGCTGTCTCGACCGCCCAGGCCGACGCGCGCCAGGAGAAGTCAAAGCCGGTTGCCAAGCCATCGAAGCGCGCGGTCTCGGCTGCGCCCAAGCCGGCGAGCCGGACCAAGCTGGCGGCGGCGGCCGGTGCGGCAGCCGTGGGCGGTGCGGCGGCTGCCTCCGCCTCCGCCAAGCCCCTCGCGACGCATACGGCGGAAGCGCGTCTGCTGGAAGTGATTCAATTGGTCAAGCGCCAGGAACTCGACGCTGCCTTGAAGGGGGCGGCGCAGCTCACGGCCGACGTTCCCAATTTTCGCGCCGCCCAGCTGGTCTATGCCGACCTGCTGCGCTTCAAGACCGGCCGCGTGACAGGCTGGGCCAATGCGCCCACATCCGAAGTCACGCAGCTGCTGGTCAAGCATGTGCCCACCGATCCCAAGGCCATGCCCGCGCCGCCGCATGAGTTGCAGGAGCAGGCGCATGGTTTGCAAAAGGAACTTCAGCGCCGCGTCCATGGCGCGGGTGCGGTGCTGGCTACGGGCAGCGTACCGCGGGAATTCCTGCAATTGGGCGCTTCGGTACGCCATGCCGTGGCCATAGACGCGAGCAAATCCCGGCTGTATCTGTTTCGCAATGACAAAGGCAAGCTGCGCCTGATTGGCGACTTCTATATCTCGATCGGCAAGTTCGGCATGGGCAAGTCGCTTGAAGGCGATCAGCGTACGCCGCAGGGCGTGTACTTCATTGGCCGGCAGATTCCGGGTGCGCGACTGCCTGATTTTTACGGCAAGGGCGCGCTCACGCTCAATTACCCCAATGACTGGGACAAGGCCGTCGAACGTTCGGGTGACGGCATCTGGCTGCACGGATCGCCACCGGATCAGTTTGCGCGCCTGCCCGAAGCCAGCGATGGCTGCATTGTTCTGGCCAATCCCGACCTGATCTTGCTGATGAAGACGCTCGATCGCCAGACGCCGGTGCTGATTCGCGACAAGTTGCAGTGGGCTGGGCCGGCGGACAAGACCCAGGCCAGGAGCGCCGACACCTTCGTGCGCGTATTGGACCATTGGCAGCAGGCATGGAAAAGCGTCGACCCACTCCTGCTGACAAAGATGTATGGCCAGGAGCCCACGGCCGAGCATGCTCCTCGGGCGCGCCTCACGGAGTTCTTCCGCTTTGCCGATATCGGTGTGCAGGACCTGTCGGTCTACGCCTGGAAGGACCCACAAGGCGAAGTCCGTATCGTGGACATGCAAATCGGCAGCCGCAAGGCCGGCAAGACCTTGCCTCTGCGCCAATACTGGCGTCTCAAGGGCGATCGCTGGGAAGTGCTTTCCGAAGAGATCCGCAGCTGAGGCCCGTCGCCGGCGCAGCATTCGCTTGGGCGACCTGTTGGCGGCTGTGGGCGGGGCAAGCGCGACCCCCGGCCCGCCCAGCGAGGCCCGGCTCCCGGTCATGGCGCCGGGACATGCTGCCCCGGCCTGTGAATACCAGGCTATGAAAGCCTTGGCCCCGGCGGTGCTCTTCGCAGCAAACCGCGCTCTTCTTGCCTTTGCTTGGTGACTGGGCTCCGCCCGTTCGCTTTTAATCTAACGAGAGGCTGGTTGCTTTCACCCGCCACGCCAGCAAATTTTGCCTGCTGAAATATCGTTTTCATAATGTGAAAAACAAAAATGTTGCAGCGCATCAAAAAATATCAATACGAGAAATGTCTTTTCGCATTGTGGGAAATGACTGTAAGTCGTTGATTTATATAGGACTCTTATCTCTTATATAAGACATAAGACTCCTGATTTTTTATTGAAATAAATTTACAGTAGTCTCCATGGGCGGCAGAAATGCTCCCGCAGAAGTTCATCAACCTTGAGTCCTTGGAGAAACAACATGCCCCAATCGCTGACGCAACAATTGAGCCGTGAACAGCAAATCGCCGCACTGGAAAAGGACTGGGCGCAAAACCCCCGCTGGAAGGGGATCAAGCGCGGATACTCGGCAGCCGATGTGGTGCGCCTGCGCGGCAGCCTGCAGCCCGAGCACACACTGGCCCAGCGCGGCGCCGAGAAGCTCTGGCAAAAGGTCAACGGCGGTGCCAAGAAGGGCTATGTGAATTCGTTTGGTGCAATCTCGGCCGGCCAGGCAATGCAGCAGGCCAAGGCCGGGCTCGAAGCCGTCTACCTGTCTGGCTGGCAAGTTGCCGCCGACGGCAACAGCTCCGAAACCATGTATCCCGACCAGTCGCTGTATGCCTACGACTCGGTTCCCACCATGGTTCGCCGCATCAACAACACGTTCAAGCGTGCCGATGAAATCCAGTGGGGCCGTGGCCTGAACCCCGGCGACGCCGAGTTCATCGACTACTTCCTGCCCATCGTGGCCGATGCGGAAGCCGGTTTTGGCGGCGTGCTCAACGCCTTTGAGCTGATGAAGAACATGATTGCCGCCGGCGCTGCCGGCGTGCACTTCGAAGACCAGCTGGCGGCAGTGAAGAAGTGCGGCCACATGGGCGGCAAGGTGCTGGTGCCTACGCAGGAAGCCATCGAGAAGCTCAAGTCGGCACGCTTTGCTGCCGACGTGATGGGCGTGCCCACGCTGATCCTGGCGCGCACCGATGCCGAAGCCGCCAACCTGATCACTTCCGACCATGATGCCAACGACAAGCCGTTCCTGACCGGCGAACGCACCCAGGAAGGTTTCTACCGCGTGCGCAACGGCGTCGAGCAAGCCATCAGCCGCGGCGTGGCCTACGCGCCCTACGCCGACCTGGTGTGGTGCGAAACCGGCACGCCTGACCTGGGCTTTGCCCGCGAGTTCGCCCAGGCCGTGCATGCGGCCTGCCCAGGCAAGCTGCTGAGCTACAACTGCTCGCCTTCGTTCAACTGGAAGAAGAACCTCGACGACAAGACAATTGCCTCGTTCCAGGAAGAACTCTCGGCCATGGGCTACAAGTACCAGTTCATCACGCTGGCCGGCATCCACATCAACTGGTTCAACACGTTCCAGTTCGCCCACGCCTACGCCAATGGCGAAGGCATGAAGCACTACGTGAACATGGTCCAGGAACCCGAATTCGCCGCGCGTGAAAAGGGCTACACCTTCGTGTCGCACCAGCAGGAAGTGGGCGCGGGCTACTTCGACGATGTGACCACGGTGATCCAGGGCGGCACTTCCAGCGTGAAGGCGCTGACGGGTTCGACCGAGGAAGAGCAGTTCCACTGATCTTCATAGGCTCCTGGCGCTCGGGAGGGCGCTGCGGGAGGGTAGGGGGAAACCACTTGATGCTTCGGTGTCAGGTGGTTTTTTGCGTTGAAGCGCTGGATTCGGCTGCGGGGGCCGCAGTCGTTTGGTGACAGACGGCTTTCGACCCTGAGTTGACATCCGCTGCCCGGAACTCGCCGCTCTGAAGCTGCCGGTCGGAAACCCTCGCAGTAACTCGCAGGAGGCGCCGCAACGGAGAGAACACATCGGCTGGCAGCACTCATGGCGATTGAGGCTTAGCGCACGGTTTGAGGCGGTGCGGGCTCACCACATCGGGAGCCTCGCGTACAAGCCATCGGCCGGCAGCCCCAGCGGGCGCCCTATAACGCCCCTCGTCACTACGAACGCCACCGCCCTGAGCAGACGACGCTGTACCGCCTAGTGGCAGCAGCTTGCGGCCAGCATCATCCTGCATACAACGCCAGCACCGAATGGGAGCTGCCGCGGTTCATCAGGGACGGGTTCGACGCCTTCCTCGATTGCGGCATTCTGGACAGCGGCTTCCTGAGGCTGCGCTGCCGCCAGGGCGGCACCTCCAATCCCTGGCTCTGGCTACGTCCGACACCGAAGCGACGCACATGTCGCGATTTCTTACATCAGATCCCGGCCCCTTCTGCCACGCAGTCGGCCGGCGGGCGCGACAATCGACGCGGGCTATTACAGGAGCAACCCATGGATAAATCGATGATCAAAGGTATCGCGGTTGGCGGCATTGCAATGGCGATGCTGGGCGCGGGTGCTGTCACGGGTTACCAGAAGCTGTCGCAGCCCAAACTCGCCGAGGTGGTGGGCGTCAAGGAGGTCACGGAAACCGTGACGACGCCGCGCGAACAGTGTAAGACGGTGCAGGTGCGTCACCAGGCGCCTGTCAAGGACGAGAACCGCCTGCTCGGCAGTGTGGGTGGCGCGCTGCTCGGCGGCGTGCTCGGTCACCAGATCGGCGGTGGCACCGGCAAGAAAGTGGCCACCGTGGCCGGCGCCGCGGCAGGCGGCTACGCCGGCAACCAGGTGCAGAAGAACATGCAGCAAGGTGACGTTGTCACGACTGCCGAGCAGCGCTGCAAGACGGTGCAAGAGAAGTCGAAGAAGTTTGTTGGCTACGACGTGAGTTACCGCCTGAATGGCAAGGACGGAGTGGCGCGAACCTCGTTTCGCCCTGGCGCCACGCTGCCGGTCAAGGACGGCCAGGTCGACACGACACCGCCGACGTCTTGAGCCACACGCCGTCCAGGCTCGACCAGCAGCGAGCCAGGGCGCATGATGCTAATGCCCAGCGCTGCACCGGCATCCAACAGCACGATCTGAAGCTATCTCCGCCTCGATTAGAGGTCGGTCGGGCGGCAGGGCTAACATATATAGCGCGGCCGACAGCATGGTGTCGACGATCAGGCCGGTGCCAGCCTCCTCCAAGAACGGCTTCACGCCACGCACCGTGAACCTGGCTCCTGGCCGCGAATGACGGCACACGCTGGCGGACCCGACTATCGCGAGATCTGAATACCTCGCTAGGGACACCAAGTGCAGCGCTCTTGGCCTGCCGCCGTCCTCTACTGCCGAGCGCGCAGATCGAATGAGTTTATCGCCCGATTTCCTCTGTTGCCGTGCACACACAGCAAAGAAACCAGCCTTGAACCGTCGCACGGCCGACTCGACTCAAGGTTAGGAAGCGACTTGGCCTTCCACTTTGGCTGGTGGCACAGCGGTCGTTCGCGAGCGGCAGCAGATGGCCGATAGCGCCCGTCCTGGAGGGCTTGCCTCGACCCAAAGCCGTCGCCTGTGGGAATGCATTCAAGGGCCGCACCTGGCCGGATTGCGCAGGTTAAGCGCCCGTGCGGAAATGAACGATCATGATCACGGCCCTTGTTCCCAAACCTTGCGCCCTGTTCGCACAAGAACGAAGATCCCAAGAATGGTGCCGATAGGCACAGCGAAGAGCAGCAAGAAACCAAGAGCGCGGGAGAGCGAGCGTCCCCATGTCTGACCAGTGCGAACACCCCGCAAAGCTACAAGATGCAAAGTAGGGAGTGCTGCGAACATAGCAAGAAGAATCAGAATACCTGTGGTATCGGATTGATTGCCAGCTAAATACACGGTGCAGATGAATGTCGCGATAAGCCCATAGAAGATGACCAAGCCAAGATGAATGCGAGCTACAGATCGATTCATGTTTCCTCCGTTGACGATTTTTTGATCAAGTGCGCGGCAAACCGTTAAGGGCGGGTCAAGAGCGCGGACGGCAAAGCCGTCCTGGAGTTGGGGTTCGCCGCGCGTGAAAAATGCTCCACCTTCGTTGTAGCACCAGCAGGAAGTGGCGCGGGATACTTCGACGATGTGACCACGGTGATCCAGGGCGGCACTTCCAGCGTGAAGGCGCTGACGGGCTCGACCGAAGAAGAGCAGTTCCACTGATATTCACCCGCACCTGGGGGGTCATGAGGGCGCTGGGGCAGGGCAGGGGGAAAACCACTTGATGCTTAGGTGTCAGGTGGTTTTTGCGTCTACCGCGGGCTTGTGCCATTGGCGCCGGGCTGAAGGTGGCAGAATTTGGCCATTGAAACGTGCCGTTTGCTGCAGGCTGGGAGAATCTTCGTGGCGTAGGGGCTGAAGCTCATGCGCTGCTGGGCGCCATCGGCCAGGGAAGTTTGTCTGCCAAGACTCGCATAGGCCATGAAGTCAGAAGGTTTGTAATGCTCAAAGTGTGGGGCCGGCGCAGTTCATTCAACGTGCAAAAGGTGCTGTGGCTTGTGGGAGAGTTGGGCCTTGCGCACGAACACATTCCCGCGGGCGGCGGTTTCGGGATCAGCGATACGCCGGATTTTTTGGCGATGAATCCCCATGGCCGGGTACCAGTGATAGACGACAACGGAACCATCGTCTGGGAGTCCCACGCCATCTTGAGATATCTGGCGGCGCGCTATGGCAAGCCCCATTTCTGGAGTGAAGACCCGGGGCGTCAGTCCAAGGCGGATTGCTGGATGGATTGGTCGCAGACAAGCCTTCAGCCTGCCTTTCTGACTGGCGTGTTCTGGGGCTTTTATCGCACTCCGCCAGATCTGCGTAACTGGACAGCCACTGAGCAAAGCATGGAGCTGTGCAGCCAGTACTTTCGTCTTCTTGACCAGGTGCTCTCAGATCAGCCATTTCTTGCGGGCGAAATGTTGACCTTGGCTGATATTCCCGCCGGTACGGCGCTGTACCGCTATTTCGAGTTGGATATGGAACGACCGCATCTTCCGAATGTGCAAGCCTGGTACGAACGCCTGGGGCAGCGTGCAGCCTATCAAGAGCATGTGATGGTGCCGTTCAGTGAGTTGCGAGGTCGGCTTGATTTTTAGCCGCTTGGCCATGGTGGGCCTTGCACCGGGGGGCCGCTGCTCAGGCAGGTGCCGGGTCTGTCGCACAGGGCTTTCACCTTCTCATTCATCCGGCCAGGGGCCGACGTTCGATGCAAGGAAGCATCCGTGGCCAGCCACGGGCTTGAAAAACAGCGGGAACTTATGCAAATTCGCAGATTCAGCGAGGGAGATGAAGCTTCATTGCTGCGCGTATACCTCTCGTCCATCCGTCTTGTGGCCGCGCGCGATTACACCGTGCAACAGATCCAGGCGTGGGCACCCGCCGATCTGGACGCGGATGTGTGGGCCGAAAAGATGCGGGAAATTCGCCCCTTTGTCGTGGAGATCGATGGGGAGGTGGTCGGCTATGCGGATGTGCAGCCCGATGGATATATCGACCATTTCTTTGTGTCGGGCACGCATGGGCGCCAGGGAATTGGAAGCAAGCTGATGCAGCGTATCCATGAGCAAGCAATGTCCCTGGACTTGACCGAGCTGACGTCGCACGTGAGCAGGGCAGCCGAGCCCTTCTTCGTTCTTCATGGCTTCGAGCTGGTCGAGCGCCGATTTCCGGTGCTGCGGGGCGTGACGCTGCACAACGCGTTGCTGCGCAAGGTTCTGGCATAGACGAATGGGAAAGCCGGGCTTGCCTGGGCAATGAAAAGCCATCCCCGGGATGGCTTTTTGCTATGCGTCGTTGGCGATCTGCCGCGCGTAGACCGCCAGCACGATGCGCTCGGAATGCACGAGATAGTCGTTGAGCGCGGCCGCGGCTTCGGCCATCTGGTCGGCCTCGACCATTTCCATGATGCGTTGATTCATGCTCACATACGGCGCATGCAGGAACTCCGGATCGTTGAGCAATCCGAAGGCCAGGCGCAACTCGACCAGCAGGTGCGAAAAAAAGCTGTTGAGGCGTTCGCTGTCGGCCATGCCGACCAGCGCCATGTGGAAATCCATGTTGGCCGTGCCCACGCCCTGCCAGTCGCCCGCATCGCGGCAGGCCTGGGCGTTGTCCACCGCCTCGCGCATGCGCTTCTTGGCGGGGTGATAGGGGTAGGCCTGGGCCAGCGCCTGGCATTCGATCATGCGGCGCACGCGGTAGATGTCGATGATCGAGGCAATGCTGGGCGTGGCCACGAACACGCCGCGGTTGGGCGCATGCTTGAGCAGCCCTTCCTTGGTCAGCGAGCGGAACACTTCGCGCAGCGTGTTGCGTGAAATGTCCAGGTTTTCGCTCAGCGCTGCTTCCGACAGCTTCTGACCGGGCACGAACTCTCCCTGAACGATCTTTTGCCTAACCATGTCGGCCACGCGTTCGTTGAGGCTGGTGGCGGCAGTGGAAGGTTCGGCAACGGAGTTCATCGATGGTGCAGGTGGTGGTGGAAATTCAGGCCGCAGCGCGGATGCCCGGGCAGCGCGCCATTGTGCCGTGAAACCCGCCGTTTGCCCTGGTCGCCAACGTGGCTTACGCCGGAGAAATGAGGGTAATTACTGATTCTGCTGGCCCTCAAATGGCTTGCACAATCGGGTCATTGTTCATTCATTGTTTTATGAATGCTCAACCTTTTAAGTTTATTGTTCAACAAAAAAGCAAGGGCTGGTTTTTGAAACCAGCCCTTGCGCCGTTCTTCGTCCCCAGGGCTTGGCGCGGGGCGAGTGGATCAGCGTGGCAGCGGCCACATGTCCACCTGATCCACCCCGGCCCAGTGTGTGGGATCCAACGAAAGGTATTTCAATGATTGCAGACGTCAGTCTCTGGCCCCTGATCGGGGTCGGCGTCATCATCGCGGGCTTCATCCTGCGCTTCAATCCGATGCTGGTGGTGATCGTCACCGCCATTGCCACGGCCTTTGCCGCGGGCTTCGGGTCGGAGAAGATCCTGGCCGTCATCGGCACGGGTTTCATCAAGACCCGCAACCTGCCGCTGATCATCTTGCTGCCGCTGGCGGTGATCGGCCTGCTCGAGCGCCATGGTCTGCGCCAGCATGCACAGAACTGGATCAGCTCCATCAAGTCGGCCACGGCCGGCCGCCTGCTGATCGTCTACCTGGCGGCGCGTGAACTCACCGCCGCCATGGGTCTGACCAGCCTTGGCGGTCACCCGCAGATGGTGCGTCCGCTGCTGGCCCCCATGGCCGAAGGCGCGGCCGAAACCAGGTACGGCAAGCTGCCCCAGCGCATACGCCACAAGCTGCGCGCCTATTCCGCGGCCACCGACAACGTGGGCCTGTTCTTCGGCGAGGACATCTTCGTGGCCTTCGGCGCCATCGTGCTGATGGTCACCTTCCTGCGTGAGGCCGGCATCGAAGTCGAGCCCATCCATGTCGCGCTGTGGGGCATTCCAACGGCGATCTGCGCGTTCGTGATCCACGGCTGGCGTATGTACCGCCTCGACAAAACGCTGGACAAGGAACTGGGCGGCGGGCGTGCCGCCGAAGAAGTGGCCGCTGAGCAAGCGGCCGCGGCCAAGAGCGTGGAGGCGCGCTGATCATGATTTTGTCGATTCAACATCTCTACTATCTTGTCGGCGCCATCCTGGCGATCACGGCGCTGATGACCCTGGCCGACAAGGCCCACACGCGCCGTTTCAGCAGCGCCGCTTTCTGGGGCCTGTATTCGCTGGTCTTTCTGATCGGCGAGAAGCTTCCGCCCGAATGGGTGGGCGTGGGCGTGATCGTGATGGCGCTGATTGCCGGCTTTGGCGGCGTGGGCGTGGGCAAGCACAAGCCGCGCACCGACGCCGAATACCTGGCCAGCGCCAAGCGCCTGGGCAACAAGCTGTTTGCGCCGGCACTGGCGATTCCGCTGGTGACCGTGATCGGCACCTTGCTGCTGCACAACATCAAGATCGGCGACGCGTTGCTGCTTGACCCCAAGAACACCACCTTGGTGAGCCTGGGTCTGGGCTGTGTCGTGGCGCTGGGCCTGGCCTGCTATCTGACACGCGAAACGCCGGTGCAGGGCATGCGAGAATCGCGCCGTCTTACCGACGCGCTGGGCTGGGCCGTGGTGCTGCCGCAGCTGCTGGGCATGCTCGGTCTGGTGTTCTCCGACGCCGGCGTGGGCAAGGCCGTGGCCTATGTGACCACCAGCTATATCAACATGGACATCCGCTTGGTTGCCGTGGCGGTCTACGTGCTGGGCATGGCGCTGTTCACCATCATCATGGGCAATGGCTTTGCCGCTTTCCCGGTGATGACCGGTGGCGTGGGCGTGCCGATTCTGGTCGGTGTGTACCACGGTGACCCGGCCGTGATGGCGGCCATCGGCATGTTCTCCGGCTACTGCGGTACCTTGCTGACGCCCATGGCGGCAAACTTCAACATCGTGCCCGCGGCGCTGCTGGAGTTGCCGGACAAGAATGCGGTGATCAAGGCGCAGGCACCGACAGCACTGGCGCTGCTGGTGGTGAATATCTTCCTGCTGTATTTCCTGATGTTCCGTTGAATGGGAGAGGCAAATCATGAGTGAAGCGGTGAACATCCTGGTCATGGGCTTCGAGCCTTTCGAGCAGGACACGATCAACCCGGCATGGGAAGTCGCGCGCGCGCTCGAAGGCTGGAGCTTCGAGAGCGAAGGCCGCACGGCACGCGTGCACGGGCTGCAGCTGCCCTGCGTTTTCGGCGCGTCCATCGCGGCGTTGAAAGAGGCCATGGCGCAGCACCAGCCGCAGCTCGTGGTCTGCCTGGGCCTGGCAGGCACGCGCAACGAAATCACGCCGGAGCGCGTGGCGATCAATATCGACGACGCGCGCATTCGCGACCATGCGCTGGCCCAGCCCATCGATGTGCCCGTCGTCGAAGGCGGACCCGCGGCCTACTGGTCGACATTGCCGATCAAGGCCATCGTGCGCGACCTGCGCGCGGCAGGCGTTCCGGCCTCGGTCTCGAACAGCGCGGGCACCTTTGTCTGCAATCATGTTTTCTATGCGCTGATGCATGCGCTGGCGGCCGACGGCAATCGCGCGCGCGGCGGCTTTGTGCATCTGCCCTTGCTGCCCGAACAGTCGGCGCGCCTGCCCGGCACTTCCAGCATGGCGCTGTCCACCCAGGTCGAAGGCATCCAGCAACTGCTGCGCACCGCGCTCACGGTGCAGGCCGACGTGCTTGAAACCGGCGGCAAGCTGCATTGAGCGGCATTCAATAAAGGAAATCACGATGTTGAAGATGGACTTGAACAGCGATCTGGGCGAGAGCCTGGGCGCCTGGCGCATGGGCGATGACGCGGCCATGCTGAAGATCGTCAGCAGCGCCAACGTGGCCTGCGGATTCCATGCGGGCGACACCGCCGGCATTCTCATGACCCTGCGCGAAGCCCAGGCCAACGGCGTGACCGTCGGCGCGCATGTCGCCTACCGCGATCTCGTGGGCTTTGGCCGGCGCAACATGGACGTCGCCAGCGAAGACCTGGTGGCCGACGTGATCTATCAGATCGGCGCGCTCCAGGGCCTGGCCACGGCCGCCGGCACGCGCGTGCGCTACGTCAAGCCCCATGGCGCGCTCTACAACATGATTGCCCATGACGCACGTCAGGCGCGCGACGTGATCAACGCGATTCTCGCCATCGATGCCAGCCTGGTGCTGGTTTGCCTGGCGGGCTCGCCGCTGATCGGCTGGGCGCGCGCCGCGGGCCTGACCACGGTGGCCGAGGCCTTTGCCGACCGCGGCTACATGCCCGACGGCAGCCTGGTGTCGCGGCGCGAAAAAGGCGCTGTGCTGCATGACGCCGACGAAGTCGCGGCGCGCATGCTGCGCCTGGTGCGCGAAGGCGTGGTTGCCGACCTGAATGGCAACGATGTGCGCATCGCGGCCGACTCGATCTGCGTGCATGGCGACAGCCCGGGCGCGGTCGAGATGGCCCGCGCGGTGCGCGCACGCCTGCAGGCCGAAGGCGTGGCGATCTGCGCGTTTGTGAACTGAGCCGCCCATGCGCTTCCTGCCTGTCAATCTGAACGCGTTGCTGGTCGAGCTCGATGACCTGGCGCAGACCCTGGCGCTGCTGCAGTCACTGCAGAGCGAGCCCGTGGTGGGCGTCGAGGAGCTGATTCCCGCGGCGCGCACCATCCTTGTCTATTTCAATCCGACGCTGACGCAGTGGCCGCAGCTGATTGCGCAGATCGGCGGGCGCAGCGTGGCGGCCCAGGTCGAACGCTCCAGCCACCGCGTGCAGATTCCCGTGCATTACGACGGCGAGGACCTGCAGGAAGTGGCGCAGCTGCTGGGCGTGACCTGCGCCGATGTGGTGCGCATGCACACCGGCGGCGATTATTGCGTGGCTTTCACCGGCTTCGCGCCGGGCTTTGCCTATCTGTCGGGCGGCGACGCGCGCCTTGACGTTCCCCGGCGCAAGACGCCGCGCACGCGCATTCCCGCGGGCGCGGTGGGCCTGGCCGGCACGTTCAGCGGCGTCTACCCGCAGGCCAGTCCCGGCGGCTGGCAGATCATTGGCACGACGCCGGTGCAGATGTGGGATCTGCAGCGCGTCGCGCCCTCGCTGCTGCGCCCCGGCTACCGCGTGCAGTTTGTCGATATCGCCACCTTGGCGCCCGATGCGCTGGCCGCGCTGATGGCGGCCTGCGCGGGCGAACGCGTGGCGGCGCCGGCAAGCACGGGTGATGCGGCAGGCGCAGCGTTTCGCGTCGAAACTCCGGGCTTGCAGACGCTGCTCCAGGATGGCGGCCGTCTGGGCCATGCGGGGCAGGGCGTGGGCGCGTCGGGCGCCATGGATCGCGGCGCGTTGCGCGCGGCCAACCGCGTGGTCGGCAATGTCGCGCAAGGCCTGGGTGTTGACTCTGTCTGTCTTGAAGTCGCCTATGGCGGCCTCACGCTCGAGGCCTTGCAGCCCGCAGTCCTTGCCGTGACCGGCGCCGACGCGCTGGTCGAAGTGCTGACGGCGCAAGGCCGGCGCTACGCCGTGGCCAGCTATGCGCCGCTGGCGCTGGATGCGGGCGACCGCCTGATCGTGAGCACGCCCCAGGCCGGCGCGCGCAACTATGTCGCCGTGCGCGGCGGCTGGAGCGTGCTGCCGGTGCTGGGCAGCGCCTCCACCGACACGCTGGCACGCGTCGGTCCGGCCGCGCTGGCCGCGGGCGATGCGCTGCAGGTGGGCAGCGACGCCGGCCTGCCGCCCGTGGCGCTGGCCGAGCAGGCGGCTTTCGACATGCCGCGCGCCGACCAGGAGGTCTGCCTTGACATCGTGCTGGGCCCGCGCACCGACTGGTTCACGGCGCAGGCGCTGGAAACCCTGTGCGGTCAGTCCTGGGCGGTCACGCCCCAGTCCAACCGCGTGGGCATACGCCTGCAGGGCGATGTGGCGCTGACGCGCGTGCAAGCCCAGGAGCTGCCCAGCGAAGGCACGGCGCGCGGTGCGATCCAGGTGCCGGCCAGCGGCCAGCCCGTGCTGTTTCTTGCCGACCATCCGCTGACCGGCGGCTACCCGGTGATTGCCAGCGTCGCCAGCTATCACCTCGATCTGGCCGGTCAGATTCCGGTCAATGCCCGCGTCAAGTTCCGTGTGGTTCGCGCGTTTGACCCCGTCGAGACGGCGCCGGCCTGAGCCGCCGCTGTGCCAAGACAACCGTGAAGAATTGAAATGATGAAAAAAGTCCTGATTGCAAACCGTGGCGAGATTGCCGTGCGCGTGGCGCGCGCCTGCGCCGACTATGGCGTGAAGTCCGTTGCCGTGTATGCCGATGCCGACATTGATGCGCTGCACGCGCGCATGGCCGACGAAGCCCATGGCCTGGGCGGAGATCGCCCGGCCGACACCTATCTGCACATTGACAAGCTGCTGGAGATCGCACGCAAGAGCGGCGCCGATGCCGTGCATCCCGGCTACGGCTTTCTGTCGGAAAGCGCGGCCTTTGCCCAGGCCGTGATCGATGCCGGTCTGATCTGGATCGGCCCCTCGCCCGAAGCCATCAGCTGCCTGGGCGACAAGGTCCAGGCGCGCAAGCTGGCGATCAGCGTCGGCGCGCCGCTGGTGGCCGGAACGGCCGAACCCGTCAAGGATGCCCAGGAAGTCATTGATTTCGCCAAGCAGCATGGTCTGCCGGTGGCCATCAAGGCGGCGTTTGGCGGCGGCGGCCGCGGCATCAAGGTGGCATGGAAGCTCGAGGAAGTCGCCGAGCTGTATGCATCGGCGGTGCGCGAAGCGGTGACGGCGTTTGGCCGCGGCGAGTGCTTCCTGGAGCAGTTCCTCGACCACCCACGCCATGTCGAAGCCCAGGTGCTGGCCGACCAGCACGGCAACGTGCTGGTGCTGGGCACGCGCGACTGCTCGCTGCAGCGGCGCAACCAGAAACTGGTGGAAGAAGCGCCCGCACCGTTCCTCAGCGATGAGCAGCGCGCGCGCATTCACCAGTCGGCCAAGGATATCTGCGCGGCCGCGGGCTACACCGGCGCCGGCACCGTCGAATTCCTGCTGAGCCAGAACGGCGCGATTTCCTTTCTTGAAGTGAACACGCGACTGCAGGTCGAGCATCCCGTGACCGAAGAAACCACGGGCATCGACCTGGTCGTCGAACAGCTGCGCATTGCCGACGGCTTGCCGCTGCGCGTGCTGCAAACGCCTGCGCCGCGCGGCCACGCGCTGGAGTTTCGCATCAACGCCGAAGATGTGGGCCGCGGCTTCGTGCCCACGCCCGGCGCGATCACGCTGTTCGAGGCGCCGTCGGGCCCGGGCGTGCGCGTCGACTCGGGCGTGGTCACGGGCTCCGTCATTCCGGGCACCTTCGACTCGCTGATGGCCAAGCTGATCGTCACCGGCGCGACGCGCGAGCAGGCAATCGTGCGCGCCCGCCGCGCGCTCAAGGAGTTCCGCATCGAAGGCGTGGCCTCGGTGCTGCCTTTCCACCGCGCGGTGCTCGAGCAGCCCGACTTCACGGCCGAGACGGCGCAGGATTTCAAGGTGCATACGCGCTGGATAGAAACCGATTTCGCGCAGGACCTCGAAGCCGCCGCGCGCGTGACGCCGGTGACCGATACCAGCTTGCAACGCACGATCATGGAAATCGACGGCCGCCGCGTGACGCTGGGTCTGCCCGCGGCCTTGCTGGCGGGGCTGTCGTCGGGCGCGGCACGTGCCGCCGATGCGCCCGTGGCCGCTGCCGTTGACGCCTCGGCCGTGCCTGCTCCCGTGAGCGGCACCGTGCATGCATGGAAGGTCGCCGACGGCGACGCCGTACAGGCCGGTGACCTGATCGCGGTCATGGAAGCGATGAAGATGGAAATGCAGGTCACCGCCCACCGCGCGGGAACCATCACCATCGGCGCCCCGGTCGGAGCCTACCAGCAGCAGGGCGCAGCGATAGCAAACATCGTTTAGGCGGTTCGGCAACGCGGCAGCTGTGCGGGTCTTGCGCGACAGAGGTAAAATGCGCGCAAACACATTGTTTCAACGTACAAGGGCGAGAAAGGCAATCTGGTTATGACACCGCGAACTACATCCACGGAGATGTTCTCCGGCCTGCGATAGGCCGGCGGTTCGCGCCTGCACGAGATTTTTGCTTTCTCTCCCTCTCAAGCGCGGACCTGTTCCGCGCTTTTTGTTTTTGGCACGGGCGCGCACCCAATCCCCCAGACAAGGTTAGACAAGGAATCCCATGATCCACATCACGCTCCCCGATGGCTCCCAACGCGAGTTTCCCGGCCCGGTCACCGTGGCTGACGTTGCCGCTTCGATAGGCACCGGCCTGGCCAAGGCCGCGCTGGCCGGCAAGATCGGCTCCGGCGACGCCGCCAAGGTCGTCGATACCAGCCACCTGATAGAGCAGGACGCGCAACTGGCCATCATCACGGCCAAGGACGCCGACGGCCTGGACGTCATCCGCCATTCGACCGCCCACTTGCTGGCCTATGCGGTCAAGGAACTGTTTCCCGATGCCCAGGTCACCATCGGCCCGGTGATTGAAAACGGCTTCTTCTACGACTTCGCCTACAAGCGCCCGTTCACGCCCGAAGATCTGGCAGCGATCGAGAAGCGCATGACCGAACTCGCCGCCAAGGACGAGCCCGTGGTGCGCCGCGTGCTGCCGCGCGACGAAGCCGTGGCCTACTTCAAGGGTCTGGGCGAGAACTACAAGGCCGAGATCATTGCCAGCATCCCCAGCAACGAGGATGTGAGCCTGTACCGCGAAGGCAACTTCGAGGACCTGTGCCGCGGCCCCCACGTGCCCAGCACCGGCAAGCTCAAGTTCTTCAAGCTGATGAAGGTCGCGGGCGCCTACTGGCGCGGCGACCACCGCAACGAGATGCTGCAGCGCGTCTACGGCACCGCCTGGGCCACCAAGGACGAATTGCAGCAATACCTGCGCATGCTGGAGGAAGCCGAGAAGCGCGACCACCGCAAGCTCGGCCGCGAACTCGATCTGTTCCATATCGACGAGCATTCGCCCGGCACGGTGTTCTGGCATCCCAAGGGCTGGACGCTGTGGCAGCAGGTCGAGCAGTACATGCGCGCCGTCTACCGCGACAACGGCTACCAGGAAGTCAAGGGTCCGCAGATCCTCGACAAGGGCCTGTGGGAGAAGACCGGCCACTGGGACAAGTACCGCGACGGCATGTTTGTCACCGAAAGCGAAAAGCGCGACTATGCGCTCAAGCCTATGAACTGCCCCGGCCACATCATCATCTTCAACCAGGGCATCAAGAGCTACCGCGATCTGCCGCTGCGCTACGGTGAGTTTGGCCAGTGCCACCGCAACGAGCCCACGGGCGGTCTGCACGGGATCATGCGCGTGCGCGGCTTCACGCAGGACGATGGCCATATCTTCTGTACCGAAGACCAGATCCAGCCCGAAGTGCTGGCTTTCAGCCGCCTGCTGCAAAAGGTCTATGCCGACTTCGGTTTCACCGAAATCATCTACAAGCTCGCCACGCGCCCGGAAGCGCGCATCGGCTCGGATGAAAGCTGGGACAAGGCCGAGAACGCGCTGGCCGAAAGCCTGCGTGCTTCGGGCTGCGAATTTGAAATCTCGCCCGGCGATGGTGCGTTTTACGGCCCGAAGATCGAGTACACGCTCAAGGATGCGCTGGGCCGCCAATGGCAGTGCGGCACCATCCAGGTCGACTTCTCCATGCCCGAGCGACTCGATGCCGAGTACGTGGGCGAGGACGGCAACCGCCATCGCCCCGTGATGCTGCACCGTGCCATCGTCGGCAGCCTGGAGCGCTTCATCGGCATCCTGATCGAGCAGCATGCCGGCGCATTGCCGGTGTGGCTCGCGCCCGTGCAGGCGGCAGTGCTCAACATCACCGACGCCCAGGGGGACTACTGTCGTGAAATTGCCGAAAAACTGCGAAAAGCCTTGCCCGGTCAAGACCTTCGCGTGGTTACTGACCTGCGCAACGAAAAGATTACGTATAAAATACGCGAGCATTCGTTGCAGAAGCTGCCCTATATCCTTGTCGCTGGCGACAAGGAAAAAGCAGCTGGAGCGGTTGCAGTGCGCGCCCGGGGCAACAAAGACCTCGGCGTGATGTCGGTCGACGCATTCATTGAATTGGTCGCCAGTGACATCGCCTCCAAGATCTGACTGAGATGTCAGCCTTTGGCTTGCGTGCACAGTGCACGCAAGCAGGCTACGCTGTTGTAGCCATTTATATTCAAGGGTGAAAACCATAGCTACTGAATTTCGCGAT
>Ga0308165_1002393_pt1 | contig 22528 bp, 22 predicted proteins | sample PhyWR2_FD_201032 | JGI IMG/M metagenome (GOLD analysis project Ga0308165, IMG submission 201032) | Phyllosphere microbial communities from UC Gill Tract Community Farm, Albany, California, United States - DLSLW.R2 | ecosystem: Host-associated > Plants > Phyllosphere > Unclassified | place: USA... | reverse complement strand
AAAAAAACACGTAAAATAACGAAAAACTATATAATTTTTTGGAAAAAGAACTAGTATTTTTATTAGAAGTTGGGTATACTTAAATTAAATAGGAAAACAGTTAGATTTCCTGTTTCAAAAAAGTGACCCAAGTCACAAAAAGGAGTGGTGCACATGTTGACACTTTATACTTCCCCAAGTTGTACGTCTTGCCGTAAGGCTCGTGCATGGTTGCAAGAACACGAGATTCCATTCAAGGAAAGAAATATTTTTTCAGAACCATTGAATATTTCTGAATTGAAAGCAATTTTGCGAATGACAGAAGATGGAACAGAGGAAATTATTTCCACTCGTTCTAAGGTTTTCCAAAAACTTAATATGGATTTGGATGAACTTCCGTTGCAGGACTTGTTAGAGTTAGTTAAAGAGAATCCGGGATTGTTGCGTCGACCAATAATGATTGATGAAAAAAGATTACAAGTTGGTTTTAATGAGGATGAAATTCGACGCTTCTTGCCAAGAGGAGTTCGGCAGTTGGAATTACGTCAAGCGCAATTGATGGCAGGTTTATAAAAGGTAAGAGGAGAACCTTTGTCCTTGTGACAGAGGTTTTCTTTTTCTATTAATCCCTACATAGTAAGTTATTGCTTTTTTTATAGGATATTATAAAAAAAGAACATATATGTATAAGAATCGAAATTTAAGGAATATCCTAAGACAACAGATTATTTAGGAAGATTGTGACTTTTCCCTTTACATTTGGCGTGATTCCGCTACAATGTACGTAAGAATAAGTTTCCTGATTAGCAAAAGTGAGGTGTAGCGACATGGAAATGGAACATATCAATGAAAATACCATACGTGTGTTGATTGGCAATGAAGATTTAGCTGATAGAGGAATCACATTTTTAGATTTGCTAGGCAACCATAAAGAAGTAGAAAATTTTTTCTATAGTATTTTAGAAGAAGTTGATGTGGAAGATGAATTTCAAGGCAGTGAAGCTGTTACCTTTCAGGTTCTGCCAAAAAGCGATGGGTTAGAACTATTTATTAGTAAGAATGCATCAATCGATGAAGTGTCTAATTTTGAAGGCTTCAACGATTTAAATTCAGAAGAAGTAAGTAATATAATTCGTAAACAAATTGAAGAGGATTTTGCTGATGAAACACAGGAATTTTCTGATAACACAGTAAAAAATTTAGTCTTTGAGCTTAACGATTTTGACACGATGGTTCAACTGGCAAATGAAGTATTCCTACAATCTGTAATAGCGAATTTATATACATTTAAAGGAACATATTATCTCCAAACTATTTTCTTGTTGGATGAATTAGGGAAAAACAATGTAGAAAATGAAATGGCTCAATTATTGGAATATGCTAATTTATCTGCTGTGACACCTGAAACATTGAATGAATATGGGACCTGTATTATGGAACGTAACGCATTAGAATTAACAAGATATTACTTTGAATAGTTGGAAAACTGAGCTAGAGCGATGATCGTTTTAGCTCAGTTTTTTTGATGATTTTTTTAATTTTACGCGTATCTTAATTATGAGGTGATTAAGATGTTGAATGCATATTCAAAAGACGATAAAATTGTAACCTTATTACATTTATCTAGAGCAGAAGTAGAACAGTTGCGAGATCAGCCGTATTTTTGCCCTGCCTGTAAGCATCCGGTTCGAATAAAAAATGGCAAAGTTAAATTACCACATTTTTCTCATTATAGTCACAGTGCTTGTACTATTCATTCTGAAGGAGAGACCCTTGAGCATTTAACTTTAAAAAAAATGTTTACTAAATGGTGTGAGAGGCAGTCTATCTGTTATGAATTAGAAAAATATTTACCAGACTTAAATCAACGTCCAGACCTTTTAATAGGAAATATTGCTTTGGAAATTCAGTGCAGTCCGTTGAGTATTCAAAGATTGGTAGAACGAACTAAAAACTATCAAAAGAACGGCTATATCCCTATTTGGATTTGCGGAAAAAAAATATTTTCAAATCACCAAGTATTAAGCGAACTAGCTAAAAATTTATGTTATTATTCTGATAAAATTGGATTTTATTTATGGGCAGTAGACTGGGAGCAAGAAGAATTGTCATTACATTTTCATATAGAAGAGGATTGGAAAAAAAGACTTTATTCTTCAAAAAAGACATGGTCATTTTATCGTCATTCATTAAAGCAAATTTTCGATTTTCCAAAGGAATCTAAAATTTATATTCAAAGAGAAATCAAAATTGGAGAATTAATACAGAACTATTATTATGAGTTGAACAAAGGATTATTAGTACGTGATGAAAGGATCAGAGTAGTCCAGGCTGCATTATATAACAATCATTTTCATCTACTTCAACTACCTAATTGGTTTTATTATCCAGGTCTCCGTATATTTTGTTGCAGAGGATCAGACATACTTTTAAAAGTTAAAATCTGGAAATGGGTACAGTTTTTTGATCAGAATGTTATTGGACATCTAGCCTTAATAAATGTTTTGGCAAAAGAATTGGAAGAATCATCTGAACTGTTTTATGAGTTACCTAATGTACCGATGAAATCAATTCAAGCTATTTGTTTGAATCAACTATTTATCTATTTGATTTCGTGTGGGCATTTAACCAAAGTACAAAATGGTTGGGAAGTGAGAGCTGGAAATTCGGATCAAAGCCCAATAAGTATTAAAGCATGGCTGCAAATAATTAAAAATAAACGTATAATCACTGCTACTCCAATTAGAAATGTGATAAGATAAATCTATATAAGAATAATTTGAAAAGGGGCAGATGTAATGAGTGAAGCAAAACAACTACCAGAACGTTCCAGCTTACCTATTGAAAAGACATGGGACTTAACAAAAATTTTTGAAAATGATGAAGCGTTTGATGAAGCGTATCAAGTGTTAGTTGATGAATTAAAAGAAGTTGAGCACTTCAAAGGTAGATTAGACAAAGATAGTGATACATTTTTAAATAGTATTGAAATGCTATTAAATATCTATCGTAAAATTGAAGTAATTTATGTATATGCTCATTTAAAAAATGATCAAGATACGACGAATACGGCTTATCAAGCTTTGTATGCGCGAGCAAGCTCTCTATTAGCTCAAACAAGTGAAGCGGTAGCATGGTTTGAACCTGAAGTACTATCGTTAAGTGACGATAAAATATGGGGGTACTTTAACGAAAACAGCCAGCTTGAAATCTACCGCCATTTTATAGAAAATATTTTGAGCGACAGGCCGCATATATTATCTGCTGATCAAGAAGCTTTGTTGGCTGGCGCAGGTGAAATCTTTGAAGCATCTAGTAATACCTTTTCAATTTTGAATAATGCAGATTTGAAATTTCCGGTGATTGAAAATGAGCAGGGAGAAAAGATTCAGTTGACTCATGGTGTTTACGGACAATTAATGGAAAATACGCATCGAAGTGTTCGTGAAGAAGCATTTAAAGGGTTATACACGGTATACGAACAATTCAAAAATACATTTGCTCAAACCTTGAGTTCGCACGTCAAAGCACACAATTATAAGGCCAAGATTCGTAAATACTCTTCGGCACGAGAAGCCGCTTTAAGCAATAACCATATCCCAGAAAGTGTTTATGATACTTTATTGGATGTAGTCAATCAAAACTTACCGTTGCTTCATCGCTATGTGTCTCTAAGGAAACGTTTGTTAAAACTAGATGAACTTCATATGTATGACATGTACACACCGATTTTAGGAGAAGCCTCAATCAAGTATTCCTATGAAGAGGCAAAAGAGAAAGCTATTGAAGCATTGAAGCCAATGGGAGACGAATATTTAAATATAGTTCAAACGGCGTTTACAGATCGTTGGATCGATGTAGTTGAAAATCAAGGCAAACGCAGTGGCGCCTATTCATCTGGAGCCTATGATACAGTTCCGTATATTTTGATGAACTGGCATGATAGCTTAGATCAACTCTACACATTAGTTCACGAAATGGGACATAGTGTTCACAGTTATTTCACTAGAAGTAATCAACCGTATGTCTATGGAGACTACTCAATTTTCTTAGCTGAAATAGCTTCAACAACGAACGAAAATCTTTTAACAGAATATTTACTAGAAACGGAAACAGACCCGCGAATCAGAGCATATGTATTGAATCATTATCTAGACGGTTTTAAAGGAACGATTTTCCGTCAAACTCAATTTGCCGAATTTGAACATTTTATTCATACTGAGGATGCTAAAGGAATTCCTTTAACGAGTGAATATTTAAGTGAGTATTATGGAAAACTAAATCAGAAATACTATGGTCCGCAAGTGAAAAAAGACCCGGAAATCTCATTAGAATGGTCCCGAATCCCTCATTTTTATTACAATTATTATGTTTATCAGTATGCTACAGGATTTTCAGCAGCATCCGCATTAGCAAATAAAATATTAGCGAATGAACCTTTAGCATTGCAAAATTATTTGGCCTATTTAAAATCAGGTAGTAGTGATTATCCGATAGCAGTCATGAGAAAAGCAGGAGTAGATATGACCCAGCCGCAATATATCGAAGATGCGATGACTATTTTTGAAGCAAGACTAAATGAACTAGAGCAACTTGTGCTGTCTTTAGAGTCATAATAAACAGAAAAAAAACCTCATCTTCTGATTCGTTAGAAGATGAGGTTCTTGATTGTGTGATTATAACAAGTGTAAATGTCCATGTGGAACACGAGGCTCATTGTAATGATTTAATTCAAATTGCTCATGAAAGTATTGAAGACTATCTTCAGAAGTTTCACAGAGTCTTTTGATTTCATCCATTGAGTCACAATCTTCTACAAGTACCCCAAAATCGCGGTCACATGTATAATTGTAAACCACAGCAGAGGGATGTTTCTCAATCCCCATTTCACGTGCAATTTGTTGATCTGTTTGGAAAGATTCTTTTACAAAATCAGATTGTCGGTCAGCTTTGAACATATCAATGTCACCACCAGCTTCTACAACTAATTTTTCAGCTAATTCTGAAGAATAAGGAATGTTATCTACTGCTACTGCCTGTTGTAAACCGAGTAGTAAATGTCTGCCTTTTTTCTTTCCTTGTAATTGAGCCGCCTTATAATCTAATGCAGCGGAATAGATATCTTCAAACAATTGATTGCGTCGTTCAATATCATGTGATGGAATCTCAAATAATTTTATAAGATGGTTTATGGTCCGCATGTTAACTAACGGAATGAAACGAAATTGAATTTTTTTATTCTCAGTTTCAACCAGTTTTAAAATATCCTTTTCTACGTTGAGACAAATGCCCCCCAAAGGATTAACGAACAGATAGATTTCAATCATTCATACTTCCTCCAATTTGACCCTTTTGCAACTAGACATCATTTCTCAACTAAGTGTCCCTAATCTATCAGAAAATCAGGTAAAAATGAAATGATATGTTTTTCCTATAATAACTTCTTAATCTTTTGCTTTTGAGCTTAGCATCATTCGTTGGATTTTGTTTGGTGCAGGGGATTCTTTGATAGTCAAAGTATCCAATAAGACAAGAAAATCTTTTCTTCCTTTATCTGCATCACTTACTTCTAATTCCAACTCAAAATCGTGCTGCTCATTGTACCAACTTTCATCTAGCGCGAGTAAACCTTGGGGAAGTTTTTTTTCTGCTCGTTTAGTTGTTAGATCGCCGATTAAACGCAAATCATTTTGGTCGATGCCTAAAGAGTTCAACTTGTTGTATACATTTCCAAAACTTGGAAGAGTCGCTGACTCAACGATAGAGTGTGCTTCCTTGATTGAAAGCGCATCGTTGATTTCCAACAAGCCAACTTTTTCAGGTATTTTCAAAGTGATCTCTGCATGATTTGATAGTATTCGAACTCTCAGACCCATGTACTGTTTTCTTAATTGGAAATCGGTAGAATCAAAATAATAATTGGTCTGTGTAAAGAAATGTTCTTTTTTTAGCTGAAAGTAGTCAACAGCTCGTGAAAACTCTTCAATAGAGAGTAACGTTTTAAATTCTATTTCTAAATTCTCGCTCACTTGTTTTTGACCCACTTTCTTTAATTTAATTCAATTTTTGCATACTTTACCTATTTACGTCAAGAAAAGTGAACTATAAGTTAAAAAATTCGCTATTGTCGAAAAATTATAGACAATTTCTCAAATTACCCTATTTTTGACAGCTCTATGGTAAAATAAGCTGTGAATCAAATTCAAAGAAATAGAGGGATTAGGATGGAGAAAGAGTGGGAGCTTTTTCTGGCACCGTATGAACAGGCTGTTGGAGAAATGAAAGTTAAGCTGCGCGGTATCCGTAAGCAGTTTCGAGAACAAAATAAACATACACCTATTGAGTTTGTAACAGGGCGAGTGAAACCTGTTGATAGTATTTTAACAAAGGCTGCCTTGCGGAATATTTCTGTTGATCGTTTGGAAGAAGAAATGCAAGATATTGCAGGACTTAGGATTATGTGCCAATTTGTTGAAGACATTCGGCAAGTAGTAGATATCATTCGTAATCGTAAAGATTTGAAAATCATTCAAGAGAGAGATTACATTACAAATAAAAAAGAGAGCGGTTATCGTTCCTATCATTTGGTGATTGAATATCCGGTCCAATTAATAACTGGTGAAAAAAAGATTTTGGCTGAAATTCAAATTCGAACATTAGCCATGAATTTTTGGGCTACGATCGAACATTCATTGAATTATAAGTATCAAGGCGCTTTTCCAGAAGAAATGAAAGAACGGTTGCAACGTGCAGCTGAAGCGGCCTACCAATTAGACGAAGAAATGTCCACCATTCGAGAAGAAATTCAAGAAGCGCAACATCTGTTTTCGCATGGACGAGGTAAGTCGAAAGATAATTACTATCAAAAACTCAATGATAATAAAGAGACGTTAGATAAAGATTAGGAGGAGTAGGATGAAAGTTGCGATCGTTCATAATCATGAACACAAATCAAATGAAGTTACACGCCGTTTACTCCTGCTTTTGAAGAAAAATAAAATCGAAATTGATGACCATCAACCAGATCTTGTGATTTCTGTAGGTGGAGATGGTACATTGTTATCAGCGTTCCATCGTTTCAGTCATCGATTGGACGAAGTTAGTTTTTTAGGTGTTCATACGGGACATCTTGGTTTTTATACAGATTGGCGTGATTATGAGCTTGAAGAATTAGTCCAAAGTTTATTAGTTCATCAAGAAAAAAGTATCAGTTATCCTTTGTTGGATGTAAAAATAAGTTTCCACGGAACTAAACCAGATAAGCATTTTTTAGCATTGAATGAATCAACGATCAAAAGGGCGAATCGTACCATGGTTGCAGATGTTTTCATCAAAGATGAATTATTTGAACGATTTCGAGGAGACGGATTATCTGTATCTACACCAACAGGATCAACAGCATACAACAAAAGTATTGGTGGTGCTGTACTTCATCCAAGTATCAATGCCTTTCAACTAGCGGAAATTGCTTCGCTAAATAATCGAGTTTTCAGGACGTTAGGTTCGCCAATCGTCATTGCGCATACAGAGTGGGTTGAAATTAAGCTTCAAGAAAGTAATGATTATTTGATTACAGTCGATCAATTAGACATCTACCAAGATGATATCAAGGCAATTTATTACCGAATTGCAGATGAGCGTATTCATTTTGCCTCATATCGGCATATGCATTTTTGGCATCGCGTAAAAGATGCCTTTATTAGTGAGGATTAGTAAAAAATGGAATTTAGTTGGACAGTTGAAAAAAAAGAGCCGCAGCAAGTAAAAACTTTTTTAAAAGAGCAAGGAGTTTCAAAAGGTCTTTTAGCAAAAATCAAGTTTCAAGGTGGAAAGATCGAAGTTAATCATTCGGTTGAGAATGTGTTATATAAATTAGCCTTTGGCGATCAAGTCAAAATTACGATTCCAGATGAAAAGGAACATGAGACCTTGCTTGTCGATGATGTGCCAATCGAAATTATTTTTGAAGATGAGCATTATTTAGTAGTCAATAAACCGGCCGGCATTGCATCAATTCCAGCTCAGTATCACCCCAATGGGACCATGGCTAATCGGGTAAAAGCGTATCTTAAAGCACAAAACTATCAAGATCAGGTCATTCATGTGGTCACGCGTTTAGATCGTGACACTACAGGTCTAATGTTGTTTGCTAAACATGGTTTTGCACATGCAATGCTAGATCAGGAACTACGTAAAAAAGAAGTGATCAAGATTTATCAGGCCTTGGTTGGCGGAAGGGTGTCTGATTTGAAAGAACACGAGACAATCCAATTACCGATTGGCCGAGATTTATCTTCTATCATAAAAAGAACAATCGTCAAAACAGGTCAACAAGCTAAAACAGAATATTGGTTGATGAAAGGCAAGGATGATGTAGCCTTAGTGAATATTCAACTACATACTGGAAGAACACATCAGATCAGAGTCCATTTTGAAGCGATTGGGTGTCCTCTATTGGGTGATGACATGTATGGTGGTAAAATGAATAAAGGGATTGAGCGTCAGGCATTACACTGCTGTCAATTGAGTTTTATCCATCCATTTACAAAGCAACGTTTAGAATTAACTTCTCCTTTAGCAGAAGATATGAAGAAAATCGTAGATCAACTTTAGATTGAAAGGAGTGGTTTGGGTGAATGAAGGGCAAGAAATGGAAGAGCATTTCTCGTTACTGTTAGACAAGTTGAAAGAACAGCAAATGGCTGAATTTAGAGAGTTATTTTTAGCACTTCATATTTATGAACAGGGACAATTTTATCAATCAATTGATGAAGCAGATAGAAAACAAATTTACAGTTATTTATCGCCAAAAGAGTTGGCAGATATGTTTGATGTTATCGAAGAAGATAATGAGAATATGAAAGATTATATTGCTGAAATGCGGCCAAGTTATGCTGCTGAAATGTTATCAGAAATGTACACGGATAACGCAGTTGATTTGTTGAATATGCTGGACAAAAGTCAAAAAGCCAAATACTTGAGTTTGATGAGTACAGAAGACGCTGGTGAAATCAAAGAGTTGCTGCATTATGAAGACGATACTGCTGGATCGATCATGACTACAGAGTTTGTCTCTATTGTGGCCAATCAAACGGTTCGTTCTGCTATGTATGTCTTGAAGAATCAGGCTGATGTGGCCGAAACAATATATTACGTGTATGTGGTAGATCAGGAAAACCATCTAGTAGGAGTTATCTCGTTACGGGATTTGATTATAAACGACGATGATACAATGATTTCCGATGTACTGAGTGAGCGGGTGATTTCGGTTCATGTAGGTGATGATCAGGAAGATGTTGCCCAAACAATTCGTGACTATGACTTTCTAGCACTGCCAGTTACCGATTATGATGACCATTTATTAGGAATTGTGACAGTTGACGATATTATTGATGTTATCGATGATGAGGCAGCTAGTGATTATTCTGGATTAGCTGGGGTCAATGTAGAAGAAGTCAGTGAAAATCCAATCAAAGCAGCATCCAAGCGTTTGCCTTGGTTGATTACATTATTATTTTTGGGAATGTCTACAGCTACTTTAATTAGCCATTATGAAGAATTAGTAAGTGAAGCAAGTATTTTGGCTGTATTTATTTCATTGATCACAGGGACTGCTGGAAATGCTGGTACACAATCATTAGCTGTTGCGGTTCGACGTCTAGCGGTAACGGATGAAAAGGATAATAACTTTGGCCGTTTGATTATCAGTGAGGTATTGACTGGTTTGGTAACAGGTGCCGTAACAGGTGTGGCAATTTTTATTGTTGTGGGAATTTGGCAGCATAATTTCCCGCTTGGATTTGTCATTGGCATGGCGATGCTCTGTGCGATTACTGTCGCTAATCTGGCAGGTAGTTTGATTCCAATGCTGATGGATAAATTGGGCTTTGACCCAGCTGTCGCCAGTGGTCCATTCATTACCACCTTGAGTGATTTGACTAGTGTTTTGATTTATTTTAATATTGCCAGTCTTTTTATGCAGTATTTTGTTTGAGGGAGAGTATTACTCCAATCAATAACACGAGTGACTTTATATTTGAAAAATAATAAAGAAACGATCAGCCTGAGTTATTTCAAGGTTGATCGTTTCTTTTTTACTGATTATCCTACAATTTTTGTTCCATGAACTTCCTTGACCTGTAGTGCTTCGACTACTGCAGCTACATTTTTATCAGAAATACCACCGCCAGGTAAGATAATGATTCGGTTATCGGCATAGTCAATTAATTCTTTTAAATGATCGAAATTATCTTCGATTTTTGTTCCAGCTGGTCCACCATGGGTTAAAATACGATGAACATCGTGTTCAGCTAGCCAATCGATCGCTTTTAATTGCTCTTCTTTACTTAATACGTCAAAGGCCATGTGGAAAGTGATCTGCAAGCCTTCAGCTGTGTCGATCAGTAATTCTAGCGCCTCCTCATCGAGCTTGCCATCAGTTGTCAAGCAGCCCAAAACCACACCATCTGTCCCTATTTTTTTTGCTTCTATTAAGTCTGTATGCATGATTTTTAGTTCAATATCATTATAAACAAAATCGCCGCCACGAGGTCTGATGATTGTCATTACAGGAATTGATTTTTCACCAGCATAGGAAACGACTTCTTCAATAACACCAGTGCTAGGTGTTGTGCCGCCTACAGCCAGATTGTCGCATAATTCGATTCGTCCTGCACCATTGCGGATGGCAGTGGGAATATTGGTGAAATTTTCAGCGCAAAATTCTTTAATCATTCGTTCCACTCCTTGTTTTTTCTTCACAGGCATTGTACCATAATTTTGACAGTTGCTAAAGTCTTCTTCCCGTTGTAAGATAAATAACGATAGTTTATTTGTTGAACTTTAGAATTTATAATGAATAGGAAGTAATAGTATGTTGAAAAAAATTGATTTTGCTCGTAGTTTTTTAGAAAAACATCAAGACCAATTTCATTGCCCAGTGTGTAGAGAAGTAGTTCAGTTGAAGGATTACAGTTTAATTTGCCAAAATAATCATCAGTTTGATTTATCAAAAAAAGGAACGATTTATTTTCTTTCTCATAGTATTCAGACGGAATATAATAAAAAAATGTTAGTTCACCGAGGAAATATGATTCAAAGCGGAATGTATCAAGAATTATTAGAAAAGATGATCGGGATAATACCGCTTATGGGAAATACGTTGGATGTTGGCTGTGGAGAAGGCAGTTTCCTATTAGAACTTTCTAAATTAGGGCTATCAGGTTCAAAAATAGGTTTTGACATTTCAAAAGATGGAATTTACTTAGCTAGTAATCAGGAAGTTGAAGCTTTTTGGTGTGTAGCTGACTTAACGAATTTGCCCTTTGCAGATCAATCGATGGATACGATCTTAAATATTTTTTCGCCATCTCATTATCAAGAATTTCAACGTGTTTTAAAGAAAGAGGGCACTGTGATCAAAGTTATTCCTGAAACAAATTATTTAAAAGAGCTGAGAGCTGCATTTTATCCTGAAGATGAAGCAAAACAACATTATTCTAATGAAAAAGTTTTAACGAAGTTTTCTAACGAAATGGATATTTTAGTTAATGAACGTGTGACCTTTACTTTTGCTATTCCAAAAGAGAATCAACTCGATTTATTGGAGATGTCTCCGTTAGAATGGGGAGCAACAGAACAGATCAAAGAAAAATTACAAAAAAATCCATTAACAGACATTACAATTGACGTTCGCATGTTAAAAGGAAAAGTGAAATAGCGCTTACAAATGGTTAATTTGCTAAAAGGTATTGCAAAGCTACGGTAATGGTGTTATATTACATACAAGTTGTTTTTTCGTTGGTTTTTATCAGGTTCCTGTTCTGATAAAAGTTAGTGAAAAGAGCTTCACTAACGTAGCGACTCGCAGTGATTGACACCGAGGCGATACGTTTTTTTTTATGTTTTTTGATGAACAAAGAATAAATAGTTGTGTCATTCAATTGAAAGGAAACTGTAACCATGACAAATCATATTGTATTATTTGAACCTCAAATTCCTGCGAATACGGGAAACATTGCTCGTACTTGTGCGGCAACGAATTCGCCCTTACATCTCATTGAGCCGTTAGGTTTTGAAACGGATGACAAACATTTGAAACGAGCTGGATTAGATTATTGGAATGATGTAAATATCACGTATCATAAAGATTTGGCAGCTTTTTTAACCTATCTAGAAGATCGTCCATTACACCTGATTACTAAATTTGCGAATAAAACATACAGTCAAATCGATTATACAGACAATCAGGACCATTATTTTATGTTTGGTAAAGAAACAACGGGTTTACCAGAAACATTCATGCGTGAAAATGAAGAAAAGTGTCTGCGTATTCCGATGAACGACGAGCATGTTCGTTCATTGAATTTGTCAAATACAGTGGCTTTAGTCGTATATGAAGCATTACGACAACAAGATTTTCCGGCGTTGGAATTAAAGCATCATTATGAAAATGACAAAATAGATTGAACCTAATCATAAAAAAACTGTTTCCTTTATTATTTAAAGAAAACAGTTTTTTTATGTGATAGCTGGATTGCTTCATTGATCACTCGTGTAGTTCTAAAGGTAAGCCATCAGGATCAAAGAAAAATGTCATTTTTTCACCTGTAAATGTGTCAGTCCGAATATCTTCACAGTGAATCCCTTTAGAATTTAAAAAGGAGATGGCTTCTTCAATATTGTCAACCTTAAAGGCCAAATGACGCAGCCCAAGCGCTTCAGGATAAGTTGGACGTTTTGGAGCATCGGAAGAAATAAAAATTTCTAATTCATGACTACCCAATCTCAGATCCAGTTTGATATCTTTTCTCGTCGTTCGCGGGTTCTCTCTAATAATTTCAAACCCCAGCTTCTCAACATAAAATTCTTTCGTTTTTTGATAATCAGAACAGTTGATAGCCACATGATGAATCGTTTTAAAAAACAAAGCGAGCGGCCTCCTTTGATAGATTTTCTTTCTGATTCATTATACCGTACTTTTTTTTAGAAGCGCAATCAGACTGTTTTAATTTTCTAATGATAGATTTGTCGTTAAATGGAATTTTCATAGTGAAAATGATACACTAGATAAGATAAATAATGAAAATGAGCCAGGAATAATTCAGAATCAGAGGAGCATAAACATGAAATTATATTTTACTCGTCACGGAAAAACGGAATGGAATCAAGAGCTTCGTTTTCAAGGAATGACCGGAGATTCGCCGTTACTTCCAACAAGCTATGATGAAATAAAGTTATTAGGTCAAACAATCAAGGATGTTCCTTTTGAAAAAATATTTTCAAGTACATCTCTTCGGGCTAAAAAAACGGCAGAAGGTATCAATCAGGAATTAAAGCAGCCAGTTGATATTTGCTACACAGATGAATTAAAAGAATTGGGCTTAGGAAAATTAGAAGGTCAATCTATCGCCGAAATGAGAAAAATATATAGTGAAGAAATGGATCATATGCGCTATCGTTTGGATCGCTATAACCCAGAAGTATTTCAAGGGGAACCAATCGAACAAGCCATTTCACGTATTTCTTCAGTTGTAGAAAAAGCTGTAGAAAAAGGGGATGGACCGTATCTCTTTGTTGGACATGGTGCATCATTGACCGCAGCAATCCAAGCTCTTTCTGGAAAAGACTTAGCTGAGCTACGCAGTATGGGCGGACTAAAAAATAATAGTTTATCGATTTTAGAGACAGCTGATACGCCCAATCAAAGATATAAATTGAAATTATGGAATGACGATTCATTTTTACAATAGCAGACAATGGTAAGAAAGAAGCGAGGTGACATCAATGGAGACATTGTTTGGAGAAGCGGAAAAGGAATATGTCGTCGGTCAAGTCCAAGCGATTTTTTTCCAAAACCCTAGCAATTTTTATAAAGTATTATTAGTGAAAATCACGGATACAAATACTGATTATTTAGAGAAAGAAATCGTAACGACTGGCAGCTTTGGTCAAATTCAAGAGGAAGAAGTGTATCGTTTTTTTGGGCATTTCGTTGATCATCCTCGTTATGGCAAACAATTTCAAGTCGACAGTTATCAACAAGAGCGTCCAACATCTGCTAGTGGCGTTGTCAATTATCTTTCCAGTGAAAAGTTTCCAGGGATCGGCAAACGAACTGCTGAAAAAATCGTTGAAATTTTAGGTGAAGATGCAATTGATCGAATTATTGCAGCACCTGACGTCTTAGAAGAAGTGCCTCAACTAAATGAAAAAAAACGACAGACCATCATTGAAACCATTCGTTTGAATCACGGTATGGAGCAAGTGATCGTTGGATTGAATCGCTATGGTTTTGGGAGTCAGCTTTCATTTGCGATCTATCAAACGTATAAAGAAGAAACATTGGATATCATACATGAAAATCCTTATCAATTAGTAGAGGATATTGAAGGAATTGGATTTAAACGAGCAGATAATATTGCGGAGCAACTGGGCATTGGAGCTGATTCAGATAAACGCGTGCGAGCGGCAATCACGCACGAAATTTTCCAGCATTCTGTTCGTTCTGGTAATACCTATGTTGAAGCCGAGATGTTGTTAAGAGAAACAATCAATACTCTAGAAGCTAGTCGACCAGTTGAAATTTCGTTGGATCAGGTAGCAGAACAAATTATTCATTTGGTGGAAGAAGGAAAAATCCAGCAAGAAGGCACCAAACTTTTTGAGAATAGTTTGTATTTTTCCGAATGGGGAATCGGAACCTCAATTCAACGTTTACTGTCGCGGAAAAAAGAAATCAAGTATGATAAAAAAGAAATTGAAAAAAATATTCGTGGGATCGAAAAACGTTTGGGCATTTTATATGGTGACTCCCAGCAAGCCGCAATCGAAGAAGCGATTAAAGCGCCGTTGTTCATTTTAACTGGTGGTCCGGGTACTGGAAAGACAACAGTGATCAATGGCATCGTTTCATTATTTGCAGAATTAAATGGTCTTTCTTTAGATGTAAAGGATTATACGCAGGAAATGTTTCCAATTTTATTAGCAGCTCCAACCGGTCGTGCAGCGAAGCGTATGAATGAAACGACAGGACTGCCAGCAAGTACAATTCATCGTTTATTAGGATTGACAGGGCGTGAAAAGAATCCGAGTATGACAGCCAAAGAATTAGAAGGCGGATTATTGATCGTTGATGAAATGTCTATGGTGGATACTTGGTTGGCCAATACCTTATTTAAAGCAATCCCAACTAATATGCAAGTAATATTTGTTGGCGATAAAGATCAATTACCTTCTGTCGGCCCAGGTCAAGTTTTACATGATCTACTTCAAATCAATGAGATTTCTCAAAAAGAATTAACAGAAATCTATCGACAAGGGGATGGTTCAAGTATCATTCCTTTAGCTCATGAAATCAAGCAAGGAAAACTGCCACAAGATTTCACTGTTAATCAAAAAGATCGCTCGTTTTTTCCAAGTGATGTCTATCATATTGAGACCTACGTCCGCCAAATCGTAACGAAAGCTAAAGCCAAAGGGTTTTCACCACAAGATATTCAGTTATTGGCCCCAATGTATCGAGGTGCTGCAGGGATCGATGCATTGAATAAAATGATGCAGGAAATTTTTAACCCTAATGATGGTTCAAAAAAAGAAGTTAAATGGAATGAATCCGTTTATCGAATTGGTGATAAGGTCCTTCATCTAGTTAACACACCTGAGCTTAACGTGTTTAACGGCGATATGGGAGAAATCGTTGGAATCATTTTAGCGAAAGATTCAGAAGATAAAGTAGATGAATTAGTCATTCAATTCGATAACAACGAAGTGAGTTACAAACGGAATGAATGGAATAAAATCACGCTTTCTTATTGCTGTTCAATCCATAAGGCGCAAGGTAGCGAGTTTAAGATGGTGATTTTACCGATGGTCCATCAATATCATCGCATGTTGCAGCGTAACTTACTGTATACAGCAGTCACAAGAAGTAAAGATATTTTAATTTTATTAGGTGAGGTACAAGCTTTCAATACGTGTGTTGCACATGAATCTGCTAGTCGTTTGACAATGTTGAAAGAAAGAATCACTAGTGCAGATGAGATGAATCTAACGATACGATTACAGTTAGAAGCCTATGAAGAAGGTTTAAATAAGGAATCTCCATTCTCGAATAATACAGAAAACAAACCTGCTTTGTATGAGTCCGTTAAGGAAGCGAAAAATCCAGTGGTAGAAGAAGCCGTACAGCCGATACCAGACAAACCTAAAGCTGAGGCAATTTCCTTATTTAATGAAACAGATCAAGAAACAACAGAGCAAATTGAAAATGAAATTGAGCGCCTATTAACACCGCAACTTGTCATTGCCCAAACGATCGATCCAATGATCGGTATGAATCAAACAACGCCTTATGAATTTATGTAATATTTACTAACTAGGAAGTGACAAAAGTTGCTTAGGATTGAGCAATTGAACTAAAACTCGCACAATGTTTTTTCTACATTGTACGGGTTTTTTATAGTGGAGAAGCACCTGACTTTTTCATACCGTTTGCCTGGACTCTTTATTTTTCAACTAGTTTTTTACTTTCTATAACTATTGCTTGCTTTAAGAATCGGTCGATGTATATAATTGAAAGAACACAACAGGTGTTGTTATACAAAAGAAGGTACGTAATTTTGGTAGAAAAGAGGGAAGTTAATGGAAGAAAAGGGACAAGCAAGAGATGTTCAAACAGATACATTTTTGGCACAAATTGGTAATCATCAAAACCCAGTAACAGGCTCGATCAATACGCCGATTTATTTTTCAACGACGTACGAGCACCCAACACTAGGTGAGTCGACGGGCTATGATTATACTAGAACGAAAAATCCAACACGAGAAATTGTGGAATCAGCATTGGCTGTTCTAGAAAATGGTGCAGTTGGTTTGGCAACGAGTTCAGGGATGAGTGCGATCCAATTAGTTTTTAGTCAATTTCCTGTTGGAAGTCAGATCGTTGCATCTAGAGATTTGTATGGCGGTAGTTATCGTTATTTTAAAGAATTAGAAAAACAAGGACTGTATCAATTTACCTATGTTGAGGATGAAATTGGCTTTGAAAAAGCAATTACAGATCGAACGGCTGCTGTTTTCATTGAAACGCCAACGAATCCACTGATGAATGAGGTTTCGATAGAAAAAGTCGCTCGTTTAACAAAGGCTTATGCAGCGCAGTTGATTGTTGATAACACTTTTTATACGCCATTGATTCAACGTCCTTTAGATTTAGGGGCAGATGTGGTTGTGCACAGTGCCACAAAATATTTAGGCGGACATAATGATTTGCTGGCTGGAGCGGTTATCACGCGCTCAAAAGCAGTGGGAGAAAAACTAGCGTATAGTTTAAATACTACAGGGGCCGTATTATCCCCTTTTGATTGTTGGTTGTTGATTAGAGGAATGAAGACCTTATCATTGCGAATGGAAAGACATGAAAAAAATGCTCAAGCTGTTGTTGCTTTTTTAACAACGCATAAACAGATTAAAGAGGTTCTGTATCCTGGGCGTGGGGGAATGTTGAGTTTTAAAATCAAGAAGCAAGAATCAATCAAAGCATTTCTGCGAAATTTATCGATTTTTACCTTTGCAGAAAGTCTAGGCGGAGTAGAAAGCTTAATTACGTACCCAACGACTCAAACACATGCGGATATTCCGGAGGAACTAAGAGAATCTTATGGATTAACTGCGGATTTGTTAAGGATTTCGACAGGCATTGAAGCGAGTGAAGATTTGATAGCAGATTTGCAACAGGCCTTAGCATCGTTAGAATAAAAAATAAGGTTGAAAAAGGACCTCCTTTTTCAACCTTATTTTTTACATTTAAAACCAAAATAATCTTGTTGCTGTTCCGAATGAAAGGTCAGTACTTCTTTTTCCTAAAATTTCACCGTCTGCATGAACGTATTGAGGAACAGTAGAAACGATTCGAAATTTACTAGATTGAAAATGATGAAAGTATTTTGAATGGATGTGTTTTTGTTGAATCAATAAACAAATCAGCCAAAAAATCTTAAACATATTGACCCGTTCCACTAAAACAAAATCTAAGATAGGCTTACGTGGGTCAGCCATGGGCGCGATTGAAACACCACCGCCAAAATAAGGATGTTTAGTTATGGTGCATAAAAAAGCGCGATCAAATTCGAGTGTTTGCCCATTAACTTCAACAAGAATCGGAAAGCCTTTTTGAGTGAATAATACCTTTAAAATAGAAAAAATATAAGAAAAAGAGCCCATATTAAACTTGTTCAACGTCCTTTTGGATGTTGACGTATTTGCTGCGTTGACAATTGCTGCATCTAGACCAATGCCAATATTATTTACTGCAAGTCCTATCTCATCTTGGATTGATTCAGTATATGTGATCACTTGAATTTCTTTTGGAACATCTGCTTTTAGTAGGTGCAGAAAAGCTTTTTCTGTTTGTCTAGGAATCCCCACGCCACGGGCAAAATCGTTACCAGAGCCACAAGGAATATAGCCAATCGGGATATTAGGATCAAACGTTTGCAAAGCATTGAGCGCACTATGCAAGGTACCATCACCACCAAAAATGACCAAAAGTGGGAAACAGTCGATTTCCAAATCATCTGACCACGGAATCAACGTGTCTTCAGCTAATTTTTGCGCGATTTCTATTTCATGACCAGCATGATCTGTATAGTAAGTCGTGTAATCAATGTTGGCAGTCTGCATCTGTTTGATGATCTTTTCAGCAGCTTTCCTCCCAGTACCGCTACCGGCATTTTCATTGATAACGAGATAAAAATGTTTCTTCATTTGTTTCCTCCTTGTACAAAGTCTTATTATAACAGACAACAGAAAAATTAAGAATGCTGGATGCTTGAAAAATGAAAAATTGTCTAATACTATTTTTCGTTGTACAACGATTGATTATGAGATATAATGCCTACGTATCATTTTTTTGAGGAAAACGAATCCTCAACAAGGTTCATCAACCATCCCTTGTAAAAAAACTCGGAGAAAGTGGGGAAAACTATGAAAAAAACTGTTACAACAAACAGTAGTGTAAAAGCAATTACTATGAATGGCATTGTGATGGCGTTATATCTAGGGCTAACGATTTTAGTTGCACCTGTTTCGTCAGGACCCATTCAATTTAGAATTTCTGAAAGTTTAAATCACCTAGTGGTTTTCAACCGGAAATTGATGTGGGGCGTTTTAGGTGGAGTAGTTGTGTATAACTTTTTCTTTGGCTTTGGTGCCATTGATGCTTTATACGGCGGCACGCAATCGTTTATTGCATTGGGCTTAACTGCTTTGCTGCAAAAAAGAGTTCCAAATGTGATTGCTCGTTTAGCCTTGAATACACTATTCTTTACAGCGACAATGTGCATCATCGCCTTTATGTTGGCGCCAAACGGCGGAGCAGCTTTTTGGGGCAACTATGCAACTTTAGCACTCAGCGAATTTGCAACAATGGCTTTAGCCGCACCAGTGATGTACTGGATCGATAAATCCGTTCATTTTGAAAAAAGAGGTTAAGCAATAGGAAATTATCAATATGAGACTGGTTCGAGGCTAAAAAAGTTTTGGGTCAGTCTCTTAAAGTTTTCTAACCAATTTCATGAAATAATTTACTGTTCCTGTTTAATAAATTATGATATGGTAATACAGAAGCAAAAATGTAGAGGAGTTTTATATAATGTTTGAATTTAAAATTGGCATCGATGCCAAAGAGCATGATAAATTTGTAGAAAGCCATCCCTTATGCAACTTATTACAATCGTCTGCTTGGGCCAAAGTAAAGGATAACTGGGGATCAGAAATTGTTGGTGTTTACGAAAATGGGACTTTAGTAGCCTCTAGCTTGGTATTGATCAGACCGTTACCAATGAAATTTTCAATGCTTTATACACCACGAGGTCCCATCATGGATTACACTAATTCAGAGCTTGTTGCGTTCTTTTTCAAAGAGTTAAAGCAATTCGGTAAGAAAAAACGTGCTTTATTTGTAAAAATGGACCCAACGATCCATTATAAAGATTTCCATCTAGGAGAAGAACAAATGATCGATCCAACGGCCCAACCAATCATCGATATTATGATTGCAAGTGGTGCAAAACATCAAGGCTTAACAATGGCGATGGATGCGACGATCCAACCACGCTTTCAAGCGAATATTTACAAAGAAGATTTTAGTGAAGAGCAACTATCAAAAAGCACGAAAAAAATGATGAAACAAGCGCAGAAAAAAGGTGTTACTGTAAAAATGGGACACAAAGAGTTAGTAAACGATTTTGCTAAAGTAATCGAACTAACGACTGAGCGCCAAAATATCTCTCTAAGAAATAGCGATTATTTTGAAAAACTATTAACGATCTATCCTGAAAATTCGTTTATCATGTTAGCTCAGGTTGATTTGAAGAAACGCTTTGAAGAAACTAAACAGCGCTTTGATAAAAATAAAGAAGACTTAGCGAATCTAAAAGAAAATCAAGTGAAGAAACGTCATAATTTAGAAGAGCTTGATTTTTCTTTAACACGTGAAATGACTGAGCTTGAAGAAAATATTGCTCATTCTGGTGATGTTGCAGTGGTAGCAGGTGCTTTAGCCATTACGTTTGGCTCGACTAGTGAGATTCTTTATGCTGGGATGGACGATCGCTATAAACGATATATGCCAGCTTATCCAACGTGGTTTGATGCAATCAATGAATGTTTTGAACGTGGTTGTACATCGTGTAATATGGGGGGGTTAGAAGGCAGTTTGAATGATGGTTTGATCAAATTTAAATCGAACTTTAACCCGACTGTGAATGAATTTATTGGTGAATTTGATTTACCTGTTAATGGCTTACTTTTCAAAGCTAGTGAGTATGCCTACAAACTAAAAAAACAAAAGAAATAGAAAAAGATTGAGATAGCCTAGAAGACTATCTCAATCTTTTTTTATAATTTCTGTGTCGCATTATTCTTCACCAAACGCAACAACACCGAAGCAACTCCAACCGTAGCTATAGCAGCAACGATTGCCTCAACAACGCCACTAGTAAAAATTACAGTCAAAATTGCTGTATAAATTGCTGCACCACTAGCGCCGATGCTTTGAGCATAGGAATCTTTAAATAAAAAGTAAATCAAGTTCATCACGAGAATTGTATTGGTAGCAGAGCCTAGGAAACCCGCAATAAACAAACTAAATGATTGAGAAGTAGGGTTGTTTTTCGTCAGTTTTTTCAACGCCATAAAAACGAAATAAGGAACGATACCAATTAAAATTCGAGGAACCATTGCAACAATAATCGCTTTCCAGCTCCCTTGATCTGTCCCAATCACTGGTATAAAAGGAGAAAAAACAAAAGATAAAGGGGACAAGACTACAGTGCTACGAATCATACTGATGATCCCAAAAACGCCGCCTAAAAAGGCCCCGATTTTTGGGCCTAACACAATGGATGCAATAATGACAGGAATGTGCATTGTTGTGGCGTTAATAGGTCCAATTGGAATAAATCCTAGGAATGGAACGGCTGATAATAGGATTAGGATTGCTAAAAACATAGCAGTTAACGTAAATGTTTTTGTATTTTTCATAAATGACTCCTCAAAATTATTTCGCTAAACTTTCATTGATAGTAGCGACAATGCTCTCAACCGTTGCAAGAGCACCTCGACCGAAGTCCCCACAGGCTAGTAAAGCTTCTCGGGGATCGATTTCATGGTAGCCCACTTCTTTTAAAGTTGTTAAATTCCGTTGGGTAATCGGATTTTGATACATATAGGTATTCATTGCTGGGGCAATATATTTTGGAACTTCTTCTTTTAAAGCTAGTGCCACAGTTGAAAGCATGTCATCTGCAATCCCGTTAGCGAGTTTGGCTATTATATTGGCAGACGCTGGTGCCACTAAGAAGAGATCTGCTTTTTTTGCTAATTCAATATGATTGATCTTTTCTGGAGTAATCTCTTCCATGACGTCAGTATGAACTGGATTTTTAGATAATGATTGTAAGGTCAACGGTGTGATGAACCTTGTACTATTGTGGGTCATGATCACGTCAACATTATAGCCTAATTTAGTGAATTGGCTTGTGATATCGGCAGCTTTATAAGCGGATATACTGCCGGAAATCCCTAATAATATTGTTTTCATTATTGGCTCCTCCATTTTTCTTCAACCTTATTTACAATTAATTGAGCAATTTCAGATTTTGTTTGTGCGGTTGTTGTTTGTCCTGTAGCATCGATCAAGGTTCCAACATGTTGCTTATCGTGAATTTGTTCAAGGTCATTTGCCAAAATAAAATCGCAGTTATTTTTGGTGAGTAGTGCACTTCCAACATGAACTAATTCCTCGAAGGAAACGCCTACTAGCAATTTAAAACCAACCAAAACTGCTTGCGGTTGGTGGTCGCGCAACATAGCAATTATTTTAGGGTTTTTTTTCAAAAAAAGCAAGAGACGATCTGTTCTAGAAGGAATTTTTTTTGCTTGTTGAACTGTTTGCCCAATTTCATCTAAACTATGGTAAAGAGCTTCCGTAAGGCTAGTTAGATCATTTAAAGTATTATCATTAGTTAATTTAGCAGCGAGTTTTTCA